>ERZ826220.2763-NODE-2763-length-14497-cov-2.738679_pt1 | contig 14497 bp, 11 predicted proteins | sample MGYA00519927_ERZ826220 | MGnify/ENA primary metagenome ERZ826220 (study PRJEB31778, sample SAMEA3449225) | human gut metagenome | biome: human gut; feature: human-associated habitat; material: faeces | place: United Kingdom | collected 2010/2012 ...
GACTTTTTCCATCACCGCCTCGGGATAAGTGACCACGAAAAGCGGACGATGCCCTGCCGACAAACGGCTGATAACCTCCGTGCGGAGTATCTCGTTGGCTGCGTCCCGCTGCCCGAACTTCACCGCCCGGCGGAACGAAGAAGGAAAATAGAACACTTCCTGCTCACCCAGAATCTGCGTCAGGTCGTGATAAAAATACCCGGCCTCTTCCGCATCATCCAGCACGAAAACATACGGACAAGCCATCACCTGCGGACAAGCTGCGGCCACACTGCTGAACAGCAAAGGAGCGGCCGACGCGCACAGTCCTTCCGCGAAAATCGTCCGCGCGGAACCGTCCTGCAAAGCCTTTACCAAAGCCTTTACCGACTTATGCCCTGCATAGAGGGCCTGTAAACCTTGTATCTCCATGATTCAATCCGGTGCAAAATTACAAAGAATCACTAAAAAAACACCTCCGCCGGAAGAAATATTTCCACTCCGTTACCTGTATTCGTGATTTATGTCTATATTTGTTTCACGAATACAAACGAAGTCATTCACTTTTAAAGCTGACAGAAATATGCGTTCAGACAGTGTAGTTATCATTCCTACGTACAACGAAAAGGAAAACATAGAAAACATCATCCGGGCCGTATTCGGACTGGAACAACCGTTCGACATGCTGATCATAGACGACGGCTCGCCCGACGGCAGCGGCGCGATCTGCGACCGCTATGCGGCCTCGCACCCGAATCAGGTGCGCGCCCTGCATCAGCCAAACGGCGGCGCAGGCGCGGCGCGCAACCGCGGTATCGAGCTGGCGCAGGGCGACTATCTGCTGTTCGTCGACGGCGACGACTGGCTCGCACCGAAGCTGCTGGAGGACCTTTCCGCCTCCATCGCGGCCACACCGGCAGACCTCTATCTGTTCGGCGCGCTCGTCGAGCGGGACGGCAAGGTCACGGGCGAGCTGCACGAGGAGCTTCCGGCCGATCTTCCCACGCATACGAAGGACGCACCCCAGCTGTTCTTCGGTGTTATGGCCCCGTGGAACCGCGCCTATCGCCGGACGCTGTTTACCGAGGGCGGCATCCGCTTTGCCACGAAGGTCTGGTATGAGGATATCCGCATCGTGACGAAGGTGCTGGCGCTGGCGGAGCAGGTCGTCCGCCTGCCGGGGGCCTACTATCACTATCTCCAGCGCGAGGGCAGCGCGATGAACAACAAAAACTGCGCCCGCAATGTGGAGATCCTCTATGCCTTTGACGATATTCTCGGCTGGTTCGGGGAGCACGGCCTGCGCGAGGCCTACCGCGACACGCGCTTCGGCGCTTACAAGATCCTCTACATCGCGCCGGAGCGGCTGCTGACCGACGGCTTCTGCGCGCTCGCGCAGGAGCTGGAGATCTCGCTGCTCGCGGTCGACGAGGCGCACTGCATCTCCCAGTGGGGGCAGGATTTCCGCCCGAGCTATCTGAAAATTCTGGACTTTCTGCAAAAGCTGCCGCGGCGGCCCGCCCTGGCCGCCTTCACCGCCACGGCGACGGCGCAGGTGCGCAGCGACATCGTCCGCATCCTGCAGCTGCAGGACCCGGTGACGGTCGTCACCGGCTTTGACCGGCCGAACCTGCGCTTTGAGGTCCTGCGGCCGCAGGACAAGCGCCGGGCGCTGCTCGAGCTGCTCGAAGAACGCCGGGACAAGAGCGGCATCGTCTACTGTGCCACGCGCAAGGGCGTCGAGCAGATCTGCGAGCTGCTGCAGAGCAGCGGTTTCGCCGCCTCGCGCTACCACGCCGGACTCAGCCCGGACGAGCGGCGGCAGAATCAGGAGGATTTCATCTGCGACCGCTGCACCGTCATGGTCGCCACGAACGCCTTCGGCATGGGCATCGACAAGTCGAACGTTTCCTACGTCATCCACTGCAACATGCCCAAGAGCGTGGAGGCATATTATCAGGAGGCCGGCCGCGCCGGACGCGACGGCGCTCCCGCCGACTGCATCCTGCTCTTTTCTCCCGGCGACATCACGACGGCCAAATATCTGATCCTCAACCAGACGGAAAACGACGAGCTGACCGACGAGGAGCGGCAGGCCGTGCAGGCGCAGGACCTCATCCGCCTCGAGCAGATGACCGGCTACTGCAAGACCACCGGCTGCCTGCGCGGGTATCTGCTCGATTATTTCGGCCAGCCGCACGCGCCGCGCTGCGAAAACTGCGGCAACTGTCAGGCGGAATACGACCTGCAGGATCTGACGCGCGAGGCGCAGATGATCCTCTCGTGCGTCGTGCGCGTGCGCACCCGGCTGGGCTACTGCGTGGGAACGGCGCTTCTGGGCCAGGTGCTGCGCGGCAGCCGCGCGGCCCGTGTGCGCGAGCTCGGGCTGGAGGATCTGCCGACCTACGGGCTCATGCGCGATCTGCCCGCCGGGCGCATCCGCGAGCTTCTCGAGCTGCTGGAGGCGGGCGGCTATCTGCAGACCGACCCGGTCCACGGCGGCGTCGACACCACGCCGCAGGCGGCCGAGGTCCTTTTCCACGGCCAGCGGGTCGAGGTCTCCGTCAAGCGCCAGCCCCTGCAGGACCAGCCGGCCCGGGGTCGGGCCAAAGCCAAGGCCGAACGGCCCAAAAAGGCGGAGGACGACCTGCTCGCCGCGCTCAAGGCGCTGCGGCTGCGCCTTTCTCAGGAGCAGCACATCCCGGCCTACATCATCTGCACCAACGCGACGCTGCTCGACATGGCGGCCAGACGCCCGCGCACCATCGAGGAGCTGCTGGAGGTCTCCGGCATCGGCCAGGCCAAGGCCGAGCGCTTCGGCGACGCGTTTTTGAAGGAACTGGAACACTACGAACAGACGCATGGGAGGAATGCACCATGAACATCCGCCGTTTTGCCCCCGCGGACGCCGACGCTGTTGTCCGCGTGTCCGAGCTTGCCACCCGCATCACCTCCGGCAAGGTCTACGATCAGGCCTTTGTGGAGGAGATGGTCGAAAATCAGACGCGGGCGTATTTCCTGCGCCGCGGCGAGCAGATGCACTTCTATGTCGCCTGTGAGGACGACGGGACCGTCATCGGCTGCGCCGCCATCGGCCGCCCGTACCGGGACGATCCGGCGGAGAGCTGCCTGTATTCCGTCTTCGTGCTGCCGGAAAAGCAGAATCGCGGCGTCGGCCGTGCGCTGATCGAAGCGATCGAGCGGGACCCTTGGTTCCTGACGGCCCGGCGCGTCATCATCCCCGCGTCCATCAACGCCCTGCATTTTTATCAGGGCCTCGGCTATACCTTCGCGCCCGGCGGCGACATGCTCGACGAGGAGCAGCTCTACTGCCTCGAGAAGTTCCCGCAGCCGCGCACCTGAAGGAGGATCCGCCGTGCGTTCCATCAAAGGCATCATCATCGGCTTTCTTCTGATCCTGCTCGGCTTTGCCGTCACAAGCTACAGCCTGATCGCGGGCGGCGTGCTCGCCGCGGCGGGGCTGGCCGCGGTCGTGATCTTCGCCCTGCCGAAGAAGACGCAGCAGCCGCAGGCAGAACAGCCGCCCGCCCCCGCGCCGGAGCCCGAGGACCCCGCGCCGGAGCTCCGGCCCGAGGCCCTGCCGGACATCCTGACCGACCCGCCCGCGCAAAAAAAGCCCGAGCCGCCTCCCGCGGCCGACGCGCAGACACTGTTCGGGACGCTGGCCGAGGCCTATACCCGCATCGACGAGCTGACCTGCCGCGGCCCGGCGTGGATGCTCGAGCGGGACATCCGCCTGTGCCGCGCGTTCTGTGAGCGGTGGGAGGCGGCGGTGAAGGATCCCGTTTTTGCGTCTTTTGTGCGCGCGAAGGCGCGCTACGCCGACTATACCGACGAATTTCTCCTGCCTGGCTTCGGCAAACGCGGGCGCATCCACGGCCGCCGCACCTCCGGCGAGCTGCTGGACGATCTGACCGCCGCCGTCAAAAAACGCGCCTCCCGACAGGAAAGCGCCCTGCAGAGCGCCCTGCGCGCCGAGCAGTGGTTCGAGTCCATCTGCAGGCAGCTGCGCCGCGTGCAGCCTGCCGTGCAGGAGGGGGCTGCCGGAGAAGCCGTGCAGGGGCCGCTCCCGCAGCCGTCCGCCCTGCGCGCGGATACGCCGCTGCAGACGCTGGATACCTTCTGCGTCCTCGCGCTCAAGACCACCGGCAAGCACCCGGGCCGGGACGAGCTGGTGCAGCTGTCCGCGCTGAAATTCCGCCGCTTCGCCCCGGAGACCATCCTCACGGTGTCCATCCGCCCGGAAAAGGGCCTGACCCGCTATGCGCGGGAGGCCGGTGTGACAGATTCCATGGTCGCGTCTGCTCCCGCGGCGGCCGAAGTCGCCGCCTCCATCGAAGCGTTTCTCGGCGAGCGCGCGCCGCTCGTCCTCTTTCAGGCGGAGGAGCTGCCGTTTTTGCCCGCAGCCGGGATCGGCTGTGCGGGCGAGGGAAGGACGGTCTACGACGTGCAGTCGCTGCTCGGCAAGCCGGACGGCAAAGCGCCGATGCTGGCAGAGGCCTGCCGTGACCTGTTCTCCTTCACGCCGGAGCTCGGCGGCACGGAGCAGGAGGCGCTGGCCTGCGGCCTGGTCTTCTGTGCCCTCTGCGACCGGACGCTCCACCTGACCAAAAAGTCTGCCGCCCGGTAAATATGCTGCAAAACCCGCCCGAACTGTGGTTCTGGCGGGTTTTTACAGTGGAAATTTTCCATGGATTCTGCTATGATCGGAACAGGAACACAACTCTATACTCGCGTATGATCGACAGGAGGGTCGGAGCATGAAAAGGATCAGATATCTTGCGGCAGTTTTTTGCCTGCTGCTCCTGCTGGCCGGATGCGCCGGAGAACCGAAGGTGAAGCAGACCTTTGAAGGGGATCTTGCTTCCTACGCCGAGATGACGGACGGGACCTGGACCTGTGACGGCAGGAGCTACGCCTACCGGCTGGAGATCCGGGGCAGGCTGAGCAGAGCTGCCTGTGATTCCGTGTTCGTCTACCTGAGCAACGTGCCGGAGATCTCCTTCGAGCGGGCCGCGAAGGCCGCCGGTCTGAGCAGCAACTCAGACGATTACTTTGCCCCGGAAGAAGCCGTGCTGGTCGAGCTGGGCACGGAGTGAACGACCAGAGACAGAAAAGCCCCTCTGCATACGCATGCAGAGGGGCTTTGCCATCTCAGGAGAGAATGCCGGTGGACTGCAGGAACAGGATCAGCATCATGACGGGCGCGATGTAGCGGATCATGACGCGGTAGACGCTCTTGCGGCGGAAATGCTCGCCGTTGCGTTCCATCTCGCCGATCACATAGTCGGGCGTCTTGATCCAGCCGATGAGGATGGTCGACAGCAGGGCGATGAACGGCATCATGAACCGCGAGACCTTTTCAATGCCGCCCTCTACGCCGTTGTAGACGATCAGCGCCGTGACGGCCATGAAAAGGAGGGCAAAGATGACAGGGGAGACCGGCGAGGTGATAAAGTCGATAAAATAGCTGTCCTGTGCGGCGGCCTGTGCCTGCCCGGTCAGGTAGACCACGGCATACTTCGTGATCCAGCCGCCGATGACCGCGTAGTAGGTCATGATCAGCACCGGCACGAGGAAGGTCAGGATGCCGAGGAATTTCCACTTCGGGTGCAGCTCGGCGTATGCGCCGATGGCGCTTTTGTGCGTCCGGCGGCCGATGGCGATGTCGGAGGACAGCAGCGTGAAGCCGAACGTCAGCACCAGCACGAGGTAGACCAGCAGGAACAGCCCGCCGCCGTCCTTTGCCGCGAGATAGGGGAAGCGCCAGAGATTCCCGACGCCGACTGCGCTCCCGGCAGCCGCGAGCACGAAGCCGAGCTGCCCGGAAAAATGATTCGCTTTCTTTTCCATGCTGTTCAAAGGTTCTCCTTGATGTAATGCTTGACTAGAGTACCACGTTACCGGAAGAAAGTAAAGCCAGGCGGCGTTCGCCGATACCGAAAAAGCAGCCTGCCGCAGGTCGCGGCAGGCTGCTTTGCATGCAGATGCAAAACCTCAGTTGGTTTCATCCGGCTTGCGCTCGAGCGTTTCCTCGGTCAGCGCGCCGACCTCTTCGATCTTGACCTTCTTCGGCAGCGTCAGAGACAGGATCATCGCGACGACGAACACGCCCGCGACGGGGTTGCCCGCGAAGATGTCGCTGATGATCTGCGGCATGCCGGAGAAGAATTCCGGCACCTGCGTCACGCCGATGCCGATGGCGAAGGAGGTCGCGGCGATGATGGTGTTGCGCTGGTCAAAGCCGCACTCGCCGAGCATCGTGACGCCCGAGACGATGATCGCGCCGAACATGATGACCGTGCAGCCGCCCAGCACGCAGTCGGGCAGCGTGGAGAAGAACGCGCCCACCGGCGGGAACAGGCCCGCGAGGATCAGCGTCAGCGCGCCAAACATGATCGTGAACCGGTTGACGACCTTCGTCATGGCGACAAGGCCGACGTTCTGGCTGAAGGACGTGATGGGCGGGCAGCCGAACACGCCGCCGGACACGGCAGAGATAAAGCCGTCGCAGGCAAGAGAGCCGGAGACCTCTTTTTCCGTGATGTCACGGCCGAGACCGCCGGTGCAGACCGCGGAGGTATCTCCGATGGTCTCCGCCGCGGAGACGAGGAACACGAGTGTCACGGAGATGATCGCGCCGAGATCGAACTTCGGCGTGAAGGCGAAGAGCTTCGGCAGCGCGATGATCCCGAGCTCGGAGACCGTCTCCTTCATGGACGCGAAGTCGACCATGCCGAAGAACAGGGATACGATATAGCCCACGATCAGGCCGAACAGCACGTACAGCTGCTTCCAGAAGCCCTTGGCGAGCGAGTTATAGACCAGGCAGGCCGCCAGAGTGATGACCGCGACCAGCAGATTCTGCCACGCGCCGGTGGGGTAGACGGCGGAGCTGGCGAACGAGGAAATGCCCGTGGACAGCAGGCTGAAGCCGATCGTCGTCACGACGCAGGCCGAGACGATGGGACTGACGAACCGCCGCCAGTATTTCGCAGTCAGACCGAGAAGTCCCTCTATGCAGCCGCCGACGATGACCGCGCCGATCATCAGTCCGTAGTCCTTCGCGGCCAGCGTCATCATCGCCGACAGGAACGTGAAGCTCAGGCCCATCACGACGGGCAGCCGGGAACCGATGCGCCAGACCGGATAGAGCTGGATCAGCGTGCCGATACCGGCGATGAGCATCGCGGCCTGGATGAGCAGGGCCGTGTCGATGGCGGTGAACGCCTGGCCGTTGTACACGGCGACGCTCGCGATCAGCATGACGGGCGTGACATTTGCCACGAACATGGCCAGCACGTGCTGCAGGCCGAAGGGGATGGCTTTGCCGACCGGCACGCGTCCGTCGAGCCTGTAGATGTTGCCGACGGAGGCCGGTGCGCGGGATCTCTGGTCTTTCATTTGTAAAATCTCCTTTTATTTGATGGCCGGAACCGGGACTCCGGTGGCAGACGCCGGGCCCGAAAAGGGAAAAGTGACCCGCGCCAACCGTTATTCTGGCCTCAGAATCAGTATAGTCGTTAAGAATCCGTAAAGAAAGACAAAAAATCAGTTTGCCTCACAAAAATTCAGTCAACTTTTTGTGCAAGCTGCAGTCTCACGGCCATCCCAGTGGAGAGGATCTTGATACAAAACGCCCGGCGGGCGCTTTTGCGGCGGCCCTCATCGACCAGTGCGGCCTCAAGGGCCTCACCGTGGGAGGGGCCCAGGTCTCGGAGAAGCACGCGGGCTTCGTCATCAACCGGGGTGGCGCCACGGCGGCGGATATCCTGGCCCTCATTCAGGAGGTCCAGCGCCGGGTGCTGGCGGAGAAGGGCGTCATGCTGCAGCCGGAAGTAAAGCTGCTGGACGCATGAGGAGGAAACCATGGAGATCCTGATCATCTCGGGCCTTTCCGGCGCGGGAAAGAGCAAAGCCGCCTCCTATCTGGAGGATATGGGCTTTTATATCGTGGATAACATGCCGGCGGGGATGATGCTGAAGTTTGCGGAGTTCTGCGCCGGCGGCGTGGGAGGGCGCTACAGCCGGGTGGCCCTGGTCTATGACGTGCGGACCGCGGGCTCCGAGACGGAGCTCTCCGACGTGCTGGCAAAGTTCCGGACCATGAAGGTCTCCTGCCGCCTCCTCTTCCTGGAGGCCTTGCCGGAGACCATCATCCACCGCTATAAGGAGACCCGCCGCCTCCACCCCCTGCAGCGCAACGGCGGGACGCTGGAGGAGGCCGTCCGCCGGGAGCGGCGGATCATGGAGCCGGTCCGGCAGCAGGCGGACTGGGTCATCGACACCTCGTATCTCTCCACGGCCCAGCTCCGGGGGGAGCTCCTGCGCATCTTCGACTCCCAGGGGGAGAAGGGCGGCATGAGCGTCAGCGTCAGCTCCTTTGGCTACAAGTACGGCCTCCCGCTGGAGGCCGACCTGGTGCTGGACGTCCGCTTCCTGCCGAACCCCTACTATGTGGAGTCCCTGCGCCGCAAGACCGGCATGGACGCCGAGGTCTACGACTACGTTTTCTCCTTCCCCCAGACGGAGGGGTACATGAAGCGGCTGAGGGAACTCCTTGCCTACACCCTGCCTCTCTATGCCGAGGAGGGGAAGACCGTTCTCGTCATCGCGGTGGGCTGCACCGGCGGCCACCACCGGTCTGTCGCCGTGACCCGGGCCCTGGCGGAGTATATCCGGGGCCTTGGATATCAGGTCAGTGAGAATCACCGGGACATGACCCGGAGCTGAAGGGGGACGCCTTTTGGACAGCCACATGGAAAATCACCGGCTCAGCTACCGGGTGCCCCGGGCCAATGGTCCCCGCGTCGCCGCCATCGGCGGGGGAAACGGCCTTTCCACCATGCTGCGGGGCCTCAAGAACTACACGGAAAACCTCACCGCCATCGTCACGGTGGCGGATGACGGCGGCGGCTCCGGCCGTCTGCGGGAGGATCTGGGGATGCTTCCGCCGGGGGATATCCGCAACTGCATGGAGGCCCTGGCCAACACCGAGCCTCTGATGCGCCAGCTGATGCACTACCGCTTCACAGAGGGGTCTCTCGCGGGCCAGAGCTTCGGAAACCTCTTCCTTGCCGCCCTCAACGGGATCTCCCCGTCCTTCGACGCGGCGGTCCGCCGGATGAGTGAGGTTCTGGCCATCACCGGCCGGGTGCTGCCCGTGACCAATCAGGATGTGCGGCTGGAGGCGGAGTTTCACGACGGCAGCCGCGTGCTCGGTGAGAGCAAGATCTTCTACGCGAAAAAGATCAACAATTCCCGCATCCGCAAGGTCCGGCTGGTTCCGGAGCGTCCGGCGGCCCTGCCGGAGAGCGTGCAGGCCATCCGCGACGCCGATATCGTCGTGATCGGGCCGGGGAGCCTCTATACGAGCATCATTCCGAATTTCCTTGTCAGCGGCATCTCTGACGCCGTCCGCCAGAGCAGGGCATGCAAGATCTACGCGCTGAACATCATGACCCAGGACGGTGAGACCGACGGCTACGACGCCGACGATCATGTCCGCGCCATTCTGGAGCATGCCGGCCCCGGCGTCATCGACGTCTGCATCGCAAACAGCACGCTGGTCCCGCCGGAGATCATGGAGCCGTACGCAAAAGAGGGCGTGGCCCAGCTCGAGCTGAACCGCGCGGATATCGAGCAGCTGGGCATTGCCGTGCGCACGTTCCCGCTGCTGGAGCCGGGACGGTATATCCGCCATAATTCCGACGCGCTCGCGCGCGCGATCCTGTCCGTGTGGCAGGAATTCAGAAAGAAATAACCACAGAAAGGAACGGCGCTGTCATGTCCTTTTCTTCCAATGTCAAGCAGGAGCTGTGCCGCCTGCCCATCAGCCGCCGGCAGGAGGCCGCGGCCGAGCTGTACGGCATATTGCTCTACTGCAACGCCTTTACGGCCGATCTGATCCGCATCACGACCGAATCGCGGGATCTGGCCGACCGGCTGCCGCGGCTGATGAAAAAGGTAGCCGGTTTTTCCTTCGATCAGGAGCCGGACGCGGAGGAGACCGGGAAGCTGGTCTTCACGGTCGACTCGCAGGAAAAGATCCATAAGATCTTCGCCCAGTTCGGTCTGTCCGCGGCGAAGGATGTAACGCTGCACGTCAACTACGGGATCCTGGAAGAGGATGAGGAGCGGCTGGCGTTCCTGCGCGGGGCGTTTTTATCCGGCGGTTCGGTCACGGACCCGGCCAAGCGCTATCATCTCGAGCTCACGACCTCTCACTACAAGGTCAGCCGCGAGACCTGCGCGCTGCTGCTGGACGCGGGCTTCTCTCCGAAGGAGACCACACGCGGCGGCAACAGCATCCTGTACTTCAAGCAGAGCAACCTCATCGAGGATTTTCTGACCGCCATCGGCGCGCCCGTCTGCGCGATGGGCGTGATGGAGGCCAAGGTCGAAAAAGACCTGCGCAACGGCGTCAACCGCCGCGTCAACTGCGAGACCGCGAACCTGACCAAGGTCGTCGACGCGTCGATGGAGCAGGTCGCGGCCATCCGGAAGCTGCAGAAGCGCGGCCAGCTCAAGGACCTGCCGCCCAAGCTCCGCGAGACGGCGAAGCTCCGTCTGGAGAACCCTGAGGCGACGCTGCAGGAGCTTGCCGCCATGCAGGATCCGCCTGTTTCCAAATCCGCAATGAACCACCGCATGCGCAAGCTCGTTGCGCTTGCGAACGAGAGCTGAGAAAGGAGCGCCCGCCATGGCATTTGTGCATCTGCACGTCCACAGCGAATACAGTCTGCTTGACGGCGCCTGCCGTATCGGCTCGATGATGGACCGTGTGCAGGAGATCGGTCAGGAGGCCATCGCCCTGACCGACCACGGCGTCATGTACGGCACGATCGACTTTTACCGCGCAGCAAAGAAGGCCGGGATCAAGCCCATCGTCGGCTGCGAGGTCTATGTCGCCCGCCGCACGCGCTTCGACAAGGTCCACGGCGTCGACAAAGAACCCTACCATCTCGTCCTCCTGTGTGAAAACGAGACCGGCTACCGCAATCTCAGCTATATGGTCTCGCTCGGCTTCACGGAGGGCTTTTATAACCGCCCGCGCGTGGATATGGAGCTGCTGCGCGAGCATCACGAGGGCCTGATCGCCCTGTCCGCCTGTCTGGCTGGGCGCATCCCGCAGTCGATCATGCAGGACGACCTGCAGGCCGCCGAGCAGGCGGCGCGCGAGTATGCCGAAGTTTTCGGGCCGGACCATTTTTATCTGGAGCTGCAGGATCACGGCATCCCGGAGCAGCGGACCGTCAACGCACAGATCCGCAAGCTCGCCGAAAAACTGTCTCTGCCGCTCGTCGTGACGAACGACGCACACTATCTGCGCAAGTCGGACGCGAAAATGCAGGACGTGCTGCTCTGCATCCAGACCGGCAAGACCGTCGACGACCCGAACCGCATGAAATTTGAGACGGAGGAATTCTATCTCAAGAGCGAAGAGGAGCTGCGCGAGCTGTTCCCGGATGTGCCGGAGGCGTTTGACAATACAGTAAAAATTGCGGAGCGCTGCAATGTGGAGTTTACGTTCGGCAAGTATTTCCTGCCGGAATTCAAGCTCCCGGAGGGCGTGACGAGCCTTTCGTATCTTAAGCAGCTCTGCCGCGAGGGCTTTGACGAGCTCTACGGGACGGAGCACCCGGAATATATGCAGCAGCTCGACTACGAGATCGACATGATCGAGAAGATGGGCTTTACCGATTACTTCCTCATCGTGTGGGATTTCGTGCGCTTTGCCAAATCGGCCGGGATCCCGGTCGGCCCCGGGCGCGGCAGCGCCGCGGGCTCGATGGTCACCTACTGCCTGCATATCACCGAGATCGACCCCATGAAATACGGGCTTTATTTCGAGCGCTTCCTCAACCCGGCGCGCGTGACGATGCCCGATATCGATATGGACTTCGGTGACACCCGGCGCGCCGAGGTCGTCGACTACGTCCGGCGCAAATACGGCGAGGACCATGTCGCACAGATCGTCACCTTCGGTACCATGGCTGCGCGCGGCTCCATCCGCGACGTCGGCCGCGTGATGAACTTCACCTACGCCGAGACGGACGCGGTGGCCAAGCTCGTGCCGCCGACGCCGCACATGACGCTGGCGGACGCGCTGAAGCTGTCGCCGCAGCTGCGGCAGATGTACGACTCTGACGAACGGGTCAGGGAACTGGTCGACACGGCAAAGGCCATCGAGGGCATGCCGCGCAACACCTCGACGCACGCCGCGGGCGTCGTCATTACCAAGCTCCCGGTCTATGACTATGTGCCGCTGGCGACGAACGACGGCACGATCGTTACCGAATACACCATGACGACGCTGGAGGAGCTCGGGCTCCTCAAAATGGACTTCCTCGGCCTGCGCAACATCACCGTCATCGACGATGCCATCCGCGATATCCGCAAGACCGAGCCGGACTTCTCCATGGCCCGCGTCACTGACAACGACCCCAAGGTCATGGACATGCTCACGCAGGGTCGGACCGCCGGTGTGTTCCAGATGGAATCGACCGGCATGACGGGCGTGTGCATGGGCCTGAAGCCGCAGTCGATCGAAGATCTGTCCATCATCGTCGCCGCCTACCGGCCGGGCCCGATGGAATCGATCCCGCGCCTGATCGCCTGCAAGCAGGATCCGTCGCTCGTCAAATACAAGCACCCGATGCTGCAGCCCATCCTCTCCGTCACCTACGGCTGCATCCTCTATCAGGAGCAGGTCATCGAGATCTTCCGCAAGCTTGCCGGGTATTCTCTCGGGCAGGCGGACATGGTGCGCCGCGCCATGAGCAAAAAGAAGGTCAAGGACATCGAAAAGGAGCGCGGCGCGTTTATCCGCGGCGACGCATCCCGCAATATCTCCGGCTGCGTGGCCAACGGCATCCCGGAGGACGTCGCGGCGTCCATCTACAACGAGATGTACGACTTCGCGAACTACGCGTTCAACAAGGCGCATTCCGTCTGCTATGCCGTCATCGCGTACCAGACGGCGTGGTTCAAGTGCTATTATCCGCGCGAGTACATGGCGGCGCTCATGACCTCAGTCCTGGACAGCTCTGTCAAGATCTCCGAGTATATCGCCGAATGCCGCGCCATGGACATTGCGCTCCTGCCGCCGGATATCAACGAATCGAACGACAACTTCACCGTCGTGCCGGGCGGCATCCGCTTCGGTCTGGCCGCCATCAAGAACATCGGGCGCGGCTTCATCCTGAAGGTCATGGACGAGCGCGAGCAGCACGGAAAATTCACGAGCCTTGAGGATTTCACCCTGCGCATGTACGGCACAGACCTCAACAAACGCGCGCTGGAAAATCTCATCAAGGCCGGCGCCTGCGATGGCTTCGGGCTCAATCGCGCGCAGATGCTGCGCATGTACGAGCTCATCATGGACGCCGCAGCCAACCAGAAAAGCAAAAACGTCGAGGGTCAGATGGGCCTGTTCGACCTGCTCTCCGGTGAGGATGCACCTGCGGCCATGCCCGCCATCCCGGTGCCGAATATCCCGGAGCTGAGCGCGCAGGAGAAAATGAGCCTGGAAAAACAGACGACCGGCCTGTATCTTTCCGGCCACCCGATGGACGATTACCGGCCGCTGCTGCGCGGAATGGACGTCGTGCCGATCGGTGAGATCCTGGAATGCTTTGAAAACGGCGAGGATACCTATCAGGATGAGCAGACCGTGAACATCGCCGGGATCGTCGAGGCCGTCAAGATGAAGACCACGAAATCCGGCTCCATGATGGCCTACGTCACGGTCGAGGACGACACCGGTTCGATGGAGCTGCTGGTATTCTCGGGCGTGCTCGGCCAGTATGGCTCGATGCTGTATGAAAATTCGGCGGTAATTTTGAACGGACGCATCTCCGTGCGGGATGAAAAGCCGCCGCAGCTGGTCGTCAACCGGGTTTTGCCGATCGCCGATATGCAGGATGCGGACGTGGCCCAGGCCGCGCGGCAGGCTGCCGCGCAGGCGCATACCGTGTATCTTCGGATCGAGGATTCGGCGCAGAGCAGCGCCCGGAAGGTCTTCCCGGTTTTGAAAATGTTCCCGGGCAAGGCGAAGGCCGTGGTCTATTACGCGGATACCGGCGCGAGAATGGGCGGCAAGTGCGCGATCGATGAGCGGATGCTCCGCGAGATGCGCGAGCTGCTCGGCGAAAAAAATGTGATCGTAAAGTAGTCGCTTTTTTACAAATTCGCTACACTTTTGCAACCTGGCATGTTATACTGTATTTTATGGGAAAAGGGGGATTTGCGTTGCGGTTGCGGATGAAACGGATGCTGCTGGCCGTGCTGGCCGCGGCAATGTCGCTGGTCCTGTCCGGCTGCTTTGTCAAGACCGTCGACGAGCTGTACACGCTCCCTAAGCACTCTGATGAATATAACCGGCTGGAACAGGCCATCGATCAGGTCATGTCCAGCCAGAACGCGTCCTACGCCGCGCCGGTCTCCGGCATGAACCAGCAGTCGGTCCAGCTGGCCGATCTGGACGGCGACGGGA
>ERZ826220.2765-NODE-2765-length-14495-cov-2.534765_pt1 | contig 14495 bp, 9 predicted proteins | sample MGYA00519927_ERZ826220 | MGnify/ENA primary metagenome ERZ826220 (study PRJEB31778, sample SAMEA3449225) | human gut metagenome | biome: human gut; feature: human-associated habitat; material: faeces | place: United Kingdom | collected 2010/2012 ...
GGACAGTATGGTCAGCAGACAAATCAGCAGTATGCAGGACAGTATGGTCAGCAGACAAATCAGCAGTATGCAGGACAGTATGGTCAGCAGATGACACAGAGTACATATGATCAGACTATGAATATGTATGGTGATCAGGCTCACAAGCCGGAGACACCGAAGAAGAGAAAGGGCATCAAGATCGCAATAATCTCGGTAGTTGCAGCCCTTATCGTTATCGCAGCCCTTGTTGTTGTATATCTCGTGTTCCTCAAAAAGACACCTAAGGAAGTGGTTGAGGATGCCATGGAGAATACAGCAAAGGAACTTGAAAATGGTAACATCAGCGGCATAGTCGGCGCGAATGATTTTGACCTTGACAATATCGAATTTAACTCACAGGTCAGTCTTGACAATGTGAGCGGTGCGGAGGCACTGAGCGGAACACAGATCGAGTGTAACGGTTGCACAGCATTTGGCGACAGTAACGACTTTAAGATAAGTGGCTCCATGACAGCGGCTGGTGAGAAAGCGACAGCAGAGATCCTTTCAATAGGAAACAAGATTTACTTTTCATCACCGGAGTTACTTACAAAGACACTCGTTCTCGATGCGAATACTATCATGTCAGAGCTTGGTGGCACTGAGGCTGGTGCAGGCGGCACAGTGGATGCAGAGGCTCTTACAAAGATTCTTGATGAGAAGCTTATTCCTGCAGTTGATAAATTTAAGGATTCAATGGTCTATGAGAGAGTAGGCAAGGAGAGTTTCACCGATGCAAATGGAAAGACTGTAAATGCAGAGCATTACACGATCACAATATCCACTGGTTCGATAAATGATCTGTCAAATGCTATTGTGGACTGTCTTAACGAATATGTGGACAGTAATATATCTGATGATATGGTTGCAGAGATGAACATTTCAAAGGATCAGATAAAGCAGTCTATTGGCACTATCCCATCACTTGTGGGAGCTGTATTCACAAAGGATATAGTGACAGATGTCTACATCAACAGTGGCAAGGTGGTTCATATTGATTCAGAGTATGATATAGCCGCAGCAGGTGTGACACTTGGTGTTACGGTGGATCACATGGGCGATGGAGATGTTACATCGGATACAAAGATGGTTGTGAAGCTGGAGTACGGTTCACAGATGAATGTCACATTTGACTGTGCATATAAGAATAAGAAGAGTGGTGACAAGACCGAAGTTACGGCAGATTATACCTTGTCAGCCGATGTGGACGGTGAGTCTCAGGCATTTACAGGAAGCACTGTATTTTCATATGATGAGAAGAGTGGCGCTATAGACGGAAGCAGTAAGGTTACAGCAAACTCAGAAGATATCGAGATGACATATTCAGGAACTCTGGCTGATGTAAAGAAGGGCAAGTCATTCAGTCTTAACGATCTTAAGTTTAATCTGAATGTTTCTGGACAGGAGTTTGTGGCATTGTCAGGCAGCATGAGCGTTGCTGAGAGTAAGAGTAAGATCTCAGCTCCGGCAGACAGCGATGTCGTTGATTATTCAGTACTTCAGGGCGAGGAGGCCCAGCAGTATATCAATACGGAAAGTGCAGAGAAGATTATCTCAGCGTGGGGAAGTTTGTTTGAATCCGCAGATGCGGGACTGCCACTTGGTAAAAAGGATGATGGCGATGATGATGGATCGACAGATCCTACGGAAGAAGCTAGTACAGAGGCAGCAACAGAAGCGACAACAGAAGCAGCAACTGATGATGTCGATTATTCAAAGGAAGTTCTTGCGATTGGGGATAAAACTGTAAAGATAAATGACCCTAAGGGATATGAGAGAAGTTATGGCTCAAGTTACTCAATCTCATTGAACGATACAAAGGGTGGTGCATATGTAATATATTCAGCAAATGAATATGCAGATGCGAAAACTTATCTTAAGACCTTAAAAGAAACATATAAAGATATGGAAGATGAGAATACTAAGATAGATTCCGTTACAGACAGCAAGGTAAAGGCTAAAGACGGAACAGAGGTAATCTGTCTTGAGGCTCAGATGACGGTATATGATATGAAGAGCACAGATATAACATTTATATATCCGCTTGGAGATGGTTCTATTGTATGTAGCATAAGCTACTGGGAAGAGCCTGATAATATTGATATTCAGAAGCTGTGTGATACATTTATCGGAGCGATGGAGATAAAGTAATGGACTATGCGTCCGGATCGAATAACATATATACGCAGGGAGGCAGTGATGAAGGTCGTAAATGTGAAGAATGTGGCAATTGGAGAGGGAATGACTAAGATATGTGTTCCGCTGGTGGCACCGACGGATTACGATGTGGACTATCAGTCAAGGATCATAGCAAAGTCTGAACCGGATATGGTGGAGTTCAGAGCGGACATGTATGAGAAGTGTTTTGACAGTGATGCTCTTATGAAGACTTTGGAGAAGATACATGATAAGCTGGGACGATATCCATTAATATTCACATTCAGAACAAAAGGCGAGGGTGGCTGTATGGACGCGACTCTGAGTCAGTATCGCGACCTTCTGATTGATGTAATAGCCAGTGGCTACGTAGATATAGTAGACGTTGAGTATTTTTCAGATACGGAGATAGTAGATGAGGTTATAGCAGAGGCGCATATGAAGGGTGTGTATGTTATCGTGTCCAATCATGATTTCAAAACCACCATTCCGATGGAACAGATCGTGGACAGATTCAAGTCCATCATATTTACTGGTGCAGACATAGCCAAAATAGCCATGATGCCAGAAGATGGTTCTCAGGTCGTTGACATGATGCAAGCGGCGAAGGAACTTCAGGAGTGTGGTAATCAGACTCCTCTTATAGTTATATCAATGGGAGAACTTGGAGTTGAGACAAGAACCACTGGTGAGATGTATGGCAATTCGGTGTCATTTGCAACAGCGGGAATTCCTTCCGCCCCTGGACAGATATCGGTGGATGCACTCAGAAGCCAGCTCACTATGATACATCATATTATAGCTGGTAGATAATTGTTAGATAAATGATTTTATTATGCTGGAAGTCACTCACGGTAAGTGCGGGGCTTCCAGTTTTTTATGCCAATCATCCACTTTGTAAAAGGGGACAGGTACCTCTGTTCCCACTTTCGTTTTTGAGAAAATCTAGTGTGTGGCTTGTTGGGCAGATATGTGGTATTATGACATAAATGTTCCGGGCGGCGAGTGCGGCAGACGGAGACGGTTAAGGAGATAAGAATAAAATGGAAGAAAAGATACACAAGAGGAGAGTTCACTACAGTGGAACTCATCCGAAGAGGTTTGAGGAGAAATACAAGGAGCATGATCCTGAGAAATATGCCGACACGATAGAGAAGGTCATAAGCAAGGGAAGCACACCGGCGGGAATGCATATATCAATATGTGTAAATGAGATACTTGATTTTTTTCAGATACAGCCGGGACAGCAGGGGCTTGATGCGACGCTTGGCTATGGTGGACACACAATGCGTATGCTTGAGCAACTCCATGGAGAGGGGCATATGTATGCTCTGGATGTTGATCCGATAGAGATCGTGAAGACGAAGCAGAGACTGGCAGATGCCGGTTATGGAGAGGATATACTCACGATAAAGCAGACAAACTTCAGGAATATAGACAAGGTTGCAGAGGAGGCCGGGAAATTTGATTTTATTCTGGCAGATCTTGGAGTATCTTCCATGCAGATAGACAATCCGGACAGAGGATTTACCTACAAATTTGATGGACCACTTGACCTGAGACTCGATCCGGAGAAGGGTGAGTCAGCGGCGGAGCGTCTGCGAGAGGTTTCATATGAGGAGCTTGTGGGAATGTTTCAGGAGAACTCTGATGAGCCGTATGCGGAGGAGATCGCCACGGTCATCATGAAGAGAAACCGCACTAAGAATTATGTGGAGACCACCACGCAGATGAAGGATGTCATCGAGGAGGCGTTGTCATTTGTTCCGGAGAAGGAGCGGAAAGAGGCTGTGAAGAAATCCTGTCAGAGATGTTTTCAGGCTCTCCGAATAGATGTGAACAGTGAGTTTGAGGTTCTGTATGATTTCCTTGACAAGCTGCCGGATGCGCTCAGACCAGGTGGAAGAGTTGCCATACTTACGTTCCATTCCGGAGAGGACAGGCTTGTGAAGAGGGCGTTCAAGGCTGGAGCAAAGGCTGGTGTTTACAGCGAAGTCAGCAAGGATGTCATCAGACCGTCAGCGGAGGAGTGCGCCCGAAATCCGAGAGCAAGATCGACGAAGATGAGATGGGCTGTAAAAGCAGAATAAAGGACACAGAAAGGCGACATCGTCTGTATATCATGTTAATATGATGACAGGGGATGTCGCCTTTTGGATATATGTTTCAGATGTATTGTGGCTGGACGAATGAGAAGGGAAAAAGTTTATTTTAGGAGGTGCGGAGATGGGATACAAGGTTCTTCTGGTGGAGGATGACCACGACATAAGGGAGGCCGTGGCTGACTATTTTACAGGAGTTGAGGGAAGTGAGATGAATGTGAGCTACGCCTGTGATGGCATACAGGCAGAGGAAATGCTCTATGAGAATCAGTATGATCTTGTGCTGTTAGACATCATGCTTCCGGGAGTGGATGGCTGGGAACTGTGCAGTCAGATAAGAAAGACCAGTGATGTACCGGTCATTTTCCTGACCGCCAGAGCCAGGCAGGAGGATGTTTTATATGGGTATACACTTGGCTGCGACGACTATGTGGTCAAGCCATTTGCTATTGCAGAACTCTATGCCAAATCTGTTGCACTGGTGAGACGCGCAAAGGGGACCGTTGTCCACAGGGAACTTGTGTGTGGCTTAATATGCTGCGACACATCGGCACTCACGGTGACTGTGGATGGTGCAGCCATTGATATGCCGCGAAAAGAGTTGGAACTTCTCATATACCTCATGGAGAACAGAAAACGTGTGGTGTCGAGGGATGAACTGCTGGTAAATATATGGGGTTATGATTATGACGGGAGAACCAGAGTTGTAGACGATCATATCAGAAAGCTGCGAAAGGCACTTGGCAAGGCTGCCGGGCAGATAAAGACTGTCATCACAAAGGGATATCAGATAAGGGATGTGCAATAAGGAGGCGTGATGGCATGGGAAAATCGAATGAAAATCAAAAATGCAAAAAGCAAAAACACGAAAAGAAAATGAAACTGATGAGAAAGCCCATCTGGTGGGTGGAGCTGCTTGTGGCGGCATTGGTATGCACGGTTCTGATCGGAACTCTGGCATATGTGTCATACAGAACTGCGAGCATGATGCTGTATAACAAGATGTCTGACTCGGTTGATGATATGATGGGGAGTGTCCATGAGAGGATGAACACAGTACAGACTCAGGATGAATTTGCCGATTCCGTGGATGAAGACAGCGCGGCGTATATACGGGCATACAATACGATAATGTGGAATTCGTATTTGAATGGCGAGGTGATCATGTATGTGACAAATGAAGACTGGCTGTACAATCACTATCTTATAAATAACTGTAATACCTTATATAGACTGTACGATTCTGAAACGTTCCAGAGGATCGATCTGGACGGTATTGTGAATAAAAATGAGCCATTTACTATCATGTGTGTCAGGAATCTGGATACCGGCATAAGCGGATATTATGTGTGTGATGACAGTGGACTGACGAAGGTTCTTGACAATAGGGTGTCGGTATATGAATATTCGGGGGACATCTGCGGAGTGAAGAACATAGCCGATCCGTGCATAGGAAAAGTGTATCTGCGGGACAGTGAAAATGGAAGCAGCTTTACGATACAGGGTGCTGACAGATACACAGACGAGAGCGTATTTTACGATGGCCCGGCGGATTCGTCGGGGTATTCGGAGTATGATGTGACACTGGAAAAGCTTACTTTTGATGACACTATCAATTCAACATTTGTCATGAATGGGGAAAAGTATGTGGTGACGGATATCAGGACATTCAGGGATATGGATCAGCTGCTGGAAACCGAGAGCGATGCGCTGGACAGGGTTATCAAAGCATCCAGCACCCGGTATGTGGCAAGCGGACAGATGACCAGACTGGTATGGACTTGTCACATAGGCTCAACAAGCGGAGACTTTCTGTTCGGCAAAAAGAAGATAGATTACACAGGAAACAATGTGTGCGGTATCCAGGGTGGCGACGGCAGGGTTTACGCTGCCATGGAGGGCAGAGTCACGCTGGCAAATGGCAGACAGTGCATACTTGCCGGGGTGTGTTCCTATGACGCGGATGCAGTCATACGGGAACTAGCCGGGGATATAAGAAGAATAGCCATATGGTGTATAGCGTGCATAACTGTATTTGCGACTGCTGTCATATACCTGACGAGAAAGACCCGCTATGACCGTCAGGAGTACAGACGCAATATGACAAATGCTATGGCCCACGATCTCAAAACCCCACTCATGGCTATGTCGGGTTATGCGGAGAACCTTCTCGCAAATGTGCATACGGACAAGAGACAGCAGTATGCGGAGGCAATATCAGAAAATGTGCGAAGGATGAATGGAATGATAGAGCAGATGCTGGAGATAGACAGGCTGGAGACCGGGAAACGGCGAAAAAGAGAAAAGCTTGAGAGCGTTGATATGGCGGAACTCTTCAGAAAAGTTGTAGAAGATAATGAGGTGTCGATACAGAGAAAAAATATGGTGGTGACATTTGAGGGCAATTGTACTTTAAATGCAGATATGGAATCGATGAAACGCGTTGCGGAAAATCTGGTGACAAATGCGGTGAGACACGGCATGAAAAATGGAATTATAGATATAGAGATGTCAGATGGAAAGGTGACGATAAGCAACACAACGGATGATGTCCTGCCAGATGACATAGATTCGCTGTGGGATCCGTATGTGAAGGGCAGCGGCAGTAGAACAGGCGGTGGCAGTGGACTCGGGCTTTTTGTTGTGAGGACTATACTTGACAAGTATGGCTTAAAAGGAAGTCTGTCATATCGTGATGGCACTTTTTCGGTGTTTATAAGCTCCCGGTAAATGCGTAACAGGCATACAGAGGATAGTAAAAATGTCCGTGATAATTTAGACAGAACATTTATAAAAATTTCATATATAATAAAAAAATATTCATATTTTTTTGATGTAATAGGTATGATATACTTCAAAATATAGTGATAACTTGCATATATAAAAAGAAACCATCTGTGTCCATGAAGTTTTAAATGAATTTGTAAGTGGGGTGGTTTCTTTTGCGTAACTTCCGGGTTTTGTATGATCGGGTAGCGGATATTTGGGTATTATGGATAAAATATTTTTAAGAGAGGTATCAATATGGGAGATTATAAGGCAGCAGAGAATAGATATAAGAATGTTGAAGGTACAGGATTTTACAGACATTGCGGAAAGAGCGGTCTCATGATGCCACCTCTGGCACTTGGACTCTGGCACAACTTTGGAACAAATGACGACTACGAGAATATGAAGAAGATGTGCTTTACCGCATTTGACAACGGAATAACACATTTTGATATAGCGAACAACTATGGACCTGTGTACGGAAGTGCAGAGGAGAACTTTGGAAAGATACTCAGAGAGGATCTGGGTGCATACAGGGATGAGCTGATAATCAGCACGAAGGCTGGATACGATATGTGGGAAGGCCCTTACGGCAACTGGGGCAGCAGAAAGTATCTCATAGCGAGTCTTGACCAGAGCCTTAAAAGACTTGGCATCCCATATGTGGATATATTCTATCATCACAGAATGGATCCGAACACTCCTCTCGAGGAAACCATGGGTGCGCTGGCCCAGATAGTTAAGAGTGGAAAGGCACTCTATGTCGGACTCTCCAACTATGACGGACCTACTATGGCAAGGGCGGAGAGGATACTGGATGAGCTACATGTGCCATTTGTGATAAATCAGAACAGATACAACATAATGGACAGATCTGTCGAGAAGAATGGACTTCTGAAGCAGACATACGCATCAGGCAAGGGTCTCATATGTTTCTCACCTCTGGCACAGGGAATGCTGACAGACAGATATCTGAAGGATATGCCGGCGGACAGCAGGGCAGTGAAGGACGGAAGATTCCTTCATGAGGATCAGGTGCTTGAAACTAGACCTCTCCTCAATCAGTTAAATGAGATCGCAACCGGATATGATATGAAGCTCTCAGAGCTTGCCATCGCATGGCTGCTGAACAAGCCGGAGGTCACAACAGTGCTGATCGGTGCTTCAAAGCCTGAACAGATCATCAGCAATCTCAAGGCTGCTGAGAAACAGGCTCACACAGTCATGACAGAGGAAGAACTGCAGAAGATAGAGGATGCTGTTGCAGCATTTGGCAGATCATAATAAAAGATGATAAATTAATTTTTCATATCCCCTCGCAGGAGAGACCGATTATGGTTTCTCCTGTTTTTTATGGAACATGGATGGCAGGCTGGCGGATTGAATGTAAACGTGAAAATATGTTATGATACGGAAGATAGATTATATAGAGATATGTTCGGAGAAAAGCATTGAAAGAATATATAAATGAAGCACTTGAAAAGTATATAAATAAAGGCACATACCCATGGCACATGCCGGGGCACAAGAGACTGCCGTTAGAAAAGCTGGAAAACTTCTGGAATGGAATATATGCACATGATTTCACTGAGGCAAAGGATCTTGATGATATGCATGAGCCGGAGATGTTCATAGCGGACAGTCTTGCAGAGATGAAGAAGGTGTATGGCACATTTGCGACGTACATGCTGGTGAACGGTTCTACGTCCGGACTTATGACGGCTATCCATGCCACATGTCACAGGGGAGATGTGATACTTGTTGCCAGAAACTGCCATAAGGCGGTGTACAATGCCATCTGCATGCTTGAGCTTGAGCCTGAATACATAGTGCCAGATTATGTGGATATGAGATGGCACTGCGGCGTGAATCAGGCAATGTTGGACAAAATGACTGACGCCCGTGGTAAAGATGATTGTGAAACTCGGGAAGGGACAGATATTCGTGGCGAAGGCGATCGCGAGACTCCGGAAAGGACGGACATATTGGGTGATATATCGCCGGATAAGCTAGAGCGTGCGATCAATACAATGATAGTGGATGGCAGAAAGCCGAGTGCGGTGATCATTACATCACCCACCTATGAGGGCGTCATATCAGACATAAGAATCATAGCCGAAATCACACACAGATATGGAATATATCTCATAGTGGATGAGGCGCAGGGAGCGCATCTGAACTTCATGGAAGGGCATGAAACCGCCATGGAACAGGGAGCGGATATTGTCATCGAAAGCCTTCACAAGACCATGCCTGCACTCACTCAGACATCGCTCCTTCATGTGATGAATCCGAAACTTGATGAGAGAGTCAGGAGATATCTGCAGATATTTCAGACCTCGTCACCTTCGTATATATTTATGCAAAGTATGGAGAAGGCGGTGGCATTTGGCGTAAATAACAAGGCGGAATTTGTCAAGTATGGACGGAGGCTTGAGATATTTGCTGAAAAATGTGACAGTCTCAGAAATATACGCCTGTTCAGATCATGTGACGCGTGTAAAGTATTTGACCACGATGAAGGAAGGCTGGTATTTGTCGTGAGACCTGGAACTGTGGATGGATCAGGACAGATATTCACTGGAGTTATGCTCGCTGACATACTGGCTGACAGGTATGGGCTGATCGTGGAGATGGCTTCGGTGAGTTATGTTATTTGTATATCATCTGTTGTGGACAGTGTCGATAGTTATGATATACTGTTTAAGGCGATAGAAGAGATAGACAATGACTTAGAGCACAGTGTGATCGTTGATGGCAGCAGAGCGATGGACATTATATCCGGAAGAAGATCCGCAGTGGTTCCCGGGAAAGCATGGGATGAGACTTCAGAGATGGTGCCTCTTGAGCTGTCGGTGGGAAGAATATCAGGTGCGTTTGTGTATGCATATCCGCCGGGGATTCCTGTGCTGGCTCCTGGAGAGATAGTGGACGAGCGGGCTGTCTGCGGAATAGATACAATGATAAGAAGCGGGCTGAATGTATCAGGTGTGGATGATGGATGTATAGCTGTGCTGTGCGAGAAATGAAAAGCATACAAGCATTATTGAAAATTAGAATGACATGTGCTGATATTTTGTGATGAGCCGTATGGTCAATTATATAAGAAGAAAGGCGTATATGCATTTGTGGTGCATGTACATAGGGTTAAGATATGAGAGGAATATTTATAACAATAGAAGGACCGGATGGAGCCGGCAAGACAACACAGAGGGAACTTCTCAAAGAGTATCTTGAGAAAAAAGGTTACGATGTGCTGATAACGAGAGATCCGGGAGGAAATCCAATCAGTGAGGCAATCCGAGAGGTTATATTGAACAAGGAATTTACGGAGATGGGATATATGACAGAGCTGCTTTTATATGCGTCAGCCAGAGCCCAACTCGTAAAGGAGAACATCAAACCGGCGCTTGAAGCGGGACAGGCGGTTATAGCGGATAGATTTGTTGATTCCTCCGCTGTATATCAGGGAATCGGAAGAGGCTTGGGCGTTGATACGGTGTATAAGATTAATGAATTTGCGCTTCAGGGGATCATGCCTAATATGACATTTCTCATGGATCTTAATGCCCAGGAGGGGATTGCGAGAAAAAAGAATCAGGCAGAGCTTGACAGAATGGAGAATGAAAAAATTGAATTTCACCAGAAGGTAGTGGACGGATACCGCATGCTGGCGGATATGCACCCTGAGAGAATAGTAAAGATAGACGCTACTTTACCTATCAATGAGATTCATGGTATAATAACAGAGTATGTAGAGAAGAAACTCAACCTGTGATGCCATCTGATGGGAGAAGGTCAGAAAGCTACAGATAATGTGAATTAATAATGTAAGGGGGTTGGTATTTATGATAGATTTCACAGAAATAATCGGACATGAAGACATAATACGCCATTTCAAGAGCAGTATAGAGCTTGGAAAGATATCTCAGGGATATATAATCAATGGTGAGACTGGCAGTGGTAAGAAGACCCTCACAAGGGCACTTGTGAAAACTCTTCAGTGTGAGGAGGGTGGAACGGAGCCTTGTAATCATTGCAAATCATGCCTCCAGTGTGAGACAGGAAACCAGCCGGATATTATCTGGGTCACACATGACAAGCCAAATGTCATCTCTGTTGAGGAGATACGTGATCAGGTGAATTCAGATATTGATATCAAGCCGTACAGCAGCAGATATAAGATATATGTGATAGAGGATGCGCAGCTTCTCAATGTGAATGCACAGAATGCACTTCTTAAGACTATAGAAGAGGCTCCATCATATGCTATCATTATATTGCTGACAAACAATATAGATAAGATGCTCCAGACTATCCAGTCCAGATGTATAGTTCTGAATGTGAAACCGGTCAGAGAGCATGATATACTCGATTATCTCATGAATGAGCTGAAGCTTGACAAGCAGAAAGCTGATTTCTGTATGGATTTCGCTCAGGGCAACCTTGGAAAAGCCATAAGGCTTGCCACCAGTGATGAATACAGAGAGATAAAGGAAAATGTCGTAAAGATCATGAGACATCTTAGAGAGATGTCGGTGGATGATATGCTGTTTGCAATCAAGAATATGGAGCTGTACAAGCTCAAGATAAGTGATTACATTGATCTGATGATGATGTGGTACAGAGATGTACTGATGCTCAAGGTGTCAAATAACCCTGGAAGGCTGATGTTCAAGGAGTATTATTCGGATATAAGAAAGCAGTCGTCCCATATCAGCTATGAGGGAATAGAAAAGGTGCTCAAGTCCATGGACAAGGCTAAGGTCAGACTTGAGGCAAATGTCAGCTTTGACATTGCAATGGAGCTTATGCTCCTGACTATGAAGGAGAATTGTTGATGAAAGAGATTATAGGAGTCCGTTTTAGACCGAATGGAAAGATATATTATTTTGACCCACAGAATTTTGAAGTTGAAACTGGTACATTTGTCATAGTCGAGACTGCAAGAGGAGTGGAGTATGGTAAGGTGGTTCTAGGTAGAAGAAAAGTTGAGGACAGCAAGCTTACGGCTTCACTCAAGCCGATCATAAGGGTTGCCACAGCCGATGACACGAAGAAATATGAGGATAACAAGAAGAAGAGCAAGAGGGCATTTGACATCTGCCTTGAGAAGATTGCCAAGCACAAGCTGGACATGAAACTCATAGAGGCTGAATATACATTTGACAATAACAAGGTGCTGTTCTACTTCACAGCGGATAGAAGAATTGATTTCCGTGAGCTGGTAAAGGATCTTGCGTCGGTGTTCAAGACAAGAATAGAGCTCAGACAGATCGGTGTCCGCGACGAGACCAAGATGGTGGGCGGAATCGGTATATGTGGAAGGGAGCTCTGCTGTAACAAGCATTTGTCAGAGTTCGTTCCTGTGTCGATTAAGATGGCAAAGGAGCAGAACCTGTCGCTGAATCCAACCAAGATATCTGGTGTGTGTGGAAGACTTATGTGCTGTCTGAAGCATGAGCAGGACACTTATGAGTATCTGAATGAAAAACTTCCAAATGTGGGAGATTTCGTGAGGACAGTAGATGGAAATAAGGGCGAGGTCATGTCCGTGAACGTCCTCCGTCAGAAGGTTAAGATCGTGGTGACTGACAAGGATGACAACAAGGAAGTTATGGAGTATCCTGTGGCTGAACTCAAGTTCAAGCCTAAGAGAAGAAAGAATTCAGAGAGACTCAGTGCCGAGGAGTACAAGGCACTTGAGGCATTGGAGGACAAGGGTGGAAAGTCCAAATTTGACGATTAAACCGGATGATAAAACGATAGAGAGTCAGGCTGTACAGGCCCGGTCCGAAGTGGTGGGCGGATCCACGGTGGAGATTAAATCTTGCGAGAGGATAGATGACCTTCAGTGCAAAGGTTACCAGATCATACAGAACAGCGGAATGTTCTGCTTTGGGATGGATGCTGTGCTGCTGGCAAACTATGTGAGATTTAAGCGCGGTGGCAGATATCTGGATCTCGGAACGGGAACAGGGATCATACCTATACTTCTTGCTGCAAAGGAGTATGGGGATGAAGCTCTTACCAGAGAGGAGAGACTTGCTGGTTTGAATGCCGATGATTATATATCCTCACATGATTGTATTGCCGTAGATGGAGTTACTAATTCGGATGCAGGGGCGACTCAGCAACCTGGCGGTAAAATGGCAGATGGAGCACGGTTTATAGGTATAGAGCTTCAGCCTGCATGTGCGGATATGGCTGCAAGGAGTGTGAGCCTCAATGGGCTTAGTGCGAATAGATAACGGAGATATAAAGGAGGTCTCTTGTAACTACAAGAAGGCCTCCTTTGACATAGTGACCTCAAATCCGCCATACATAAAGGGCAGTCACGGTCTGGAGAATCCGGATGCTCCGAAGAACATAGCGAGACATGAGGTGCATGTGACGCTGGAGCAGGTGGTGGCAGCGGCAGAGCATGCCCTTAAACCCGGCGGAAGCTTTTATATGATACATAAGCCGTTCAGACTGGCTGAGATATTTGAATGTCTGCATGAGCACAGGCTTGAGCCAAAGAGGATGCAGCTTGTACATCCTTACATAGACAAAGAGCCGAACATGGTCATAGTGGAGGCTGTGAAGGGCGGCAATTCCATGATCAAGATCGATCCGCCTATGATAGTATACAAAGCTCCGGGGGTGTATACAGAGCAGCTGCTTGCGACGTATGAAGGTACGGCAAAGAGATAAGAGGCAGCATAAGATATCTATGATTTTCAATACTCAGATGTTCAGCAGAATAGAGGATATATATGGCAGGAAAGTTATACTTGGTGGCGACACCTATAGGTAATCTTGAGGATATGACATACAGGGCCGTCAGGGTTCTTGAAGAGGTGGATGTGATAGCGGCGGAGGATACAAGAAACAGTATCAAGCTGCTCAATCATTTTGAGATCAAGACCCCGATGACGAGTTATCATGAATACAACAAATATGACAAGGCGAAGGTTCTTGTTGAGAAGATGCAGCAGGGACAGAATGTGGCAGTCATAACCGATGCGGGAACTCCAGGTATATCTGATCCCGGGGAGGAGCTTGTGAGACAGGCTCTTGATGCCGGACTTGAAGTTACGCCTGTTCCAGGTGCCTGTGCATGTATATCGGCACTCATCAGCTCAGGGCTTTCGACAAGAAGATTTGCATTTGAGGCATTCCTTCCATATGACAAGAAGGACAGGGCGAGGGTTCTCGAGGAGATGAAGCGTGAGACTAGGACCATGGTGATGTATGAGGCTCCTCACAAGCTGAAGAAGACTTTGGCGGAACTCATGGAGACTCTCGGTGACAGGCATATAACACTTGCCAGAGAGATCACCAAGAAGCATGAGACGATAGAACCGATGATGCTCTCACAGGCTATAGCCCGCTACGAGGAGGAAGATCCAAGAGGAGAATTCGTTCTCGTGATAGAGGGACTTGATGTAAAGAAGCTTGAGG
>ERZ826220.2766-NODE-2766-length-14492-cov-3.283577_pt1 | contig 14492 bp, 10 predicted proteins | sample MGYA00519927_ERZ826220 | MGnify/ENA primary metagenome ERZ826220 (study PRJEB31778, sample SAMEA3449225) | human gut metagenome | biome: human gut; feature: human-associated habitat; material: faeces | place: United Kingdom | collected 2010/2012 ...
CAACTTCGTACCCTCGATCTCCGTGGCGCTCACACGGCGCACCATCGCGCCGCTTTCGTTCGTAAGGCCCTCGCCCAGATTGAGCAGGATATGTCCTTGTCCGACAGGAAACGTATACCGTTCGGCCGAGGTGCGCGCCGTGGCCGTGGCCTCGGCGAGGATGTCGTACTTGTCGAGGCGTACCGAATAATAGCCCGGCGTGGCCCGCTCGTCGCGGTAGGCCGTACCGTACTCCTTGTAATCCACCGTCAGCGGTCCGGTCGTCGCCATCGTCAGCAGCGCCCCCATCTCGGGGCACCCCACGCCGCTCAGCGCCCCGTGTGCGAAGCCCGTGAAAAAGCGATTCTCGAAAACGTAGGGCGTACTCCACCACCGTGCGTCCTTGTCGTAGAGGTTCTCCGCAGAACCCATCACGTTGAACGGAACCACCGACATCATCCCGTTGGGGCATACGGCGCCGGGGTTGGTCGTCCCGAAATTGGTCGTCCCGATGAACGGGTCGACCCAATCGGCAGGCTCCTGCGCACGCAGCGGTGTCGAGAAAACGGCTGCGGCGAGCGCAGCAGTTAAGAGCGTTCGTCGCAGCGGCATCAGCGTATATTGTTTTTGCGGGTGAAGTCGATGATCTCCGGGATATAACCGAAAGCAAGCCCCGTAACCGTGTCCGCACACCCGTAGTAGACCGCAACGCGCCCCGTCGCGGGGTCGTGCAGCGCAGCGCACGGGAACGTCACGTTCGGAACGTCGCCCATGCATTCGTACGTTTCGCGAGGGGAGATCAGGTAGGGACCGCTGCGGGCCGTGACCTTCCACGGCTCCTCCAAATCCAGCAATGCCGAGCCGAAGGCGTAGACATAGCCGTTGCACGAGCGAAGCACCCCGTGGTAGAACAGCAGCCAGCCCTCCGAGGTCTCGATGGGAACGGGGCCCGCGCCGATCTTCATGCACTGCCACGCCGAAACCTCGAACGCCGAGGGAGACATCACATGACGGTGGCGGCCCCAGAACTCCATGTCGGGGCTCTCCGAATAGAAGATGTCCCCGAAGGGCGTGTGACCCGTGTCGCTCGGACGCGACAGCATCGCGAACCGGCCCCCGATCTTGCGCGGAAACAGAACCCCGTTGCGGTTATAGGGAAGAAATGCGTTTTCAAGCTGGTGGAACGTCTCGAAATCATCCGTCCACGCAATGCCGATCGTCGGCCCGTGGTAGCCGTTGCACCACGTAACGTAGTATTTGTCGCCGATCTTCGCAACGCGAGGATCGTAGCCGTAGACCCACTGGCCGATCTCGGCGTCCGCACCCTCCAGCCGGAAGTCGGACTCCTCGATCTCCCACCGAAGGCCGTCGACCGAAAAGCCTACGTGGATGCGCATCCGGCGGTTCGTGTCGTCGCACCGGAAAACGCCCGCATAGTTATATTTTCCTTTTTTGAAGGGAACGACCGCCGAGTTGAAGATCGAATTCGACGTCGAAAGCGCATGACGCCCGATGATCGGGTTCGCGCTGTAACGCCACATCACCTCTTTGGAGCCGGCGGGACGGTCCTCCCACGGCATATCGGGCTGATTCGAGCCCGCAATTTTCAGTGTATCCATATAAATTATTTGTCGTTTGGTTTGTCGTCATAGGTAAAGGGAACCAGCCGGGTGATCACAAAAGCCGGAATGGTGGCGAGCATCACCGCGAGGAAGAAGATCCGGTAGCTCATCAGATCGCTCAAAAAACCCGAAGCCATGCCCGTGAGCATCACCGAGAGGTTCATAATACCCGAAGCGAAAGCGTAGTGCGCCATCTGGTGACGCCCCGGAGCGACCTGCTGCATCATAAACAGCGTGAGGCCCACGAATCCGAAGCCGTAGCCGAAGTACTCCACGACGATGCCCCCGCCGACGAGCCACATGCTCGAAGGCTGGAACCATGCAAGCAAGGCGTAGACCCCGAACGGCAGGTTGAAGATACAGCACAGCGTGAAAAGAGTGCGCCGCAGACCTCGTCGGGCGATGTAGTAGCCCGCCAAAAGCGAGCCCAGCAGAAACGCCCCCGCGCCGAAAGTCCCGTAGTAAAGGCCGATCTGCTGGTTCGTAAGACCCAAGCCCCCGGATGCGGTATCCGCCTTGAGGAACAGCGGAACGATCTTCATCACGAAGCCCTCGCCCAACCGGTACAGGATGATGAAGGCGATATAGTACCAGATATACCGCTTGGTGAAGAATGCCGCGATAACCTCTTTCAGGCCCGAAAGGCCCTCCCGCAGCGAATGGTGTTCGGCAGCGCTGCCGCCCGAAGGAAGTGCGCGCAAATGGTAGGCCCCCAGAGCCACGAGCGTGGCGCACAGGATCATCAGCACAACCGTCCACGAACGAACAGAAGCGTCGAACGTCGCCGTGCCGTCCGCCGAGAAGCCCTCGTAGAGCCACCCCGCCAGCCACACCAGGCCGCCCGTGGCGACCAGTTTGGCCAAGTTGTAAAACGCTCCCTGCCAACCGATATACTTCGCCTGATCCGCCGTCGAGAGTTCTGCCATATAGACTCCGTCGGCGGCGATATCGTGCGTAGCACCGCTGAAAGCAACCACGGCAAAGACCGCAACCGTGACGGCGAAGAACGACGGAAGGTGCAACGACAAGGCCGCTAAGCCGAACAAAACGCCGCTCAGAAGCTGCGTCGCAACGACCCAGAACTTCTTCGTGCGGTACAACTCCAGAAAAGGACTCCACAGAAACTTGATCGTCCATGGCCACATGATCAGCGACGTCCAGAACGCAATTTGCGCGTCCGAGATGCCCAGGTCCTTGAACAAGACCGCAGAGACCATGTTCAGAACCACAAACGGCAGGCCCATCGCAAAATACAAACTCGGGACCCAGCGGAGGGGTGAATAAAGTGCCATTTTATTACTTCTATCGTTAGCTTGCCTATTATAATAAGCCACAACTCAATCACTTTCCCCCTAAATTGTATTCATTTTTTATAAATAAATATTTTGAAAAAAGATTGAAATCTTATAAACACATTAATAATGCAGAATATCTAAAATAAGAAAAATGAAGCGTTTGATGTTTGATAAATCAAGAAACTTATTTTTTGAGAAGAGTAAAAAATATAACTAAAACAGACAAGTAGTCTTTAAGAGACAGACGTAACTTAACTGTAGCATTTTGTAGCTCTTTATCGACCTTTTTTATACTGATATTCAAAATGTCAGCAATCTCTTTATAACTCCTGCCTTCTGTTTTAAGAGTAAATACCTGTTTGGTTATATCCGGCATTTGCAGGACCTGCTCTTTGCAGATTGCGATAATTTCATTTGTAAACAATTCATTGGGATCGCAGCTTTCAATCGTCCGTGTGTAATACTCCATCAAACCAGCTTCTTTTTGTCGGATCTTTTCACAGACAGTTCTCCCAATCTGTTGGTCTCGGCGATAGTGAAGGCAATTATTTCTAACAACACGGTAAAGATAGGCTTTCAAGTTAGTAGGCTCTATACTATCCCGACGTTCCCATATAGACATAAAACTGTCGTTCACAATATCCTGCGCAACATCCTCATCTCGGACATAACTGAAAGCAACAATGAATAATTGTCGCCTATTTTGCCGAAATAACTGATCGAACATTTGATGTGATAACGCCGTAGTGTCCATTGTCATATCAGATGTACAAAGATATTAAAATTATCCGAGATAATAACACATTAGATGGCGTTTGCGTAATCTATTAATATTCAATAAGTTTGCATTTGTATTTTTTTCGCAATATATTAAAAATATTTATTTTCAAAAAATGAATACAATTTAGGGGGAAAGTGGTTGAGTTATGGCTTTTATATATAGAAGCAAATAAAAAATGATACAGACTCAAATTACGGATGCCATGTTATTTCGGTTCTTCGCCGGCCAACTTACCGAGGAAGAAACCGCTCTACTTAAGGCATGGATGGATGAAAATCCTGAAGAACATCAAAAAGTGATGAAGAAAGCTCATGATATATATGTATTGGGAGTAATGTACACAGCTTTCGAATCACCTGATCAGAGCAAGGCCAGCCCAATTCGGCTATTAACTTTGTCAAAAATTATCCGATTTACGAGTAAGATAGCCGCAGTGCTGGCAATCGGCTTCGCTATAAATTATGTGCTTTTCGCTCATCGAGTCAGTGAATGGACAAATCAAATAACTACGATTGAAGCCCCTTCAGGAAAACAAATTCGAGTTACACTGAATGACGGTTCCGTCATTGATCTCAATTCCGGCAGTCGGATTGTATATCCTTCGATATTTGTAGGAAAAGAACGGCGTATACAACTATATGGCGAAGCAATGTTCGATGTAGAGCCAGATGCAGACCGTCCATTCATTGTGGAAACTTTTGCTTGCGATGTAAAAGTATTGGGGACTCATTTCAATGTTATTGCTGATGAAGCGAAAAACCTATTTTCCACAGCATTGTTTAGAGGTAAGGTTGCTGTAGTGAAACATTTAAGCGACGAATCGGTATTAATGGACGAAAATTCAGTCGTAAATCTCAAAAATGGACACTTGCAGATAGCTCCGATCGAAGATCCGGATGAATATCGGTGGCCGGAAGGTATCATCACTCTCAATAGAATGCCTTTTGATCAGATCGTGGAAAAGTTAGAAAGATACTATGACGTGAAAATTGTTATCGAGCGTTCGGAGTTGCCTGTCATCAAATATCAGAGTTGCAAGATTCGAGTTTCAGACGGAATAAACCACGCTATGCAACTACTTCAAATGTCCTCAAACTTTACATATACCTACGACGAAATTGAAAATATCATCCGAATAAAATAATGTAACTCTTTGTAAATGTTTATTTAATAATAGAAAATACGCCTATGAAATAAAAACCGAGACATCCTATTTTTTGTTTCTGATATAAAAAACCTATGAGTGGAGGAAGCACTCATAGGCGTGGTCCAATCAGAAATACTAACCTATCTCTAACTTTGAACCTTAATTTACAAATGTATGAATAAAAAGATTATTCAGCAAATCTGGCTGCCTATTCTTTTGGTTCTTGCTTGTCTATGCACCCCCTTTACAAGTGTCTATGCACAGAATACTCGCGTGACCATTCAGTTGAAGGATGTGCGAATGAAGCAGGTTATGACCGAAATAGAAAAGCAGACACGCTATCTTTTTGCCATTGATGACGACGTAGATGTCACTCGCTCTGTTAGTGTCAATGTCATAAACCAGCCCTTGCAGGAAGCCCTGATCCAAATGGTAAAAGGATCCGATGTAAGCTATCAAATCAGCGGTTCGAACATCATTCTGAAAAAACGACCAATCCAAAAACCGGTAACGGTATCAGGTACAGTGCAGGATCAAAACAAACTGCCTGTTGTCGGAGCTTCCATCATTGTCAAAGGTACGGCAGTGGGAACCAGCACCGGTGCTGACGGCTCCTTCTCACTTCAGATACCCCCCCCCGTCGCAACTGCTCAACTGGAAATTAATTTTTTGGGTTATGAGCCTGTGGTGGTGTCTGTTGGCGGTCGTACTGTATTTAACATTACGCTTAAAGAATCCGCCGCCGAAATCGAACAGGTGGTTGTTACTGCTCTTGGTATTAAGCGTCAGGAAAAAGCCTTGAGCTATAACGTGCAGCAGGTGAAGTCGAGCGCCATTACCGATGTGAAGGACGCCAACTTCATCAACTCCCTGTCCGGTAAGGTCGCCGGTATCACGATCAACACCTCGTCATCGGGTGTTGGCGGTGCCTCGAAGGTCGTCATGCGCGGTAACAAGTCGATCACGCAGTCGTCCAATGCCCTTTATGTAATTGACGGTATTCCGATGTATAACGTGAGCAACGGCGGCGATACGGAATTCGGTTCGCGCGGTGCCACGGAAGCCATTGCCGACCTGAATCCCGAGGACATCGAATCGATGTCGGTTCTGACCGGAGCTTCCGCGGCCGCCCTCTATGGTTCGAGTGCCGCGAACGGCGCCATTATGATTACGACGAAAAAAGGTCAGGCCGGAACATTCAGCGCTTCGTATTCGAATCATACGGATTTTCTCAAACCTTTCGTGATGCCGAAATTTCAGAATCGCTACGGAACGGGCAGCTACGGGAAATCTTCGGGCTCGCCGATCTACAGCTGGGGCGAGAAGTTGACCGATGCGGCGCGTACCGGATATACGCCAGCTGATTTTTTCGAAACGGGCTATGTCACGACCAATTCCGTAACGCTTTCCGGGGGAACCGAGAAGAACCAAATGTTCTTTTCCGCAGCATCGGTTAATTCCGAAGGTATCATACCCAATAACCTCTATGATCGCTACAATTTCACGTTCCGAAATACGTCGCATTTTCTGAAAGACCGCCTGCGTGTGGACGTAGGTGCGAACTACATCGTACAGAAAGATCAGAACATGACCAACCAAGGCGTCTATTCGAACCCGCTGGTTTCGGCTTATCTGTTCCCACGAGGTGATAGTTTCGAAGCGGCGAAAATTTTCGAACGCTGGGACCCGGCCCGCAAGATTGCCGTGCAGTACTGGCCTCAGGGCGAGGGCGGTGACCTGCGCATGCAGAACCCGTACTGGATCGCGTATCGCAATCCCCGCAATACAGACAAGAAGCGCTATATGGCCAACGTGTCGATTGCTTTCGACATCCTGCCGTGGCTGAATGTTTCCGGACGTGCCAAAATCGATAATACCAATTCGATCTTTACGCAGAAACTCTACGCTTCATCGAACACCACAATTACGGAAGGCAGTACGCAAGGGCATTATACGGAGATCCGCAATACCGACGAGCAAATCTATGCCGACGTGATGGTCAATATCAATAAGACCTTCGCGGACAACAAATTCTCATTGGTTGCCAACGTCGGTGCATCCGTCAACGACACGAAGAGTAAGGAGTTGAGCTATCGCGGTCCGATTCGGGAGGTCGGCATCCCGAATATGTTTACCGTTTTCGATTTGGATAAGGAGAAATCCCGCGCTCAGAAATATGGTTGGCAGGAACAGACGCAATCGATATTCGCTTCAGTCGAAATGGGCTACAAATCGATGCTTTATCTGACCGTGACGGGACGTAACGACTGGGCCTCTCAACTGGCCGGATCGCCGCAACGTTCGTTCTTCTACCCCTCAGTAGGTCTCTCCTGGCTGCCGACCGCAACTTTCGATATGCCCGAAGCATTTACTTACCTCAAGTTGCGAGCATCCTTTTCGTCCGTGGGCATCCCCTTCCCGAGGTTCTTGACCACTCCGACCTATCCTTACGACGAAACGAACCAACAGTGGCTGCCTACGACGTTCCGTCCGATCGAGCAGCTTTACCCGGAGCGTACCAAAACATGGGAAATCGGTATTGACGCCCGGTTGTGGAACGACTTGCGACTGGCCGCTTCTTGGTATCGGGCCGACACGAATAATCAGACGTTCCAACCTACGGTGTCCACCTCGTCAGGCTATTCGAGCATGTACGTTCAGACGGGCAATGTCCGCAACACGGGTATTGAAGCAAGTTTGGGTTACGGCCATACATGGAACAGTTTTTCTTGGGATACGAATTTCACGTTCTCTTGGAATAAAAACGAAGTCACCGAACTGATGGATGGCTTGACCGATCCGCTTACCGGCGAACCGCTGAAAGACCGTCTGGAGATCAAGGGCCTTGGTAAGGCGAAATACATTATCAAGAAGGGCGGTACGTTGGGTGACCTGTATACGACTTCTAATCTTAAATACGATGAGAACGGATATGTGCAGGTAGACCGCAACGGCAACCTGATAACGACGGACGTTGGCGAAGATATCTATCTCGGCTCTGTTTTCCCCGATTATAATTTGGCATGGCGCAATGATTTCGATTGGAAAGGCGTGCATCTGGGTATCCTCTTCACAGCCCGCATTGGGGGTATTGTCTACTCGGCGACCCAGGCCAATATGGACTTGTTCGGCGTGTCGGCGACCTCGGCCGCGGCGCGCGATGCCGGAGGTATCTTGATCAATGGACGGGAGATGATCGATCCTCAGCGATGGTATGCTGCAATCAGTTCACAGAGCGGGCTTCCGCAGTACTATACTTATTCTGCGACCAATGTGCGCCTACAAGAACTTTCACTGGGCTATACGCTTCCGGGCAAATGGTTCCGCGACGTCTGCAAAATCAACATCGCTTTTGTCGGCCGTAATCTGTGGATGGTCTACAACAAAGCGCCGTTCGATCCCGAGGCGATTGCTACGACCGGTAATAATTATCAAGGAATCGACTATTTCATGATGCCTTCGCTCCGCAACCTCGGATTCAGTGTAAAACTCACTTTCTAAACAATGAACAGTATGAAACAGATAGTAAAAACAGTGCAATTCTTGCTGCTTTCGGCCGTGCTGTTCTGCGCTTGGGGATGTATGAGCGATTTTGATGCCATCAATCGCAATCCGTCGGAAGCAACCGACGAAGAACTCGGGCGCGAGAACTATAAAATCAGTACGAACCTTCGGGGATTGCAGAATTGGGTCATTCCCGTTCAGGAACACAGATACCAATTCAACGAATCACTGACTGGTAACCCCTATGCCGGTTATATGGCGGAAACACCGGACGGGTGGAAAGAGAAATTCTCGACATTCAACCCGTCTGCCGACTGGCTGAAATGGCCGTTTGTAATCGTCATGCAGGAGGTCTATCCCTATTTTCGCGGCGTTGTGAATAACACCGAAGACGAAGCGGCCATAGCCCTTGCTCAATTATTCCGCATAGCGATCATGCACCGCATGACGGATACCTACGGTCCAATTCCCTATTCGAAGGTGATAGAGGATTCGTCCGAGTCACTCACGGTCGCTTACGATTCGCAGGAAACTGTTTATATGAAGATGTTCGAGGAGCTGGACGCCGTAATTACGGTCTTGCACGCCAACGAGCAGATGTCAGCAGAGGCGTTCCGTAAGTCGGACAATGTTTATTACGGCGACATCAAAAAGTGGATTAAATACGCCAACTCGCTCAAGTTGCGCATAGCCATGCGCCTGTCGTATATAAAACCCGACATCGCACGGGCAAAGGCCGAGGAGGCCGTCGCCGACGGCGTGATCCTTGACAACGCGGACAATGCCTATATGCACGCTCCCGAAAACCGTGTGGCGCTAATCTACAACGATTGGGGCGACCATCGCGTCGGCGCCGATATCATCAGCTATATGAATGGCTATAAAGACCCGCGCCGTGCCGTGATGTTCACTCAAGGGACTTGGAATAAGAAAACCGATTATTACGGCATGCGCATCGGCACCGACCCGACGAACAAGTCGGCGATGGTTTCGACCTATTCCAACCAAATCGTAGATAGTAAATCGCCTTATCTGTGGATGAATGCCGCGGAGGTGACGTTCCTGCGCGCCGAAGGCGCTTTGCGCAACTGGGCGATGCAGGGCGACGCCAAAGACCTCTACGAAACAGCCATCAGGCTTTCGTTCGAGGAGCGGGGTGCGACCGGCGCCGATACCTATTTGACGGATGCTGTCAGCACACCGCAGAAATACACTGATCCGATGGGTAACTACAGTATGCAGGCTCCGGCCAGTACGATCACGATCGCTTGGGAAGCAGGCGATACGGATGCCGTCAGGGAGCGTAACCTGGAACGCATCATTACCCAGAAGTGGATTGCTATTTTCCCACTGGGCATCGAGGCTTGGTCGGAGTATCGCCGCACGGGCTATCCCAGACTGCTGCCTGCTGTGGAAAACAAGAGTGCCGGCACAGTGAATGTCAAATACGGAGCCCGCCGCATTCCCTATCCTTCGGAGGAATATACCGAAAATCCCGTTCATCTACAAGAGGCCGTTTCGATGCTCAACGGTCGGGACAATGCCGGAACGCGCGTGTGGTGGGATGTGAAACCTTTAGAATAAGCCGTTATGAAAAGAACAAATAGATTATCATTTTGGGGAACGGTGCTTCTTATGGGACTTTTTTCAGCTTCGTGCAACGATTGGACGGAAATGGAAAGCGTAACTCAGAAAACACAGCGTCCCAATGAGCAGGATTCCGAATTATGGGCTCAATACACAACTGCGCTGCGGGAGTATAAGCAGAGCGAACATACACTTGTTTTCGCCAGTTTCGCCAACGGCGCTCCCGTTGCCACGAGCGAAAAGGACTGCCTGCGCAGCCTCCCCGATTCGCTGGACGTAGTGTCGCTGACCAATGCCGACAATTTTTCGGAGTTCGACAAGGAGGATCTCGCCGTACTCAAGGAAAAAGGGACGCGAGCCGTCTATTTTGTCGATTACGCTTCGCGCAGCGCCGAATTTGCGGACTTAACCGCTTTGGGCACCTATTTGGATAAGGTTGTCGCTCGCACCCGTGAACTGGGCCTCGACGGACTCTCTTTTTCGGGGATTCCCGTTTTCGGGTCCGATACCGAACAGGCGGCACAAAAGGCTGTGGCAGCGCTCTTCATGGAGAAGTTCGCCGCTGTGGCCGGTCCGGGTAAGGAGTTGTTGCTGCTTTTTGAAGGCGCCCCTCAGTTCCTCGCGGCAGCAGATCGGGCCAAGGTCGACTATTTCGTACTCGACACGAAAGAAACGGACAACGCTACCGACTTGAAGTTGCAAGTACTTCGCGCTTTGAATGCCGGAAATGTTCCGTCCGATAGACTGTTACTCGGGGCGATGACCGAATACGAATTTACGGACGAGGACAAGGGCACTTCGGATGCGGTCGCGGCATTGACAATGCGCATTCCCGAAATCGGAGGGCAGCCGCTGGCCGGCCTTTGCGTCTATAATGTCAATGCAGACTATTTCGGCGCCGACTTTATTTATCCGCTTACCCGTACTGCAATACAGACCTTGAACCCTTCCAAATAACCGAAAGCTATGAAAAAGAATAATCCATATCTTTTAGCGGCAGCCCTACTGGCTGTAGCTTTCACGGGCTGCAAGAATGACGAATACGATAATAAATCGCCTTTCGACAATGTGGTTTACCTTAATGTTTCGGAGAACAGCGACACGCAGGTTACTACATTCAAGAAAACGTTGTCCGATCTGCCGAAGACCTTTTCCGTCGTGTTGAGCTATCCCGCGTCGCAGGCGGTCAATGTTGGTGTTGAAGTCGATCCGTCGCTCATCGAAGTCTACAATGCCCGGCACAATACGTCGTGGACGATGCTCGATGCAAAATATTACGAACTTTCGGACTCGAAGCTCACGATTCCAGCCGGCAAGACTATTTCGGATGTCGTGACCCTGAAACTGAAAAATCTCGATGGCTCGGGCGAGGCAGAAGAACTTCCCATCGACCAGACCTATCTGCTACCCGTAACGATTGCCGATGTCAACGGTGGGGTTGCGAAGTTACACAGTTCCGCAACAGCCTATTATCTGGTCAAACGCTCTTCGGCCATCACATCGGCGGCCTCGCTACGCGACAACTGGATCAATTTCCCGACGCTCGACAAAGCTTCGGAGGGCAGTATGCTGTTCAATAACCTGACAGCCGTGACCTATGAGGCGATTATCCGTATGGACGACTTTTCGAAGCATTCCGAGATTTCGACGATCATGGGTGTCGAAAACTACCTGTTGCTGCGCATCGGTGACGCTTCATTCCCACGCCAGCAGATTCAGTTCGACGGTTCGGGTGATTCGGCCCAGACTCCGGGCTTCGGGAAGTTCCCCAAGAAGGACGAAACGAAACTGCTCAATCCCGGGGAGTGGTACCACATCGCCGCAACCTACAGCTACGCTACGCGCGAGGTCTGCATCTACGTCAACGGCAAGCTACAGAGTAAAGGTACAGATTTGGGCAACCCCGCCGGCACACCGTTCAACCTTGCGGGACGCGCTTTCTACGATCTCTATCTGCAAGACCCCGTGAAATATAAGGACTACAAAGATTGGGGTAATTTCCGGCAGTTTTTCCTCGGTAAGTCCTATGACGATTCGCGCCAGCTCAACGGCGATATTACTGAAGTGCGTGTCTGGTCGGTAGCCCGCAGCGAACAGGAAATTTGGGACAATATGTACGATGTCGATCCCAAAACTCCCGGTCTGATCGGCTACTGGAAATTCGACGAGGGCCAAGGCAACGTCATCCGCGACTGGACGGGCAACGGCAACGATGCCGTGGCTGAATTCGACCTCGACTGGCCCAGCGGCATTGAAGTTCCCCAAATCAACAAAGAGTAATCTAAAATGTCGATTATGAATAGGATCAATAAAATAAGCCAATTACTCCGGGGCGGATTGTGGGCAACCGCAATGTTGGTATGCGTTACGGCCTGCACGGATAATGAAATTGTCTATAAGACCGGGCAAAAACCCGACCAGGAAACACTGGAAACGGTTTCCGGCACGCTACGCAGTTCGAAATCGCTGCGAGACCGGGTACCCGTTCATCTTACCGAAGGTAATGATGATGTTGTTTCCGATAAAATCTATTATCGGCTCAACCAGGCGGCATCGCAGGCCGTGACGCTGACAGCGACACCCGATCCGTCGCTGGTGGCAGATTACAATGCCAGCAACAAGACCGATCTGCAACCGCTGCCTATTGCCAATATAAAATTGGCCGACGATGGTAAAATCACGATTCCGGCAGGAGCGCGGGTTTCGGATAAACTCGCTTTGACAATCGACTCCAAAAACTTGACTCCGGGCATCTATCTGATGCCGGTCGTCGTCGATGCCACCGAAAACGGGAACGAGCAGCAGGTGCTTTATTATGGCGTCACTGTTCGGGAATTCGATGAGAACATCTATCAGTCTGGCAATGAGAGTTCTAATATAGAACTGGATACAGAGTACACAACCGTTTTCTATCTCAACACCAGCGAGATACAGGCGCATTATGCCGATTATGTAGCTTGGGAAAAACAGGACATAAATACCTTCGAATCGGTTTATATAGCCTCTTTGGGGAATATCGTCAATTTGCGAATCGCTCAGGTGGGCTATGCTCCCGATTCGAAACGCGCCCTCTTCGTTCCGACTTCCGATTTACGTTATACGGTAGAGCATGCCGACAAATACATCCGACAGATGCAGGACAAAGGCCGCAAGGTGTGCGTCTGCATCGAAGGCGGTGGCAGCGGCATCGGGTTCTGCAACATGACCGATGCGCAGATTGCCGATTTCGTGGGCCAGGTCGCAGTCTTCATTACGACTTACCGGCTCGATGGTGTCAACCTCTGGGATCGCGGTTCGGGCTATGGCAAGGAGGGAATGCCTGCGGTGAATACCACTTCCTATCCCAAACTGATCAAGGCCCTGCGTGAAGCGATGCCCGATAAGCTGCTGACAGTGGTCGATTATGACGAGCCCACGGCATCGTTCCACGATACGGCCCTGACGGGCGGAATCGCCGTGGGCGGCTACATCGACTACGCATGGCACGGCTATGTCTCCGAAACCGAACCGATTGCATTCGTAAATCCGTATAACCAGTTCACCTCCTACGAACAAAGATACTCCCGCAAGCCGTTCGACGGACTCGACGAGTCCCGATACGGAAATGTCAATGTGCCGTTTTATAGCGAAAAAAGCGACTTGTTCATGGATATGAATATGGATATGTGGTCGATGAATGCTATTATGTGGAATATCGAAAAGACCAGTAATATCCTTGTTTTCAACGACCTTGTATTGCCGCAGGTGAATTTCGCAGAACAGGGGTGTATCACGATGATTCAGAATTTTTTGATGTTCCTTGCTTATGATGAAAATTTCGAGGCACCTTATAACTACAATGTGATGCAGCGTATCCCCATCTATCATAAATCAGGATATAATACTTTTGCAAAAGATTGGTAACGAAAAACATATACAGGGGAAGCACCTCTAATCAAACTCAATTTATTTACCTTAAAACTCAAACGATTATGAAAAAGAATCTTATTCTTTTGTGCTCGCTTTTCATGGCGACTGCTCTGATATCGTCTTGCGCACAGGACGCTATGGAGCCTGAAGTGGATGCAGCAGCTACGGGTGCTGAAACACGGGCTTACGGTGACAAGACCCCGAAAGTTATGATGTATATCGAGGTTAACGACACCAACCCGCTGAATACGATGCTCTATCGTATGAACAATGAGCCGTTTATCGACATCACGACCATCTTCGCCGCCAACATCCGCGCAAACGGCTCCGAACCGGCTTTGTGGCTCAACGACAATGTGACGAAAATTCTCGTTCCCGATGCAGGGTCCACGACGACCGGTCACTACAAGTATGTGCAGCCGATCCGTCAGGACGGCGGTAAGGTGCTGATGACGATTCTCGGAGATCACCAGGGAGTGGGTGTAGCCAACCTGACCGAGGCCAATCAGGATAAGTTCGCCGAAATTCTCGCCTGGGCTGTCGAAGAGTACCAACTCGACGGAATCGATTTCGACGACGAATGGGCGAAGGTAGTGTTTCAAACAGTGTGTCTGGAGTGAGTCTTCAGACCTTTTAGTTTTGCAAATATATCAATTTATCTGTTAACT
>ERZ826220.2771-NODE-2771-length-14474-cov-4.532769_pt1 | contig 14474 bp, 9 predicted proteins | sample MGYA00519927_ERZ826220 | MGnify/ENA primary metagenome ERZ826220 (study PRJEB31778, sample SAMEA3449225) | human gut metagenome | biome: human gut; feature: human-associated habitat; material: faeces | place: United Kingdom | collected 2010/2012 ...
AATCCTCCGCTTTTTCTTCGCTTGTAGATAGTGTAGAGGTGCAGGATGACAAGACACTGGTTGTAAACCTGAAAGAAAGTTATTCAGAGTTTCTTCCGATGATGACGATTGCCATCATTCCGCAGTCCAACGAGGACCCGGCAGGCAATCCGATCGGTACCGGCCCATTCAAATATGTTTCCTACACACCGGGACAGAACCTGGAGCTGGAAAAATATGACGGCTACTGGCAGGAGGGCGTTCCGAGCCTGGACAGCGTGGAATTTAAATTTATTGCCGATGTGGACACCGCATTTGTAGAGCTGCAGGCTGGCACCATCGACATTCTGAAATATTTAACCGCCGCACAGGCGGAGACGTTGGGCGATGAAGATTACAACATCGTACAGGGAAGCATGAACCTCGTCCATGCGATGTACTTAAACAGCGCTTACGAGCCGCTTTCCAAGACAGAGGTGCGTCAGGCACTCTGCTATGCGGTAGACCGCGATGCGATCAACAACTTTATTTTCGGCGGAAAGAGCCACATCATCGGCTCCCATATGATTCCGGCAATGTCGAAATACTATGAGCCGGAAGCAGAGACTGTATACAGCTATGATCCGGAGAAGGCAAAGTCCCTGCTGGCAGAGGCTGGTTATGCCGATGGTTTTACCACCAACATTATCACCATCAGCGGCATGTCCGATATGCTGACGGCCATTGCCAACATGCTGGACGAGGTGGGCATCCACTGCAACATCCAGCAGGTGGACGGCGCAACCAACAACCAGTACATGAAGGATGGCACCTGGGAGGGCCTGATGCTCCACTTTGCAACCATCGCTCCTGATCTGGGCCTGTACATGGGTCGTCATCTGGACAAGAACGGCGCTTACTACGCCAAGGGCATCCAGCATCCCGACAAGGAAATGCAGCTGCTGGAGGAGATCCGCCGCTGCATGGATCCCGATGAGAAGCACAAGCTGGAAAAGGAGCTGCAGGCAGCGATCTACGATGCCGAGGATGGCTCCTGCCTGTTTGGCCGCGTGCTGTACGTGAATAAGTCCTCCATGTACAAGTACGATTACGTCATCGACGATCACGCAACCGAAGCCTTCACTGCTTGTTGGGATCTGTCCGCCTGCTGGCTGAACAAGTAAGCGACCAACCTTAGTGTATCACGACCGGAATACGTTTCTCCTTATTTCGGCAGATCCCGGCGCAGTGATCTGCGCCGGGATTTGTTTTAGAAGGGGAGAAAGGTTCCGCAGGAAATGGAGCGAACTATGAAATCGAACAACCTTGCCAAAATGATCGGCAAGCGTGTGGTGCAATCCTGCATCACCATCCTGCTTGTCACTCTGTTCGTCTTTGCCCTCATCCAGATGGTTCCGGGCGACCCCGTAGCCAACTATCTGGGTGCAACCGCCACCGAAGAGCAGATCGCCTATTACCGCCACCTTTATGGTTTCGATCGTCCGGTCATCGTCCAGTATCTCAGCTGGATCGGCGGCCTGTTCCGGGGCACCATGGGCCAGTCCATCAGCTATCAGTCTGAGATCGCTGACATCATCCTGCCCCGTCTGGGAACAACCCTGACCATGGTGATTCCCGCCTTTATCATTGGTACGATCACCGGTATCCTGTTCGGCATCATTGCTGCCAAGAACCGCGGCAAGACCATTGACAGTGTGATCTCCTTCTTTGCGAACATCGGCGTTTCGATGCCCATGTTCTGGCTGGGCATGATGGGGATGCTGGTGTTTGCCCTCAAACTGCGGGTCCTGCCCAGTTCCGGCTATGTTCCCATCACCCGTGATTTTGGCGGCTGGCTCAGCCACATGATCATGCCCATCATTGTGCTGAGTCTGGGTGTCAACGCTGGTTTTGTCCGTCTGACCCGCTCCTCCATGCTGGAAGTCATGCGACAGGATTATGTGACCACCGCCCGTGCCAAAGGCGTTTCCAAGAAGGATGTTACCTTCAGGCATCAGTTGCGCAATTCCATGATCCCCATCGTCACCACCATGGGAATGCGCCTGGGTTCCATGGTGGGCTCCACCGTCCTGATCGAGAGCCTGTTCGTCATCCCGGGTCTTGGCAGCGTGATGATGAACGGCATCAGCAACCGTGACTTCATGCTGGTGGCGAACGGTGTGCTCATCATCTCCATCTTTGTTGCCATCTGCAACCTCGTGGTCGATATCCTGTACGGCATCATCGATCCCCGCACCCGCTAAAAGGAGGAATGAACTGTGGAAAACAAGACAAAAAAGAAGGGTCTGCTGGAGCGTATCACGTCCTCCCGCGTGTTCCGGGTCATGTTCAGCCGCAAGATCATCGTGGTCTGCGCAATTTTGCTTCTCATCATGGTGCTCATCGCCATCTTTGCTCCGGTGATTGCTCCCTATGATCCCAACAAGGATGATCTTTACAATGTTCTGAAGGGCTGCTCTGCCGAGCACTGGCTGGGCACTGACTCCAATGGCCGTGATGTTCTGAGCCGCATCATCTATGGTGCCCGCATCTCCTTTACGGTCGGTATCGTGGCCGTGGTCATTTCCAGCGTCATCGGTATGGCACTGGGCCTGATCGCCGGCATGGCAGGCGGCGTGGTGGATGCCTTCATCATGCGTGTCATGGATGCCATGATGGCCGTGCCCATGCTGATCCTGGCTATGTTTCTGGGCGCGATCCTGGGTCAGGGCCTGGGCAATGTCTGCCTGGCCATCGGCATCTCGATGGTGCCCGGCTACGCCCGTGTCACCCGCGGTCAGGTGCTGAGCGTCCGCAATGCCGATTATGTCACCGCCGGTACCCTGTGCGGTGCATCCCGGATCCGCAACACGCTGGTGCATGTGTTCCCCAACTGCCTGTCCGTCAACATCGTCAGCATGACCGCCAGCCTGGGCGGTGCCATTCTGGCCGAAGCGAACCTGAGCTTCCTGGGCATGGGCATCACGCCCCCGACTCCCAGCTGGGGCGCAATGGTCAGCGGCGGCTATAAGTACCTGTCCACCCAGCCCATCATTGCCATTGCTCCCGGCATTGCGATCATCATCGTGGTGCTCTGCTTCAATATGTGCGGCGACGCTCTGCGCGATGCCCTCGACCCGAAGCTGCGCGGCACATTGGGCAGCGGCAAAAAGACCAAGCGCGCAAAGCGCACCAAGAATGTGAAAGAGGTGGCCTGAAATGAGCGACAAGCTGCTGGAAGTCAAAAACCTGAGCGTTGAATATGATACCGAAATTTCCACCGTCTACGCCGTCAATGGTCTGGACTTGGATCTGAACTACGGCGAGACGCTGGGTCTGGTGGGTGAGACCGGTGCCGGTAAGACCACCACAGCCCTGAGCGTCATCCAGCTTCTGCCGGAAGGCATCGGTTTTGTGACCGATGGCTCCATCAAGCTGGACGGTGTGGATATGCTGAATGCTCCCGAGGAAAAGATCCGTGCCATGCGCGGCAGTGTAGTATCCATGATCTTCCAGGATCCCATGTCTGCCCTGAACCCGGTGATGACCGTGGGAGCCCAGATCATGGAGGTGCTGAAGATCCATCATCCGGAGCAGAGCACGGCCCAACTGGAAGCCCGTGTGGATGAGATGATGGAGTTGGTGGGCATCCCTGCAAAGCGCAAGGTGGAGTACCCCCATCAGTTTTCCGGCGGCATGAAGCAGCGCATCGTCATTGCCATTGCGCTGGCCTGTGAGCCGAAGCTGATCCTTGCCGACGAACCCACCACCGCACTGGATGTGACCATTCAGGCCCAGATGCTGGGCCTGATCAACGAACTGCAGAAGCGGCTGAACACCGCCATGATCCTCATCACCCACGATCTGGGTGTTGTAGCCCAGACCTGCGAAAAGGTCATGGTCATGTACGCCGGTGAGGCCATCGAGTACGGCACAGCAGAGGATATCTTTGAGACCACGCAGCGCCACCCTTACACCCAGGGGCTGTTCAACGCCATTCCCAAGCTGGATGAGAACACCAAGCGTCTGGAGGCCATTGAGGGGATGATGGCTGACCCCACCCAGAAGATTGAGGGCTGCCGCTTTGCTGACCGCTGCAAATATGCCACTGCAGCCTGCAAAAAGGCCCAGAAGATGCGGGAGGTCACACCGGGCCACTTCATCCGCTGCTGCCGGTTTGATCCGCCGCAGTCCAACACCTGAGCCGGGAGGAAATGACAATGGAAGAAAAGGTTTTGATCGAGGCAAAGAACCTCAAAAAATACTTCAAAGTCGGCGCAAACAGCCAGCTCCATGCGGTGGACGGCGTGAACTTCAAAATCAAGCGCGGCACCACACTGGGCGTGGTGGGCGAGTCCGGCTGCGGCAAGTCCACGCTGGGCCGCCTGCTGCTGCGGCTTTATGATGTTACCGATGGTCAGATCATCTACGACGGCACCGACATCACCAAACTGAATGCCAAGGAACTCAAGCCCATCCGTGCCCGGATGCAGATGATCTTCCAGGATCCGTCCGGTTCGCTGGATCCCCGCAAGAGCGTGAAGGAACTGATCGGAGAACCGCTGAAGATCTATAAAGCCTGCAAAAACCGTGACGAATACGATGCCCGCATCGCCGAGATCATGGAGACCGTTGGTCTGGATGAGCGTTATGCAGAGAGTTTCAGCCACGAGCTGGACGGCGGCCGCCGCCAGCGCATCGGCATCGGCCGCGCATTGGCCATGGACCCGGAGTTCATCATCTGCGACGAGCCGGTCTCTGCACTGGACGTTTCCATTCAGGCACAGATCCTGAATCTGCTGATGGATCTGCAGGATGAGAAAAAGCTGACCTATGTCTTTATCACCCACGATCTGAGCGTGGTCAAGCACATCAGCCACGAGATCATGGTCATGTATCTGGGCCAGTGTGTGGAATATGCCAAGACCGAGGATCTGTTCAAGAATCCGCTCCACCCCTATACCAAGGGTCTGCTGGATGCTGTGCCCATCCCCAGCCTGAAGGCCAAAAAGCTCTCCACCGAGGTCATGCGCGGCGAACTGACAAGCCCTGTGGACCCGGCTCCCGGCTGCCGTTTTGCGGCCCGCTGTCCCTATGCAACAGATGCCTGCCGCGGTAGGGATATCCCCTTGAAGGAAGTGGAACCTGGCCACTTTGTCAGCTGCACACGCTTTTGAGAACACGGAAAGGCGGGAAAATCGATGACAGAGGAAGAAAAAAAGGCCGCTGCCGAGCAGAAGCAGCGTGAGATGGAAGAGATGATGCGGCAGGCGCAGGAGAGCTACCGGCAGGAATATGCCAGTATGCCCTACGACGGCCCGGTCTATGGCTGCCGCCGGGAGGAGCTGATGCTGCCCATGCAGGACGGAGTGAGGCTCTATACCGAGATCTTCAAACCGGAGGGGCTTGCACAGTTCCCTGTGTTGATCCAGCGCAGCTGCTATCCCAATCAGCAGCCGCTGTATGAGATCAACGGAGCAGAACTGACCCGCCGGGGCTACGGCTATGTAATCCAGACCTGCCGCGGTACGGGCAAGAGCGAGGGACATTGGGAACCCAACGTCAATGAGCGCCCGGATGGCCGCGATACCCTGCAGTGGCTCAACGACCAGCCCTGGGCAGAGAGCATCGGCTATTTCGGAGCCAGCTATCTGGCCCTGACCGGCTGGGCCATTGCAGACATCGTTCCACCCAAGGTCAAGGGAATGATGCTGACGGTCTATGGCACCGACCGTTTCAAATCGGCCTATGAAAAGGGGCTGTTCCGCCACGACGTGCTAACTGGCTGGGCAATGCAGAATGCAGGCCATCCGGTCACAGCGGACTATCTGGAAAGCTGCCGCTTCCGTCCCCACGACAAGGTGGATGAAGCGCTGTGGGGTGGAACGCTGGACTGGTATCAGGACTGGATCCACGCCACCCGCCGCACAGATGCCTACTGGCAGCAGGGCTGGTGGAAGCTGTTAGCCGATGTGCCCGGAAATACCAAGGTTCCGGTGTATATCATCGATGCATGGTACGATCACCATTTTGGCAGTGCCATCAACACTTATGCCTCTCTGGCCCCTGAGACCAAAGAGCACAGCTGGCTGGATATCGGCTGCTGGAATCATATGTCCCAGCCCTGCATTGCGTGGGGCGAACAGCACAATCTGGAAAACGGTGACATCCACCGGATGCTGGAATGGTTCGATCTGCTGCTGAAGCAGAAAAAACAGCCGGAAAAGCGGGTGCGCACCTATGTAATGCGGGAGGACCGCTGGAAAACGCTGGAGGCATGGCCCGCCCCCGTGAGCCGGACTGAAAAGCTTTATCTGGGTGAAACAACTCTGAATGCCAAGCCGGCAGAAGGGGAGCGCACCTTTGTGTATGACCCGGAGACCCCCGTGCCCAGCCATGGCGCAGAAAGCGTTCTGACCACCATTGCCGAGGCGGGCAGCCTGCTGCAGCCGGAGCCGGACTATCGGCCCGATGTGGTCAGCTTCGTCAGCGCTCCGCTGGAAAAAGCACTGCCCATTTGTGGACAAATCAAGGTGCACCTGAATGTCTCGACCGATGTGGATGATACTGCCTTCACTGCCAAGCTGATGGAAGTGTTCCCGGACGGAAGGGCCTATAACATCCGGGGCGGCATCACCACCATTGCTGCCGACCTGCCGGAGGGGCAGACCTATACTCCCGGCCAGACAGCAAAGGTCTGTGTGGAAATGTGGGATATGAACTGGACGGTACAGCCCGGCAGCTGCCTGCGGCTGGATGTCTCTTCTTCCGACTTTCCGCAGTACGCCGTTCACAGCAATTACGCAGGAGTCTGGTCTGAACAGGGAAAGACCCGCATCGCCCACCAGAAGATCTTGCTGGGGGAGGGCAGTTTTGTAGAACTGCCCCTGCACGAGAACTGAGAGAAAGGAACCAAGACCATGACGGAACAGGAACGAAATGTCCTTCTGAACGAACTGCGGCAACAGGAGAGCCAGAGGGAAAAGCAGATCAAGCGGGAGCGGTTCCGCCGCTTGAATCCTTATGCAAAGAAAGGAGCGGTGGTGTTTGCCGGTTCCAGCCTGATGGAACAGTTTCCATTGTATGAGTTTTTGCAGGACGATGATCTGCACTGCACCTTGTACAACCGGGGCATCGGCGGCTTTACCACCACCGAGCTGCTGGAGGCCATGGACGAGTGCATCCTTGAGCTGCAGCCTGCGCACCTGTTTCTGAACATCGGCACCAATGACCTGAACGGCCCGGACTACGACCGCGCCGCCATGCTGGGCCGGTATGAGGAGATCGTGCAGCAGATCCGGAAAAAACTGCCCGAAACAAAGCTCTACCTGCTGGCCTATTATCCGGTAAACCCCACCGTGGCCGAAGATCCGGGCCTGATCGAATGCTTCCGCTGGCGCACCAATGAGCGTATCCGGGAGGCAAGCGAGGGCGTGCAGGCATTGGCCCGGAAATACGGGGCGGAATTCCTCGACCTGAACAAGGACCTGTGCGATGCTGCCGGAAATCTGAAAGCGGAGTACACCATTGAGGGAATGCACCTGTATGCCAATGGCTACCGCCCTGTGATGGATGCTCTGCTGCCGCTGCTGCGCAAAATCGGAGAAGAACAGGGAGGAAAGCAATGACCGGAGTCTTTGGTGTTGTTCTGGGGCAGATCCTTCTGATGTTCCTCTATCTCATCATAGGTTATGTGCTTTATCGTACCGGACTAATCACCCAGGAGGGCAGCAAGGCACTGGCTCACCTGCTGTTATATTGCGTGCTGCCCTGTGTTGTGCTAAAATCATTTTGTATTGAGTATTCGGCAAAGGGAGCTGTGGAATTGGCTGTCAGCATTGCGGCAGGTGCCGGGGTGCTGCTGCTTTCCATGGCGGTGTCGTGGCTCTTTTTCCGCAAAGACCCCATGGCGCAGATCGGTGTGGCTTTTTCCAACGCCGGGTTCATGGGATTTCCGCTGGTCACAGCAGTGCTGGGTGGAGAAGCCGTGTTCTACGCAGCAGGCTTTGTAGCCCTGCTGAATGCTTTGCAGTGGACCTACGGCCAGGCAAAGCTTTCCGGGGACAAAAAGTACATCCAACTGGGGGCAGTGCTCAAAAATCCGCTGGTGCTCTCCCTGTTGGGCGGTGTAGTGATCTACTTCTGCCGTATTCCGGTGCCGCAGTTCCTCCGCACCCCCATGGGGGCCATTGCAGGCATGAACGCTCCGCTTGCCATGATCGTGCTGGGTGTCTATCTGGCCAGGACCGACCTCAAAGCCATCTTTACCCGCCCCCGGCTCTACGCCCTTTCGGCGGTACGGCTGGTGGTGATCCCACTGCTGACGATCGTCTGTCTGATGCTTCTTCCAGCCGGATGGCGGCAGATCGGCACGGTGCTCATCATTGTGAATGCGGCCCCCATCGGCAGCAACATCGCGGTATATGCCCAGCGTCTGGGGCTGGATTCTTCCTACGCTGTGCAGATGGTTTGTCTGAGCACTCTGCTGTCACTGATCACGCTGCCGGTGATGCTCGGCCTGGCTGCCGCGTTGGGCTTTGCATGAGTCTGAAAACAACCAACAGAAAGCAGGAGATAAGATGAAACAGTATCTTTTGATCGACATCGGCGGAACCTTCATCAAGTACAGCCTGGCCGATGAACAGGCCCGGAAAATCTCTGGTGGAAAGGTTCCGACACCGCTGACGAATATGGGTGACCTTCTGGCGGCCATCGAGGGCTTTGCCGCTCCCCTTCAGGGACAGTTCGTGGGCTGCGCCATCTCTATGCCGGGCCGCATCGATACCAGAAACGGCATCGCCCATACCGGTGGAATGCTCAGTGCCTTTATGTGGGAGCAGCCCTTTGCTGCGCAGGTAGAGGCACGGCTGGGCGTGCCGGTGACCATCGCCAACGATGGCAAGTGTGCCGCAGCAGCGGAGGGTTGGACCGGTGCGCTGGCCGGTGTGGAGAATGGCCTCGTGCTGGTGCTGGGCACCGGCATCGGCGGCGGCATCATCCTGAACGGGAAGGTGCTGATGGGCGCTCACGCTGCCGCAGGCGAGGTTAGCGGCCTTGTTTCCAATATGGCAGCCATGGAGACAGAAACCTTTGAGATGAACAAGGTGGAAACTTTCTCGGATGCACCCCTGTGGGCAGGTGCCGCTTCGGCGACAGGTTTGATCCGGGAATATGCCCGGCAGAAGAAACTGTCGCTGCAGGGCCCGCTACCCACCGGCGAGGAGATCTTTGCGGCTTACAATGCCGGGGAGCCGGAAGCGCAGAAGGCTCTCAAGATCTTTGCCCGGCGGGTGGCCGTTGGCATCCTGAGCCTGCAGAATGTGCTGGATGTGGAGCGCGTTGCCATTGGCGGCGGCATCAGTGCGGCAGAGGCCCTGCTGCCTGCGATTCAGGCCGAGTTGGATTGGCTGTTTGAGCGCTGCACAGTCATGCCGACGGTCAAGCCGGAGCTGGTGCGCTGCCGCTATGGCAACGATGCCAACCTGATTGGTGCCCTGAAGCTGTTCTTTGAACAGAACCCCGCCTGAACCAGAACAAAATAGGATAGGAGTAGAAACTTATGAGCGTTTTCCGTGATGATTTCCTGTGGGGTGGTGCTTGTGCAGCCAACCAGTTCGAGGGCGCATGGGACGTGGATGGCAAAGGCCCCAGTATCCCTGACCTGTGCACCAATGGCTCTCACACCAGCCCGAAATGGGTGACAACTGCTATCCGCTCCGACCGGCTGTATCCCAGCCATGAGGCCATCGACTTCTACCACCACTACGAGGAGGACATTGCTCTCTTCGCCGAGATGGGCTTCAAGACCTTCCGCACCTCCATCAACTGGACCCGCATTTTCCCCACCGGCATGGAGACCGAGCCGAACGAGAAGGGCCTTGAATTCTATGACAAGGTCTTTGACTGCTGCAAGAAGCACGGCATCGAGCCGCTGGTCACCATCAGCCACTACGAGCTGCCCTATGCGCTGGTGGAAAAGTACAACGGCTGGGCCAGCCGGGAACTCATCGAGTTCTATATGAACTACTGCAAGGCTATTTTTGAGCGGTACAAGGATAAGGTCAAGTACTGGCTGACCTTCAACGAGATCAACTGCGGCACCATGCCGATGGGCGCGATCCTGGAAACAGGCACCATCCGGGGCTTTGAAGGCCCTACCGACAAGGTGCCGGACAACAAGCAGGAGCGCTTTCAGGCGCTGCATCACCAGTTTGTGGCCAGTGCAGAGGCTGTTCGGTATGCCCACGACCACTACCCTCAGTTCAAGATGGGCTGCATGATCTGCTTTATCACCAGCTACGCACTGACCTGCGACCCGGCCGACGAGATCGCCAACCAGAAGGCCATGCAGATCAGCAACTGGTTCTGCTCTGATATGCATGTCCGCGGCGAGTATCCTTCTTACATGAAGCGCTATTTTGCCGAGAATAACATCACCATCCGGCAGGAGCCGGAGGATGCTGCCATCCTGAAGGCCGGTACTGTCGATTTCTACACCTTCAGCTACTATATGTCCAACTGCATCACCACCCACAAGGATGCCGATGATGTGGGCGGCAACATCATTGCTGGTAAGAAGAATCCTTACCTGAAAGCCTCCGACTGGGGCTGGCAGATTGATCCCATTGGTCTGCGCTACACTCTCAACGAGATCTACGACCGCTACCGCATTCCCCTGATGGTGGTGGAAAACGGCCTGGGCGCTTACGACAAGAAAGATGCCGACGGAAAGATCCACGACAGCTACCGCATCGACTACCTGCGGGCACACATCGAGCAGATGGCTGAGGCTGTAAAGGACGGTGTAGACCTGATGGGCTACACCCCCTGGGGCTGCATCGATCTGGTGAGTGCCTCCACCGGTGAGATGGCAAAGCGATATGGATTCATCTACGTCAACAAGTTTGACGACGGCACGGGTGATCTGAGCCGCGAAAAGAAGGACAGCTTCTACTGGTATCAGAAGGTCATTGCCACCAACGGCGAAGATTTAGGATAACAAAAACAGACCTCCGGGTGCCATGTTTGCAGTACCGGGGGTCTGTCTTTTTGAAAGAAGGAGGTCATTTATGGAAAAGGCATTTTGCTGTGCGCCGGATTTTCCGGTGGTTCAGACAAATTACGGTCCGGTGCGGGGATATCGCTTCCGGGAGATCAGCAGCTTCAAGGGCATTCCGTATGGGCGGGCGGTGCGCTTCCATGCACCCCAGCCGCCCCAGCCTTGGGCAGAGCCGCTGGACGCTTCCAGTTACGGCTGCGTCTGCCCTCTGCTGAGCATCGACAAGCCCAGCGGCGAACTGCGTGTGCCCCACCGCTACTGGGTGCAGGATGAGGACTGCCTGAACCTGAACATCTGGACCCCGGCCTGCGATGCCCAAAAGCGGCCGGTGCTGGTCTGGCTCCATGGCGGCGGATTTTTTGCCGGCTCGTCCATTGAGCAGGTGGCCTACGAGGGCGGAAACATGGCGCGGGAAGGGGACTGCGTGGTGGTGTCACTGAACCACCGGTTGAACATCCTGGGCTACTTGGATCTCTCCGATTTTGGGGAGGAGTACGCAAACTCCGGCAATGCGGGTGGGGATGATATCATCCTGGCACTGCAGTGGGTGCGGGACAATATTGCAGCGTTTGGCGGCGATCCCGGCTGCGTGACGGTATTCGGCCAGTCCGGCGGCGGAGCCAAAGTGACAACGCTGCTGCAGACCCCGGCAGCAGATGGCCTGTACCACAGGGCGATGATAATGAGTGGCGTGCTGGAAGGTTTGCTGAACGACAGTGTCGGCAGCGGCAGGGACTGTGTGCAGGCGCTGATGCAGGAGCTTGGTGTGCAGACAGCACAGCAGCTGGAAACTGTGCCCTACCACCAACTGGCGCAGGCTTACCGGAACGTCAGCCCGGCTCTGAAAGCAAAAGGCGCGAACGTGGGCCAAAGTCCCCACCCGAACCGCTTCTATCTTGGAGATCCGCTCCAAAACGGCAGTGGGTTTCGGCCCGAGACCGCAGACATTCCGGTGCTGATTGGTACGGTTTATTCGGAGTTCTACGGTTTCTTTGATGGTCTGAAAGGAGTCGGCCCGGAGGAAGCAGTGGGCCTGTCTGCCGCAGAGACCCTGCGGGAGCAGTTCCGCACTGCCTACCCGCACCGCCCGGAGGAAGACCTGCTGCTGGCAGATACCAGCTTCCGCGCCCCCACGATCAAATATGTCCGGGAGCGTGCCAAGGCGGGCGGAAAGGTGTACAGTTATCTATTTGATCAGGACTTCCCTCTGATGGGAAAAAGCACCCCGTGGCACTGTGCGGATATCCCATTTGTGTTCCACAACACAGAGCTTGTGCCAGTGTGTGCCTTTGAGGGAGCAAAGCAGCTGGAAGCGGAAATTTTTGGCGCTGTGATGCAGTTTGCCCGTACCGGTGCGCCGGGCTGGGCTGCCAGTACGGAGGATGTGGAACAGACCATGCTTTTCGGCCCCCAAAGCCGTCTGGTGCAGAACCACGATCACGCACTGATCGAAGCATTGGCACCCTTCACAGATTTACGGATGAAAAAAGCGACCCGGGCAGGTGGACAGATCCAGCATTAAAAAGCGCTGTTCAATGTATTTTGCCGTGGAAAACAACAAGGGACTTTTCAAGGGCAGCGGCAGTGACGATGTCCTGCGGGAAAAGTTTGCCCGGCAGCTGAAGTGGTGTACCGATGTCATGGATGTTTTTGCACCCTGAATGAGGCTGAAATTAAAAAATGCAGTACCTTCTCTGCGCTTTCTCGCATGGAAGGTACTGCATTTTTGCTTGCTGCCTTATCTGTGCAGAATGGATGCCGCACGCGGCATTCAAGGGCCAAACCGGTCTGCATTCTATAATTGCCACTTGACCCAACCCGTGGTATAATGAAAGAATCGAATACTATGGGAACAAAGGACAGGGGTCAGAACAGAAAATGGCAAAACGAAAGCGAAAAACAACTGCAAAGCGCGCGTCTGCACGCAGAAAAAGCCGGGCCGAGGAGCGGATGCCGGCGGGGCTGGGCACCCTGTTTGTGGGGCTGCTGCTCATCGTGCTGGCGTTCGTGGAGGGGGACTCCGTCTGGAAGAGCGCCCACCAGATCCTATTCGGGCTGTTCGGCTGCGGCAGCTTTGTGCTGGGCGCGGCGGTGTGCTATCTGGCCATCCTCTACACCCGGGGGCAGGACCTGCTGATGCAGGTGTTCAAGCTGCTGCTGGGGCTGATCTTTGCCAGCGGTACGGTCATCGTGTTTTCGGATATCTCCGGCGACTTGACCGCTGCCCAGATGATCGCTGCCTGCTACCAGAACGGCGCGAACGCCTGGCTGGGCGGCGGCGTGCTGGGCACTCTGCTGGGCGGCAACCTGCTCCTGCTCTGCGGGCGGCCTGCGGCCAATCTGGTCATGGCGGTGCTGGCCCTGTGCGCCAGCCTGTATATTTTTGATATCACCCCTGCCGAGTGCTGGCAGTGGCTCTGCAATGTGGGCGGCGGTGTGCATGAAAAAGGCGTGGCGGTCTATGAGCAGAACGCCGCCCGCCGTGCTGAGCGCCTTGCGGCCCGGCAGGCGGAAGAGGAGTACTGCGCCGAGGAGCCTGCGGACGATTACGATGATAATTTTGATGAGGAAGACGTGCCCGGCGGCATTCCGGTGCCCGGGTGGCTGTCCGGCGTGTTCAGCTGGGGCCACAAGGTGACCAAGGAGATGGAAGGCGAAGCGGAACCTGCTCCCGTGGACGATTCTCTGGGCTACGAGCCGCCTGCGCCGGTGGAGCCGGAACCGGCTCCCGCCCAGCCTGCCCCAGCCTTTGAGCCGGTCAAGGTGACCTCCAACCATCCCCGCGCGGCGTTTGATATTGATCTTGGGCCGGATACCTCTGTTTCCGAGGGCGGAAGCGAGCCCATTGAGCCCATCATCATCGGGCCGGGCGGCACCTTTGGGCAGGACCCGCTCCAAAAGGCCCCGCCCCGGGCCATCGTCAAACCGGTGGTGCCGGATGCCGTGGAGACTGCCGCCGAGGATTTCTTCGCGCCCGCCGGATCGCCTGCTCCGGCCCCTGTGGTGAACCCCACCGTGCCGCCTGCGGCCCCGGAAGCCCCTGTGGCTGCACCGGCAAAGTCCGAGCAGCCTGAGATGCCGGTGTTCCAGACCCCCACCCTGCCCACTACGGACGAGCCGGTGGTGCCGGTGCGGGTCAGTGCGGAAAACGCGGTGGCCATGCGCAGTGAACCGGACGAGGACGGCTGGATCAGCATTACCAGCGAACCGGTGGAGGAAAAAGACCTGAACACGCTGGTGGCGGCTGCCATGGAAAAACCCGCCGCAGGCGAGCAGGCTGCCGCCACCGCCCCGGCCGAGGAGCCGGAGGTGGTGGAGACCTTCCAGTATCAGTACCCCAGCATCGAGCTGTTTGAAAAGTCTGCCGAGGAGGGGGACCCCGGTGCCCAGGACGAGCTGAAGGCCAACGCCCAGAAGCTGGTGGACACGCTGGAAAGCTTCGGCGTGCGCACCCGGG
>ERZ826220.2772-NODE-2772-length-14463-cov-22.382912_pt1 | contig 14463 bp, 11 predicted proteins | sample MGYA00519927_ERZ826220 | MGnify/ENA primary metagenome ERZ826220 (study PRJEB31778, sample SAMEA3449225) | human gut metagenome | biome: human gut; feature: human-associated habitat; material: faeces | place: United Kingdom | collected 2010/2012 ...
CCGTCGATGGGCTGGTAGTCGGGGTTCGCGGGCATGAGCCAGACCTCGCTGCCCTTGCGCTTGAGCGTTTTGACCGTCGCCTCGTCACCAAGCAGCGCGACCACGATCTGCCCGTTCTGCGCGATGTTCTGGCGGTGGACGACGACCAAATCGTCCGGCAGGATGCCGACGCCGAGCATCGACTCGCCGCGCACACGCAGGGCGAAATACTTATCATCGTGCCCGCCGGTGTCGAACGTCAGGTAGTCTTCGATGCACTCCTGCGCCAAAATCGGGTTACCGGCGGCAACATTGCCGAGGATCGGCACCTGACGGCGGCGCGAAACAAGCTCGTCAACCTCGACAGGCTGCAGCGCAACGGGAACGGCCTGTGGCTGCTTTTTGAGCGTGATGGCGCGGCCCTTGCCTGCGCTCTTTTCGATAAGTCCCATCTCCTGTAAGTGCTTGATATGGAAGTGGACCGTGGAGGGTGACTTGAGTCCCAGCGCCTCACCGACTTCGCGCACAGAGGGGGCATAGCCGTGTTCGGCGATGCTCTCCGCTATATAATCGTATACGCGCTGCTGCATTCTGGACAGTTTTTCCATCTTGTGCGCCCCTTCCAACATTTGTTCGAATTTATGATACCACATTTTTCTCGAAATGCAACATCTGTTTTAGGATTTTATGTCAATTTCACGGCTTTTTTCTGCCGCGAAATTTTTTGATCTTTTTTGCGTCCGGCTATTGACAAATGCCGCTTGATGTATTATTGTACTAATTACTTAATACAGTGATACACAAGGAGGATCACTATGGACTGGAACTTCCGCAATGACCAGCCGATCTACTCCCAGCTGACACAGCGGTTGACGGAGGCCATCGTCTCCGGCATCTACGCACCGGGAGAAAAGCTCCCCTCCGTGCGAGAGCTTGCGGTGGAGGCGGGCGTCAACCCCAACACGGTCCAGCGCGCGCTATCCGAGCTCGAACGCGACGGTCTGGTGTTTTCCCAGCGCACGGCGGGACGGTTCGTCACGGAAAATGAAAACATGATCGCAAATGCCAAGCTCCGCATCGCGGACGAGCGCGTGGGAGAATTTCTCCACTCGATGAAAACGCTCGGCTGCACGAGAGACGAAGTCATAGCTCTCATTCAGGGAGCTAAGGAGGAGGAAGAATGAGTATTTTTGAATGCAAGGCGCTCACGAAAAATTACGGCGCCAAAACGGTGCTCGACAGCATCGATCTCACGATCGAACCCGGGCGCATCGTGGGCCTGCTCGGCCCCAACGGCAGCGGCAAGACGACGCTCATCAAGCTCGCCAACGGCCTTCTGACGCCGACATCGGGCGAAATTCTGATTGCAGGCAAGGCCCCCTGCCGCGCAACAAAGGCCATCGTCTCGTACCTGCCCGACCGAAACACGCTGCCCGGCTGGATGACGATCGCGCAGGCGCTTGACTACTACGGCGACTTTTATTCGGACTTCCGCCGCGGCGTGGCCGAAGCGATGCTGATGAACCTCGGCCTTGACCGCACACAGAAGATTAAGACGCTCTCCAAAGGCATGCGCGAGAAGACGCAGCTCATCCTGACGATGAGCCGCGACGCCAAGCTCTATCTCCTTGACGAGCCCATCGGCGGTGTGGACCCCGCGACGCGCGACTACATCCTGCGCACGATCATCGGCAACTACAGCGAGGACGCAACGGTCATCATCTCCACGCACCTGATCGCCGACGTCGAGCAGATCCTTGACGAGGTCGTGTTCCTGCGCGAGGGGCAGGTCATGCTCCACGAGAGCGTGGAGACCATTCGAGATGAAAAGGGCAAGAGCGTTGACGAGCTCTTCCGGGAGGTATTTAGATGCTGAGCAAACTGATCAAACATGAATTCCGTGCAACGAGCCGCATCATGTGGCCGGTCTTTCTTGGAATGCTGGCACTGACGGCGCTGATGCGTTTTTCTCAGTTGCTCCTAAACGGCGGGCACATTCCCTGGCTCTTACAGCTCATCGGCGTACTGCTGGTCATCGGCTTTGTGATGGGCCTCTTTGCGCTGGCGTTTGCGCCGCTGGTGCTCTCCGCCTGCCGCTGGCGCGACCACGTGCTCAAGGATGAGGGTTACCTCACGCTGACGCTGCCGGTGAGCCTCCATCAGCTGCTCATCTCCAAGCTCATCGTTTCCGCCGTGTGGTATGCTGCGGCGTTCATCGTGGGACTTCTCTCGCTGCTGATTGCTGCCTCCGGCTGGAGCACTTTCCAGTATGTCCCCGATTTTTTCAATGATGTTTTCACAGCGTTCTTCGGAATGGAGGCCTCGCTGCGCAGTCACGCGCTGCTGATCGTCTTTGAGCTTTTCTGCAATTTCGTCTTTGCCGTTTCTGCCGCCGAGCTCGTGGTCTACGCCGCCTATTCCATCGGTTACAGCTTCAATAAGCACAAGACGCTCTGGACGACCATCCTTGTGCTCGTGTTCTTCGAGGTCGCGCAGTTCACTGCCATCGCCATGATCGGCGCGTTTTTCAACGCCGACCCCACGCGCTGGATGAATCTGGACATTCACAGCGCGCCCGCGAGCGTCGAGCTGCTGCTCCTCTGGGGGATGTTCGGCGAACTGCTCTTCGCCGCAGCGGGCTACGCCGTAACGTGGTACTTCACGACGAAAAAACTGAATCTCGAGTAACGCGTTTTCGAAAAAGCAGCCGCGAAAGGTCTCCGCTTTTCCGGCTGCTTTTCTGCACCCTTTTTTCGGCAGAATTTTTCGAAATCGAAAAGTTATGTCAACCGTCATCTTCCAACTCACTCGTTTGAAAGGAGTCATCTCATGCAAATCCTGACTGTTTCCGGTCTTCAAAAGACCTACACCACGCGCTTTGGCGGCAGCAAGGTCCATGCGCTCAAAAATGTCAACTTCACCGTCGAATCCGGCGAATACGTCGCCATCATGGGCGAGAGCGGCAGCGGCAAAACGACGCTTCTCAACATCCTCGCCGCGCTCGACAAGCCCACCGGCGGCACGGTGCTGCTCGGCGGCAAGAACCTCTCCGAGATTCCCGAGGAGACTGCCGCAGCCTTCCGCCGCGACAACTTAGGCTTTGTGTTTCAGGACTTCAGCCTGCTCGACACGTTCTCGCTCGAGGACAACATCTGCCTGCCGCTCGTGCTCGCGGGCAAGTCGCGCACGGAGATGCGCGACCGGCTCTCACCGCTCGCCTACGACCTCGGCATCGAGACGCTGCTCAAAAAGTACCCCTACGAGGTCTCCGGCGGACAAAAGCAGCGCGCCGCCGTCGCCCGCGCGCTCATCACCCGCCCGCAGATCTTGCTGGCCGACGAGCCGACCGGCGCGCTCGACTCCCGCTCGACCGACGAGCTCTTGAAGCTCTTCGGCGAGATCAACGCCTCTGGCCAGACCATCGTGATGGTCACGCACTCTGTGCGCGCGGCGAGCTGCTCCTCGCGCGTGCTGTTCCTGCGCGATGGCGAGGTCTCGCTGGAGTTAAAGCGCGGCAAGGACACGGATTCCCGGTTCTACCAGCGTATCACCGATGCGCTCACGCAGCAGCAGACGGGAGGCGAATGCGCATGAAGCCCACCTTTTACCCCCGCCTTGCGTGGATGGGTATCAAAAAGAACGCAAGGCTCTATGTGCCCTATCTTCTCTCCTGCGCGTTCATGGCAGCGATGCTGTATGTCATTGCGTACCTCGCCGTCACCCCCGCGCTCTATACGGTCAATGGCAAGGTGAACGGCTCCGGCACCTCTGCGGTCGCGATGACGATGAGCCTCGGCTCGTTCGTCGTATCGGTGTTCATCGCGCTGTTTCTCTTCTACACGAACAGCTTTCTCCTGCGTCGCCGCAAGAAGGAATTCGGCCTTTACAGCGTGCTCGGCATGGACCGCGGCGCACTCAGCGCCATTCTCTTCTGGGAGACACTTCTGGCCGCGGCGTTCACGCTGATCGCGGGGCTTGGCCTCGGTCTGCTGCTCTCCTATGTCTCGCAGTCCGCACTGCTGCGGCTTTTATCTCTCCCCGCCGCGGCGTTCACCGTGAGCCTTGCCGCCATCAAGCAGTGCGCCATCACGTTCATCGCCATCTTCGCGCTGCTCTATGTGCGCGGTGTGCTGTCGCTGCGCCATGCACAGGGCGCGGCGCTTTTGAAGAGCGAAAACGTCGGCGAAAAGCCGCCGAAGTCGCAATGGCTGCTCGTCATCCCCGGTCTTGCGCTGCTGCTCGGCGCGTACTACATCGCCGCGACCATCAACGACCCCGTACAGGCGATGCTGCTCTTCTTCCTCGCGGTCATCATGGTCATTCTATCGACGTATCTTCTCTTCATCTCCGGCAGCGTGACGCTCTGCAAAACGCTCCAGAAGGACGAGAAGTTCTACTACAAAAAGCGCAACTTCGTCTCCCTCTCGTCGCTCACCTACCGCATGAAGCGAAACGGCGCAGGCCTCGCCTCCATCTGCATTCTCTCGACGATGGTGCTGGTGATGCTTGCCTCGACGGCGAGCCTCTATTTTGGCGCGGAGGACGCGATCAACACGCTTGCCGTCCAGAATCACTGGCATCCCACGGAAATGGCGGACGTCCGTGCGGAATTTTTCTCCCTCTACGGCAGTCTCTTCTTCCTCGGCATTCTTTTAAGTGTGCTGTTTCTGTTCGCAACGCTCCTGATGCTCTACTACAAACAGGTCGTGGAGGGGTATGAGGATGCCTCGCGCTTTGCCATCATGCAGCGCGTGGGCATGACCAAGCGCGACATCCGCGAGAGCGTGAACGCGCAAATGCTGCTCATTTTCCTGCTGCCGCTTGCCGCGGCGGCGCTGCACCTCGCCTTCGCCCAGCCGATGGTCTGGCAGATCTTACAGCTGTTCGGCATCCAGAACCTCACGCTGTTTCTCGGCGTGACCGGCGCGGCGCTGCTTCTTTTCGCGCTGCTCTACTGCGCGATGTACCGCCTGACGTCGAATGCGTATTTCCGCATCGTCAGCACTGGCGGCGCCGCGGCGTGACGCGCTTTACCATATAGAGAACGGGACGGAAATGAACATTTCCGTCCCGTTCTTCTTTTTCTCTTTTTACACCAGCAGACCGTATTTTTCGAGCAGCGGCGCAAGGGCATCTTCGGTGAGATTTCCCTCGTACAAGGCTCTTCCCTGATAGGCGCGCAGGCCCGCTTCCAAAAGCTCCGCGTCGTCGCAGATAAGGCACAGCGGCTTTCTGATCATGTACTGGTAGTCCGCCAGCGCGTCGACATCCGCCCAGGACGCGAGCTTCAGCGCGACCATCGGCCATTCGTCATCCATCGCGTCGGAGAGCTTGTCCTCCAAATCGCCGTCCGCGGTCAGCACCGCGCCGTGCGTCGCATCGGCGGGCAGGAAGAAGGCTTCCTTCTCCGTTGCCGCGGGAAGAAGGTCGAGGCATTCCGGTGCGGGGCGAACGTATTCCGCGTCCTTGAGCACTGCTTTCAGCGCGGCGATGTGCTCCTCCGTCGTGCCGCAGCAGCCGCCGAAGAGGGCCACACCTGCCTTGAGCATCTCGGGCACCAGCGCGACAAATTCCTCCGGCGGGCAGTTGTACACGGCCTCGCCGTTCACGATCTCCGGCATGCCGGCGTTGGGCTTGGCGATCAGCGGCACGCGCGCGTATTTATGCAGGCGTTGGAGCTGCGGCAACATCTGCTCGGGGCCTGCCGAGCAGTTCAGGCCGAATGCGCTCACGCCCATGCCCTCCATCACGGAAAGCGCCGCGACCACGTCCGTACCGGAGAGGATCTTGCCGCTCTCATCGCAGGTAAAGGACACAAGGATGGGCTTTTTGCTCATGCTGCGCACGGCCAGCACCGCCGCACGCGCGTCGGTCAGCGTCATCATCGTCTCAATGACGTAGAGGTCGACGCCCGCCTGCTCAAGGCCCGCCGCCTGCTCGGTGTAAATGTCGACGAGCTCTTCAAACGACGCGTCGCCGAGGGGGGCTAAAAATCTGCCCGTGGGCGCGATATCTCCCGCAACCCAGGCCTTGCCGTCCGCCGCCTGCTTCGAGAGCAGTGCGAGCGCTTTGTTCATCTCCTCCGTGCGGTTGAAGATGCCGCGCTCTTCGAGCTTCTGGCGGTTGCCGCCGAACGTCGGCGCGTAGAGCACATTCGAGCCGCTCGCCACATACTTGCGCTGAATTTCAAGGATGCTCTCGGGATGCTCGAGCACCCACTGCTCGGCGCTCATGTCGCCGGTGAAGCCGCGCTTTTGGAGCTCGGTACCGGTCGCGCCGTCCAAAATCACGGGAAACTGCATTTCCATAGGGTTTTCCTCCATTAAAAATTCCTGTTCGGGACGATTTTCAAAATGTCAAACTGTCGGTGAACGCGTGGGAAAAGTCGTCGCGTCCGGAAAGCTCGAGATAGCGGCACTTTTCGGGAATCTCCGCAAGCTTTCGCCAGTTTTCCCCGTCGAGCGCCAGCATCGAAGCGCCCGCGAGCGCCGTGTTGCCAAGGGGTCTGATTTTACTAAGGCACGCGCGCGGCAGCATGCCGATGCGCACCGCACTCTCGGGCGAGAGATAGTTGCCAAACCCGCCCGCGAGCTCCACACTCGCAATATCGTCCGCCGTCACGCCGCGCTGCTCGAGCAGCACCCGAATACCGCCTGCCACCGCCGCCTTGGCAAGCTGCAGGTTGCGCACGTCGCGCGCCGTCAGGCTGACGGCCTTCGTCAGGTGGAAGACGCCGTTGCCCTGACCGTCCTCGGTCAGATAGCGGCGCATGTCCTCCGGCGCGTCCTGCGGCGGCAGAAGCCGCCCGCTCTCGTCGATCACGCCGCGGTCCAAAAGCACGGCGACGAGGTCGACCAATCCCGAGCCGCAGATGCCCTTTGCCTCTCCCCCGCCGACGATGTCGCAGTGGAGTCCCCTATCATAGTGCACATGGCTCACCGCGCCCGTGATGCCCGGCATGCCGCAGCTGATGCCCGTCCCCTCGAACGCGGGGCCAGAGGCGACCGCGCAGCAGAGCGCGCCGTTCTCACTTCCCAGTGCCATTTCGCCGTTCGTGCCGATATCGAGAAACAGCCGCAATTCCGGCTGCGCGAAAAGCCCGTCTGCCAACAGTCCCGCCGTGATATCGCCGCCGACATAGCCCGCGACGCACGGGGCAAATCGCACGGGAATGCCCGAAAGCGGCTTGCCCGCGCCGTCTTCAAACAACGTTTCCGGCTGAAACGGCGCGCGGGCGATGGACGCGACCTCGCGCCCGTCGAAAATGTGCTGCATCACGGTATTGCCCGCAATGATGAGCTCCTTGACTTCATCCGTCTTCCGTCCGGCGGCGGAAAGTGTCCGTCCTAAAAGTGTCTCGGTCTGCGCGCGGATACAGCGCGACAGCTCGCCGAGCCCGTCGGACGTTTCCATCGTGTGCTGGATGCGGCTGATAACGTCCGCGCCGTAGGGCGCCTGCGCGTTCCAGTCCTGAGCCTGCGCGAGCAGCTTTCCGTCTGCGCGGTCGAAGAGCCGCAGCGCCACCGTCGTCGTACCGAGGTCGACTGCCGCGCCAAGGCCCGAGCGGCCCGCCTGCGCCTTCGGCAGTGTGAGCGTGTCCGTCAGGATGACGCCGCGCATCGTCTCGGGCAGGTCGATCCAATCGCCGTCCTGCGCTTTCGTCTTGCAGGCAAGGCGCGGCACACCGTTCACCTTCACGCGGCATTTGCCGCAGCGGCCCTTGCCGCCGCAGGCTGCGGGGATGGAATATCCCGCCCGCCGCAGCGCGGAGAGCAGCGTCTCCCCTGCTTCGAACGGGACCGGCGTGATTTTCGCCCCCTGCTGAACTTGAATGCTTGACACGAGCTTCCCCCACCCATATAATAGATAAATAATGTATAAATAGTATTTTATGCAGAAATAAATTCCCTTGTCAAGAGGCATTGCTTATGACAGACCTTCTCACCCTCGCCCGCGAGGTCGGCTTTTCCCAGTGCGCAGCAGTGAATATGGATGCACTCGAGCCGCTCGAAGCCGTTCGCGACATGTGCAAAGCTGACCGCTGCGGCCGCTACGGCAAAAGCTGGAGCTGCCCGCCCGCCTGCGGCACACTCGAGCAGGCAAGGGCGCAGATTCAGCGCTATTCGCAGGGAATTTTAATCCAGAGCACCGCGCAGCTCGAGGATGAATTTGATTACACCGGCATGACGGCGCTCTTGGAGGCGCATAAAAAGCGCTTTTCGACCTTCGCCCGCCAGGCGCGGCTCTTATATCCCCACTGCCTGCCGCTGATGGCGGGCACATGCACGCTCTGCCATACCTGCACCTATCCGGACCGTCCCTGTCGACATCCCAAGCAGAGGCTTTCTTCGATGGAGGCCTACGGACTGTTCGTCAGTGACGTCTGCGTCCGCTCAAACCTCGCCTACAACTATGGTCCCCGCACTTTGACCTACACAGCCTGCGTGCTGTATTGATAAAGGAGATCTTCCCCATGTCTACCCCGAAAGGAATTTTTCTTGAACTCATCAAGCCCGACGGCCAGCCCGAGCGTCAGCTCTGCCAGTATGAAGCGCTGCACATGTGCCTCACGGACCCCATCAACACCTATCTTCGCGGCAACCGCAAGCGCGGCACCGTGAGCAAGGACCGCTGGGGCACGACCATCAGTTTTCCCGAGGACGCGCCCGGCCCTATCCCCGTCCACACGCCGGAGCTGACGGTCTGTCCCGATGTGACGCACTGGAAGGACACCGTCCATGTCCCCGACCTGAGCGTCTGCTCCGAGGGCTGGGAGGAGTGCCGCACGCGCTCGCGCGCCGCCGCGGATGCCGAGGGCAAGCTCCTCGCCGGCTTCATGGGCACAGGCATTTTTGAGCAGTGCCACTTCCTCATGGGCTTTGAAAACACGCTGACCTCCCTCTATGAGCATCCCGACGAGATGCACGAGCTCATCGAGACGATCACGCAGTACCGCCTCGATTATGTCCGCCGCCTGATCGACGGCCTGCAGCCCGATGTCATCTTCTCCCACGATGACTGGGGCACGAAAAACGCCCTCTTTATGAAGCCCGACATGTGACGCGAGTTTTTCAAGGAGCCCTACCGCCGCTTTTATGGCTACATCCACTCGCGCGGCGTCATCGCCATCCACCACGCCGACTCGTACCTCGTCCCCATCGTGGACGACATGGCCGAGATCGGCATTCAGGTCTGGCAGGGTACACTGCCGGAAAACGACATTCCCGCCCTCCAGCGCCACTTAAGCGGCAAGCTCACGCTTATGGGTGGCTTTGGCGCGGCCATCGACCGCGCGGACGCGCAGCCCGATGAAATTCTCGCCTACGCAAGGGACACGCTCGCGCGCTATTGCCCCGGCGGGCACTTCATCCCCTCGATCACCTACGGCCTTGCCGGTACGGTCTTCCCGCACGTGGATCAGTACCTCGATCAGGCCGTGAACGAGTACAACGCGGGGCTTCACATTCCCGTCACGCCGCTCCCCGCCGTGCCGAAGCGCAAGATCAGTGAGGCAAAGGCCGAGGTGGTGCAGGCCGCAACCTCCGCGCAGGAGTCCGCCGATGTGTTCGAGAACATCGCCCGCGCGCTCGAGCGCGGCCAGCAGAAAAAGCTGCTCACCCTCTGCCAGCAGGCACTCGACGAGGGCTGCGGGCCGAGCGACATTCTCTCCAAGGGCATGATCGTCGGCATGAACCGCCTCGGCGAGGCGTTCTCCGCCAACCGCGCGTTCGTACCCGAAATGCTCATGGCCGCGCGCTGCATGTCCGCCGCCACGGAGCTTCTGAAGCCCCTGATGGTCGGCGAGGGCACCGAGCCCGTCGGCCGCGTGTGCCTCGGCACCGTGAAGGGCGACATGCACGACATCGGCAAGAATCTCGTCCGCATCATGATGGAGGGCAGCGGCATTGAGGTCTTTGACCTCGGCGTAGACACGTCGGCGGAGCAGTTCGTCAGCACCGCCGTGGAGAATCACTGCGGCGTGATCGCCTGCTCGTCGCTGCTGACCACCACGATGGAGGAAATGCGCGAGGTCGTCAAGCTCGTCCATGAGCGCGGCTTGCAGGATCAGATCAAGGTCATGGTCGGCGGCGCGCCCATCAGCCAGAGCTTCTGCGACGAGATCGGCGCGGATTACTACGCCGAAGACGCCGGTGCCGCTGCCCGCGAGGCGGTGAAGATCCTGAAAACGCGGAAGGCGTCGTAAACAATTACAATACATCAAAAAGGTCCCGTCCGAAGACGGGACCTTTTTTCTATGCATTCTGTTGTACGGTACGTGTCCTTACTTGCCCGCGTACTCGACCAGCATCTCGAAGAAGTTCAGGCAGGTCTCATAGTCGCACAGGGCCTTTTCGGGGGTCTTGGTGTAAAGCACGAACTTGCAGTCATTCTCGGGGTGGAACTGCACGCCGAGGCAGAACGTCTTATCCTGACGCTCGACCGCTTCAATGACTTCCACGCCGTCATACGTCGCCGTGCTGACGACGGTGAGGTTCGTGCCCTCAACGCCACCGACCGCCTGGTGGTGCCAGGAGGAAACGTTCTTCAGCTCCGTGGAGCCGACGATCTTATAGAGCCACTTGGAGGCGTCCTTATTGATGGTCACATCGTGGCGGGCATAGGTGCGGTCAGGCGCGTCGGCCGGCATTCTGTGCGTATCGTTGTAGGTCTTCCCCTGCTCCTTATAGTAGTTGGGGATATCCTGGATGAACGTGCAGCCGGAGACGATGGACATCACCTGCTCGCCGCGGCAGACCGCGAACGTCGGCACGTCTTTTTCAAGGCAGTAGGCCATGAGCATGTAGTCGGAGATATCGCGCGTGGCGTTGATCTCTTCGCCCTCGTTCTTTTCCTTCTCGGGGACCTTGAACAGGGACGGGCTCACATCCTCGCCGCCGGTGAAGAAGACGCCGTCGATGGCCTGCATCACAGCGCCGACGTTGCTGGCCGTGAGATCCTTTTCCTTCACCTTGTCGGCGTATTCCTGCTTGAGCATGCCGCTCTCTTCGAGATACGCGGACTCGATCTTACCATCGGCATCGTACTTCACGGCCGTGCTCGTCACCTGATCGAGCTCGACGGGGATGGCACCGACGGTCTTGAAGATCGTCTTGTGGGAGTCGTAATTCTGGCCGTTATACGACCAGCTGATGCCGATGACCGGCTTGTCCGCGATCGCCGCGGCGTTTTTGAGCATCTGCTCGAGCATCGCCGTCGTCACGAGCTTGGAAGCCTCGTAGGTCAGGCCGTCCATCAGGCCGGACCAGGCGGCCATATCGTCATAGTCCGCGGGCCAATCCTTCAGCAGCGCCTTGTCCAGACCGGTGCTGCGCAGGATCATCGCGGCCGCTTCCAACTGCGTAACGGCTGCGTCGGGCGCAAATGCGTCCTTGCTGACGCCGTTGACAATGCCCTTGGAGTAGGCGAGGTTGATCGCGCCTTCAAACTTGCTGCCCTCGGCAACATCCTTGAATGCGCTCGCATCCTTGGCGCTCGCTTCCGCCTGTGCGGCGAGGCCCATGTTCTTGATGACCTCCTGCGTCACTTCGGCGCGGGTCATCGAAGCGGCGTTATCATCTGCGAAGGCGGTGACGGAGAGACTGAGCGCGAGAACAAGTGCCAGGATCAGGGACGTTGCTTTCAGAGACAATCTTTTCATACAAATTCTCCTTCGTTCGATATTGGGCGGCACGCGCATGCCGCCCTACCGCCATGATAACGAGGCAAAGTGAAAATAGCAAGTCCAAGTTGCGACAAATTGCATTTTTAGCCACTGTATACAACCCATCGACCACTTTTTCCGTGTGATATGCACAATTGCTTTTCCGCTCTCGCATTTTCACTATTCAAGCCGTCGGTGTACGATTTTTGCCCCTCCCTTGTTTTTATGGGGCAATCACGGTATACTATAAAAATAAGCACCGTTCCCATTTCATCAGAAAGGAAATATTCTATGGATATCAAATTTTCCGGCTCGGACGCCGGCGGCTTTCAGTTCGACCCGAACGCCGCGCCCAAGCCCAAACGCGAGCGCAAGCCCCGCAAATCGATCGGCAGCAAGGGCGGCCGCATCGCGGTCAACACGCTCGTCACGCTGCTTGTCGGCGCAGTCTTCTTCTACGTGCAGATGCCCGCCATCAACCTGCATGCCGAAGAGTTCTACGGTTTCGTGCTGCTGCTTTGCGTCACGTACTGCATCTGCGCGCTCTTCACCTCCGGCTTTCAGGGCACGGGGGCCAAGGGCTACTTCACGTTCGTCAAAAAGCAGTGCACGGTGCCCTTCTTTGTCGTGGCGGCGCTCATCGTCACAGCGCTCGTCGGCGCGCTGACGTCGTGGGTCGTGCTGCGAGCCAAGGACTATCAGGCGCTGCTGCCGATCGAGAGCGGCAGCTTTGCAAGCGAAATTGAAGAGGTCTCGTATGACCGCATCCCGATGCTCGACCGCGACAGCGCTGAAAAGCTCGGCGACCGCAAGCTCGGCGAGCTGGCCGACATGGTCTCGCAGTTCGAGGTCGCGGAAAACTACACGCAGATCAACTACCATGGCCGCCCCGTGCGCGTCACGCCCCTGCGCTACGGCGACATCATCAAGTGGTTCAACAACCGCTCGGAGGGGCTGCCCGCCTACCTTATCATCGACATGGTCACGCAGAACGTCGAGGTCGTGCGTTTGGATGACGGCATGAAGTACACGACCGCCGAGCACTTCTCCCGCAACCTCTACCGCCACCTGCGCTTCGCATATCCTACCTATATGTTTGAAGAGCCGGTCTTTGAGATCGACGAGGACGGCACGCCCTACTGGGTCTGCGCCAAGAAGGAGAAGACCATCGGCCTGTTCGGCGGCACGGACAACCACGGCGCGGTGCTCGTCAACGCCATCACGGGCGAGAGCGAATACTATGAAGAGCCGCCCGCGTGGGTCGACCACGTCTACTCTGCTGAGCTCATCATCGAGCAATACGACTACTACGGCCAGTATCACAACGGCTTCTGGAACTCCATCTTCGGCCAGCGCGACGTGACGGTCACGACCGACGGCTACAACTACCTTGCCGAGGGCGACGACGTCTACCTCTACACGGGTGTGACGAGCGTCGGCGGCGACGAGAGCAACATCGGCTTCCTGCTCTCCAACCAGCGCACAAAGGAGACAAAGTACTATCCCTGCGCGGGCGCGACGGAGTACAGCGCCATGGACAGCGCTGAGGGTCAGGTGCAGAACCTTCGCTATAACGCGACGTTCCCGCTGCTTTTGAACGTCGCCGAGCAGCCGACGTACTTCATGGCGCTCAAGGACGCGAGCGAGCTCGTCAAGATGTACGCGATGGTCAATGTCAACCAGTACCAGATCGTCGCCACCGGCGCGACGCTCGCCGACTGCGAGGCAAACTACCGTCAAATGCTGCTCAAAAATAACCTCATCTCCGACGATCAGGGCTCCATCGACGTCACGCCGAGCGATTATAAGAGCGTCGAGGGCACGATCGCCGAGATCCGCACGGCGGTCGTAGATGGCAACAGCATCTACTTCCTGCGCTTTGACGGCGAGAGCGCCTTCTCCGTGCGCATGAGCGCGGCTGAGGTCGCCTATGCGCCGCTGCTGAACGTCGGCGACCGCGTGTGCGTCTACTACCGCGACGGCTACGTCACGGAAAACTGGATCGAAGCGTCCGACGTCGAGCTGCTGGATGGCAGCGCCCAGAGCGCACCACCCGTAGAAACCAGCGTTTCGACTTGAGGACAGCGCGGATCCCGTCGAAAACGCACAGGAAATGCCGTAAAGCGGCGGCAAAGCACTTTCTATTACAAATTTTGATAGGGGTGGCGACACCCCTATCTCTTTTTGGAATGCATTGCACAAAAATGCAAGATTATGAGCAGTTTTTCTCGATAAAATAACCGCTTTGAAAGTTGACTTGCATCAATCTAATATGTTTTATTAAAAAAGTTAAAGTTTTTTGCCGAATTTTCTGCCAAATGCACAAAAAGTTAGAAAGAATTTCTTGCACAGCGCCAATAGCGTTTTGCTTGAGAATTTTTTCCTTTGGTGATAAACTCATAGACAAGATGGCTGAACCATCAAGCCCTGATTTTCAGGGTAATTTTAGAGGAGGCTACTTATCATGAACGCTTACATTGAGAGAGTTCTTGCCGAGACCAAGGCCAAGAACGCGAATGAGCCCGAATTCCTGCAGACCGTCGAAGAAGTCCTGTCTTCCCTCGAGCCGGTCATCAACGCCCACCCCGAGTACGAGAAGGCCTGCCTGCTTGAGCGCATGGTCGAGCCCGAGCGCACCATTGAGTTCCGTGTTGTCTGGATGGACGATAACCTTCAGTATCACGTCAACCGTGGTTACCGCGTGCAGTACAACGCGGCCCTCGGCCCCTACAAGGGCGGCCTGCGTTTCGCTTCCAACGTTAACCTTTCCATCATCAAGTTCCTCGGCTTCGAGCAGACCTTCAAGGATGCTCTGACCTGCC
>ERZ826220.2775-NODE-2775-length-14460-cov-2.889483_pt1 | contig 14460 bp, 10 predicted proteins | sample MGYA00519927_ERZ826220 | MGnify/ENA primary metagenome ERZ826220 (study PRJEB31778, sample SAMEA3449225) | human gut metagenome | biome: human gut; feature: human-associated habitat; material: faeces | place: United Kingdom | collected 2010/2012 ...
CACCAAAAAATAAAAGCGCCGCGGATACGCGGCGCGAAGGCTGTTTAGCTGATTTTAACTGAAAAACCCGGGCCGGCGGGCGTAATGGAACACGTCCCCGGCGGGGGTGACAACCACATTGTCAAAGCCCAGGGCGCAGTGGGCGAAAACGGGCTTGCCCTTCTCGTTAAAGCCTATGCAGATGCCGACGTGGTTGCCCTTATTGGTGGGATAGGAATTTTGAAAGACAATATCGCCCACCCGAAGCTCCTTCCAGCTTATCTCCTCGCTGTTTTCCCACTGAGTCCATGTGCCGAGACCTACTTGGCTTTCCAGCTCCTCATTTGTCAGCCCCTGCTGGAGGAAGCACCAGGCCACGAAGCCTGAGCAGTCAAGGCCGTAGGGGCGCATCTCGCCGGTGGTGCTGCTGCCGCCGCTCTCCACCTCGGTCAGTTCGCCCCATTTTGGGTCGGGCCCTATGGAGTAGCTCTTGCCGCCCCAGAAGTAGTGTACCTTGCCCACGAGGGACAGGGCGGAGCGTGCAACGCTCAGCCTTGCAGGGTCTGTTTCGGCGGCCTCGCCCTTCAGCCGGGCTATATCTATCTCATCGGCGGTCAGCGGCACGTACTCCGCCCTCAGGCGAGCCTCATGTATGGCATTTACGGCGAATATGCCGCCGAGCGTGACTATTGCCGCAAGCAGCAGCGCAAGCGCTGTCCTGACGGCCTTTTTTGCGGCGCGCCGCCTTTTTTTCGTATACTTCGCTTTTGTTTCCATAGCACAATGATAAACAATGCCGCCCTGATAATCAAGGCGGCAAAAGTTAATATTTTCGGAAAAGTGGCTATGCTTTTCCCAAGCGCTTCTTCATGGTCTTTTCCACCGCGTTGAGTATGTTCTCGTAACCGGTGCAGCGGCAGAGGTGGCCGGAGAGCAGCTTTCGCAGCTCTTCCCGGGTGTATTCCTTCCCGGATTCCAGTATCTCCACGGCGGTCATTATGAAGCCGGGGGTGCAGAAGCCGCACTGTACCGCGGTCTCCTCCATAAAGGCCTGCTGAATGTCCGAAAGCTCGCCGTCAGGGCCAAGCAGCCCCTCGAGGGTGCGGATATGCTTGCCCTCGGCCCATACGGCCAGGTAAATACAGCTGTTGAAGCATTCGCCGTCTATGAGCACGTTGCAGGCGCCGCACTCGCCTACCTCGCAGCCCTTCTTTACGGAGGTGAGGTGGTAGTCGTTGCGGAGCATGTCGGTCAGGGAAGCCCGGACGTCTACCATCTTTTCAACGTCCTTGCCGTTTATGTTGCAGTGAATAAGCTTATACTGTGCCATTACAGCTCACCTCCCGCGAGAATTATGGATTCTGTCATGCAGCGCTTGGCGGTCTCTACGGCGATATGCTGGCGGAAGGCCTTGCTGGCGCGCCAGGAATCCCTTGGATTGATGTCGTCGAGAACTGTGCGTGCGAAGGCCTCTACCGTTTCCATGGATACGGGCTGACCGTTGGCGGCAGCCTCGGCCTTTTCGGCGCGCATGGGTACCGGGCCTGCCACGCCGTAGGCTATGCGGGCGCGCTCTATGATCTTTTTATCCGGCGAAAGGCGGACGTTCACGCTGCACCCTAGGGTGGCTATATCCATGGCGTTGCGCATGGAGTATTTGATGTAGTGGCCGTAGGTGTTCTCATAGCTGGCCTTGGGTATTATTATGGCGGTCTGTATCTCGTCCGGGTGTATGTCCACAAGGCCGGCCTTTATGTAGAAGTCGCGTATGGGCAGCAGGCGCTTGCCCTCGCTGCCTGTGAGCTCGACTATGGCCTCCCACGCGTGGAGGGTGGAGGCGGAGTCTGCGGAGGTAACGCCGTTGCAGGTGTTGCCGCCTATGGTGCCTATGTTGCGTATCTGGGGCCCGCCCACCATGTCCACCGCCTGACCCAATACGTTTATGTATTTCTGGATGATGGGATCCCGGGTTATGTGGGAGAAGCTGGTAAGGGAGCCTATGCGTATGTTTTCGTTTTCGTCAATGGATACGCCCCTCAGCTCATCGAGGCCGTATATGGAGATGAGCTCCTTGCCGGCACGTTTGCCCTCGCGCATCTGCACGAGAACGTCGCTGCCGCCGGCTATTATCTGTGCCTCGGGGTGCTCGAGGCGAAGCTCCACGGCGTTCTGAACGGAGGAAGCCTCATACAGCGCTTTAAGATCGTACATGTTATTTTTCCTCCTTTGTCCATTCGTCCTTTATAAGCCCAGCACGGCTGAATTCCGCGAACAGCACATGGGGGGTTATGGGGATGGTATTTATGGCTACGCCGGTGGCGTTATATATGGCGTTGCGTATGGCGGGGGCCCCGGAGCAGGCGGGGGGCTCGCCGAGGGCCTTTGTGCCGAAGGGGCTGGTAGGCTCCGGGTTCTGTATGAACTCTGCTCGAAGGTCGGGGTGATCCATAAAGGTGGAGAGCTTGTAGTCCAGCATGTTATTGTTCAGCGGCCTGCCGGTCTTAGGATCGAAGAGCAGCTGCTCGGAAAGGCCGTAGCCTATTGCCATGCTCATGCCGCCGTGAACCTGCGCCTCCGCCAATGCGGGGTTTATCAGCCTGCCGCAGTCGTGTACGTTTATCATGTCCACCAGCTTTACCCTGCACATGGGTATATCTACCTCCACCTCCGCGAAGGTGCAGCCGAAGGAGTAGGCGTTGTTGCGTATGGTGTAGGTGGATTCGGCTGTAATATGCTCGCTGTGTACGGGATTATACTGGGCGGTCATGGCAAGCTCGGAAAGGTTCATCAGCACCCGCCCGTCAGGTACGCGCACAATGTCGCCATTTACTATATCCATGTTTTGTATGGGCTGCCGCGTTACCTCGCAGGCGTATTCCAGTATCTTTTTGCGGAGCAGGTCGCCTGTCTGGCGTATGGAGAAGCCCGCCACGTAGGTCTGGCGGGAGGCGTAGGCGCCGAGGCCGGTGGGGGTGATATCGGTATCCTGGCAGCTTACCACGTGTACGTCCCGGTAGCTTTTCAGCCCTATCACCTCGGCGGTCATCTGGGCGTAGGCGGTGTCCGCGCCCTGGCCTATCTCGGTCTCGCCGCACTGCATGGTGACGGTGCCGTCAAGGTTGAGCTGCATGCGGTTGGAGCTGGTCTCGAGAGATATTGGGTATACGGCGGTGTTGTACCAGAAGGCGGCAAGGCCAATGCCCCGGCGGACAGGGCCGGTATCCTTGGCGTATTCCTGAACCTTTCTGCGGTAGTCTATGGCCTCCGCACCCTTTTCAAGGCACATACGGAAGGAATCGTAGTAGTTCTCGTTCTTGGAGAAGCCGTCCACAAAGCCCTTGGGCATTATTACCTTGTCCCTGTAATCCATGGGATCCATGCCCAGTGCCCTTGCGCACTCATCTATGTTGGAATCGTCTGCGAAGGATGCCTGGGGCATGCCGTAGCCCCTCATTGCGCCGGCCGCAGGGCGGTTGGTGAATACGGTGTATGCGTCGCCCTCGAAGTTATCGCAGGGATATATCTGAGGGAATGAGCCCATGGCCTTTGCTACTATGCTGTGTCCGTGGGAGGCGTATGCGCCCTGATTGGAGAAGCACTCTACCTTGCGGGCGGCGAGGGTGCCGTCCCCGTGCAGCCATGTTACGATATGGAAGCGTATGGCATGGCGCACCCGGTTGGATACGAAGGTCTCCTCGCGGGCGCAGTCAATGCGGACGCAGCGCCCGCCTACCTGAGTGCAGCACCATGCGCACAGAGGCTCGTAGAGGGCGTCCTGCTTGTTGCCGAAGCCGCCGCCTATGTAGGGCTTTACTATCCTTATATCCGCCCAGGGGCGGCCCAGCGCCTGTCCCACAACGCGGCGGATTATATGGGGTATCTGGGTTGAAGCGACCACGGTAAGCCTGCCGTTCTCCTCGTATGCAAAGCAGCCGTGGTTCTCTATGTGGCAGTGCTGTACGGTGGGCGTCTCATACCAGCCCTCGACCTTTATAAGGCCGGGCTCCTTTATAGCCTCGGCGTAGTTGCCTTTTTGAATGGAGGTGTGCTTGAGTATGTTATTCGGGCAGCTATCGTGGAGCTGTGGGGCGCCGTCCTTCATGGCCTCCTGAACGTCAAGCACGAAGGGCAGCTCCTCGTATTCCACCTTCAGGGCGCGGACGCCCTGATTGGCGGCGACCTCATTCTCGGCTATAACCACGGCAACGTCGTCGCCGTAGTAGCGCACGTGGCGGTTGAGCAAAAGCCTGTCCTTAACGTCCTGATGCCCCGGGTCCATGCTCCAGGGATGGCCGGCGGTGGGAAAGGGTATGTCCGGCACGTCGAAGCAGGTGAGCACCTTTACGACGCCTGGTATTTTTTCCGCACAGGAGGTATCTATATTCTTTACGAAGCCGTGGGCGATGGTGGAGTGCTTTATGCGCACATACAGCGCGTCGCCCGGCATACGGTCCTCGTAGTATTTGGTGCGGCCGGTCACCTTGTCGAAGGCGTCCACGCGCACTTCACTCCTGCCGACCAGGTGCTCGGCCTGAGCGGAATAATTATCCTTATTCATGACTTGTCCTCCTTATCCTTATTCATTACTTGTCCTCCTTATCATTAAAGCTGAGGGATCAAGCTTCTATAAACTTAAAGCTGGCTGAGTCAAACAGTCCCTTATCCGTAAGGCGTATGGCGGGTATAACGGGGAGCGCCAGGAAGGAGAGGGCCACAAGCGGGTCGCTCTTCTTGTCTACGCCAATGTATGCTGCGGCGTCCAGAAGGGCGCGCTGTATCTCAAGCACGCTGTCAACAGGCGCATCAGTCATAAGGCCGGCTATGGGCAGGGGCAGGCGGGCCAGGACTATGCCGTGGCTCACCACGCAGAAGCCGCCGCCGCATTCCCTGAGGGACTCGGCCGCAAGCAGCATGTCGTCGTCGTTATCGCCCACCATGACCAGATTGTGTGAATCGTGGGCCACGGTGGAGGCTATGGCGCCGCCGTGAATATTGAAGCCCTGAACTATGCCGAGGCCTATGTTGCCCAGGGCGTGGTGGCGCTCTATAACTGCCAGCTTGTTTAGGCCGTTACCGGATACGAAGTTGCCCTCAGCATCGCGGCAGACGGGCAGGTCCCTGCGCTCTGTGACCAGCTGGCCCTCTATCTGGCATATTACCGGCATTATCTCCTTGGCGTGCAGCTTCAGGCCGTCCTCGGGTATGGGGGCCATGTTCATGCTGGTGTACACCGCCTGGGGTATTATGGGCATGGGGGTGGGCTTGCCGTCATACGGCCTGCCGAAGCGGGTAAATACCTTGAGCACCCTGAAATCCTTCAGATCCTCAAACAGCACCATGTCGCCCTTGTAGCCGGGGGCTATGGCGCCTATGTTGCGCAGGCCGTAGGCGCGGGCGGCGTTGTAGCTTGCCATCTTTACCGCCTGTATAGGGTCCATGCCGCACTTTACGGCCATGCGGGCTATGCAGTTTATGTGGCCCTCACGGCGAATGTTCTCGATGTGTTTGTCGTCCGTGCAGAACATCATGTTGTCCGTTGGCAGACCGTGCTTTACTATCTCGGTTATGAGCTCCTCCATGCCGTTGGCGGCGGAGCCTACCCTCAGGAGTATTCTCATGCCGATGCGGAGCTTTTCAAGCACCTCGTCAAAGTTGCTGCACTCGTGATCCGTGGAGGGGCCGGCCACCCTGTAAGCATTCAGTGCGCGGCCGGAAAGCAGCGGCGCGTGGCCGTCTATGGGGCGTCCGTCAAAGAGACGGAGCTTATCCATCATGTCCTTTGAGCAGTTTATGGTGGATACGGCGTCCATCACCTCGCCAAGGCCCAGTATGCGGCTCTTGCGCATGAACTGCTCCATATCCTCGGCGGTGAGCGTCGCGCCGGAGTTTTCGAAGGGGGTCGCCGGCACGCAGGAGGGCATCATGAAAAGCACCCTCAGCGGCAGGTCATCGGACAGCTTGTATATGGCCCGCACGCCCGCCACGCCGCAGACGTTGGCTATCTCGTGGGGGTCGGCGATTATGGTTGTGGTGCCGTGGGGCATTATCGCGCGGGAGAAGGAATCCGGTATGACCATGCTGCTCTCTATGTGTACGTGGGCGTCTATGAAACCGGGGCAGAGGTACGCGCCGCCCGCGTCTATCTCTTCCCTGGCGGCGAAGCCCTTGCCCACGCCTATGATGGTATCCTCCGAGAGGGCGACGTCGCCTTCCAGTATTTCGTTTGTAAATACATTAACTACCCTGGCATTCTTTACCACAAGCGTTGCATCGCCCTTAAGGGCCGCAGTGATAAGTTCGGACTGTTTCATCGGTTTCCTCCATTCTTGATTTTAAATGCCGTTGATACGCCAACATGGGCGCCATAGACGCCCGAACAAAAACATTAAGGTTTAAACAAAGTTTGTTAGATAATTGTTTATTGCAGTATAGCACAATCGGGCCTATCAGAAAAGCCCTTTTTTACAGTAAACTATACCATATAAAACAAAAAAATAAATAGGATTTTTTTAAAGTTCGCGTTGCTGTTATTGATTTTTCTTCTTTGGGATGATAATATAAAATCAATAAGAGAGTGTTCATATAATCTCGTGATTTCTATCGGACGGGAGTTTCTACGGGCCACCGCAATGGCCTGCTATGAGCGCCGAGCGTACAGCATACTGTACAGCCGGGCGCTTTTTGTTTTTTATGAATCAACAGCCTATACCATTTAGGAGGAAAAAGGGCAATGCACATACTCATCAAGAACGGAACCATAGTAAACGCAAATGGCAGGGAGCGTAAGGATATACTCACCGACGGCGACAGGATAATCGCCATAGGCGGCAATCTTGACGCTGCGGGCGCGGAAGTGATAGACGCTGCGGGCTGCTACGTCATGCCCGGCTTCATAGACACCCATACCCACTTTGACCTTGATGTCGGGCTCTGCGTTACGGCGGATAACTTTAGGACGGGCACCCGGGCTGCGGCGCTGGGCGGCACCACCTGCGTGCTGGACTTCGCAACTCAGGACAGGGACGGCACGCTCAGGCAGGCACTTGAGACATGGCACAAAAAGGCCGAGGGCAGCAGCTGCAATTACGGCTTCCATATGGCCATAGCCCGCTGGGACGCCGAGACCGAAAAAGAGATGGACTACATGAGCGACAACGGCGTCACTTCATATAAGATGTACATGGTGTATGACGGCCTCAAGGTGGACGACGGCCAGATATATGCCGCCCTCAAGACCGCCCGCGATCACGGCGCCCTCATAGGCATACACTGCGAGAACTGGGAGGTGCTGCTTCGCCGCATAGATGAACTGAAGGCCCAGGGCGTGACGGAGCCCTGGGGACACCCCATCTCCCGCCCCGCAGAGGTGGAGGCTGAGGCCGTCGCGCGGTATATGCGCATAGCCCAGCTTGCGGGCACCCCTGCGTATGTAGTGCACCTTTCAACCGAGGAGGGCCTTATCGAGGCCCAGCGGGCGAGGGCGAGGGGACAGGAGGTATACCTTGAGACCTGCCCCCAGTACCTGCTGCTCACGGACGACAGATACAGGGATCCCGACGGTGTGAAGTTCATAATGAGCCCGCCTCTCCGCAAGGACGCGGACAGGGAGGCGCTCTGGCAGGGGCTCAAGGAGGGCGAGCTGGATACCATAGGCACAGACCACTGCTCCTTCACCATGAAGCAGAAGATGCTGGGAGACGGAAAGTTCTTTAAGACCCCCAACGGCGGCGCGGGCGTTCAGCACAGAGGCCAGCTCATATACACCTACGGCGTGTGCGAGGGCAGGCTCACCCTTGAGGATATGGTAAAGTACCTTTCCTACAACCCATCAAGGCTTTTCGGCATGCCGGACCGGGGCGAGATAGCCGAGGAAAAAGCGGCGGATATAGTTATATGGGATCCCTCCGTATCCGGTACCATAACCGATACCAACCACGCCTATAACTGCGACAATTCGGTCTTTGCGGGCTTTGATGTAAAGGGCGCCGCCCGCCACGTTATTATAAACGGCGAGCATATTGTTGAGAACGGCAGCATAAAGCTTGAAGGCAGGGGCAGATACATAAGCCGTACCGGCTATATGAAGTTAAGATGAAGCGCACCAGGATAGGCTGCGTGCTTATGGCGGCGGGTAACTCCACCCGCTTCGGAGGAAACAAGCTGCTTACGGATTTCTTCGGTAAGACCCTCATAGAGCGGGCCATGGAGGCAATACCCCGAGATAAGCTTTGCCGGGCAGCGGTGGTGAGCCAGTATGACGAGGTGCTGTCCATGGCGCTGGACTTTGACTTTCTGACGGTAAGGAACGACAGGCCGGAGGATGGCGTCAGCCGCACCATACGGCTTGGCCTCGATGCATTGGGCGACGTGGACGCCGCCATGTTCATGGTGGCGGATCAGCCCTGCCTGAGCCGGTGGAGCACGGAAGGCCTTGTGAGCTTTTATTTAAAGGAGCCGGACAAGATAGCCGCTATGGCATACGGCGCCCGCCGGGGAAACCCGGTAATATTCCCCAAGGATATGTTTATAGAACTGCGCGACCTTACAGGCGACACGGGTGGCAGCGCGGTTATATGTAAAAACCAGGATAAGCTCAGGCTTTACCAGGTGGAAGACGAGCTGGAGCTGTTCGATGCGGACAGGGCTGCCGAGCTGGAAAGGCTGAAACGGGAAAAGGAGAGAACCATATGAACGAGAGGCTGGAGGCCATAAAGGGCAATATAATATACGCCGAGGCGCCGGGTGAGCTTACCGTAATGCCCGATAGCTGGATAGTCACGGAAGGCGGCATTATTCGGGGAATATTCGGCGAGCTGCCGGAAAGGTATGCGGCAGCGGAGGCGACGGACTACGGCGATATGATAATCACCCCGTCCTTTACCGACCTGCACCTGCACGCACCCCAGTACCCTATGCTGGGCCTCGGCATGGACCTTGAGCTTCTCGGCTGGCTGAACAAATACGCATTCCCTACGGAGGCCATGTTCAGTGACGCCGGCTACGCCCGCAGGGTATATTCAAAGCTGGCCCATGCTCTTATAGAGAGGGGCACCACGCGGGTATGCATATTCTCAAGCCTGCACAGGGAAGCGACCAATATACTTATGGACGAACTGGAAAAGGCGGGAGTCACCGGCTATGCGGGCAAGGTGAACATGGACCGCAACGGTTCGGAGGAGCTTATAGAGACTACGGAGGAATCTGTGGCCGAAACGAGGCTCTTTATAGAGGAGAATAAAGACAGAAAGCTCATAAAACCCATACTCACCCCGAGATTTACCCCTTCATGCACGAATGAGCTAATGGAGGAGCTTGGGAAAATAGCTGCTGAGTATCCGGATATCCCGGTACAGTCCCACCTTTCCGAAAATACCGACGAGATGAAGTGGGTAAAGGAGCTGCACCCGGACTGCGCCCAGTACTGGGAGACATACGACAAATACGGCCTTTGGAAAAACCGCACGGTGATGGCTCACTGCGTGTATTCAGACGAGCGGGAGCGGGCCGCCATGAAGAAGGCCGGCGTGTGGGCGGTTCATTGCCCCGATTCCAACACCTGCATAGCAAGCGGAATAGCCCCCGTAAGGACAATGCTGAAGGAGGGCGTAAAGGTGGCCATGGGGTCAGACATAGCTGGCGGGGCAAAGCTGTCCATGCTGGACGTGGCCACAGAGGCGATACGAGTCTCCAAGATGCGCTGGCTGTTTGGCGGAAAGCGGGACGAGGAGCGGTTTTTGACCGTTGCGGAGGCCTTCTATCTCATCACCGGCGCGGGGCAGGAGTACTTCGGGGCACGACCCGGCTTCTGCATAGGCGACAGGCTCCATGCGGTGGTGTTCGATGACCGTGGGATGGCCGACAATCCCAGGATGAATCTTTCCGAGCGGCTTGAGAGGATAATCTACCTGGGTGAACGGCAAGATATAAAGGCCGTATACAGCGAGGGCATAAGGAGGATATGATGGGGAGCCTGCTTATAAAAAACATACATTCACTTGTGACCTGCAACGGGGAGGACAGGATACTGCGCGGTGCGGACGTGTACTGCGAGGACGGCTTTATCAGGGCTATCGGCCGCGGTATTGACAGTAAAGCGGACATTACTGTCGATGGCAGCCATATGCTTTGCTATCCCGGTCTTGTAAACACACATCATCATCTGTACCAGCAGTTTTCCCGCAACCTCCCCGAAGTGCAGGGCTTTGAGCTGTTTGACTGGCTCAGGTACCTGTACGATATTTGGAAAAATATAGACGAGGAGCTTATAACCCTCTCGTCGCTGACAGGAATGGGAGAGCTGATGAAAAACGGCTGCACCACCTGCTTTGACCACCACTACGTGTTCCCAAGGGACGGCGGGGACCTTATAGCCGCCCAGTTCGAGGCTGCGGGCCTTATAGGAATGCGTATGCATGCCTCCAGGGGCAGCATGGACCTTTCCAAAAAGGATGGCGGCCTGCCTCCGGACAGCGTGGTACAGACCATAGACGAGATAATGAAGGACAGCGTCAGGCTCATAGAAAAGTACCACGATCCTTCAAAGGGCTCAATGCGGCAGATAGCCCTCGCCCCCTGCTCGCCCTTCTCGGTATCGGGAGAGCTGCTCAGGGAAAGCGCCGCGCTCGCGAGACAGTACGGCGTGCGGCTGCACACCCATCTTTGCGAAACTAAGGACGAGGAAAGCTATACCCTTGAAAGATACGGCATGCGGCCGTATGCATATATGGAGTCTCTGGGCTGGACAGGCCCCGACGTATGGTACGCCCATGGCATACACTTCAATTCGGACGAATTGAAGGCGCTGGCGGATACGGGCACAGGCGTAGCCCACTGTCCCATATCCAATATGAAGCTGTCAAGCGGCATAGCCCGCATACCGGAGATGCTGAAGCTGGGAGTTACCGTTGGCCTCGGGGTGGACGGCAGCGCCAGCAACGACGGCAGCAGCCTGCTTGAGGAGATGCGCGTAGCGTACCTGCTGCACAGGCTAAACTCCGGAGCCGCCGCCCCCACAGGCTATGACATACTCAAGATGGCCACTGTGGGCAGCGCAAAGCTCCTTGGCCGGGATGACATAGGCAGCATAGAGGAAGGCAAGTGCGCGGATATGTTCATGATAGACAGCCGCCGCATAGAGCTTGCCGGGGCCTGCTACGACCCGGGCTGCGTGCTTTGCACAGTAGGCGTGCGGGGAGCCGTGGACTATACTATAGTCAACGGCAAAATAACCGTAAAGGAGGGCCGCCTTGTGAGTATAGACGAGGAAAAGCTCTCGGCCGACGCAGATAGGAAGATAAAAGATTATTTAGACAAATAAGCGCAGGATAAAATGCCCGGCGGCGAGCCGGGCATTACTATAACATAAAAACAATAACCCATGCCTGTCTATACGGCTTTTTGATATACGTATATGCCGGATACCGCATCGTACTCGGCAAAAATAGGCAGTTGTTGACGATTATTTAAAAAAATATTCAAATTTTCGTTACTGTGCTATTGTTCACGTTGTGATAGAATGATACAATAATGTAGAATTTGCACCCGTATGTGCACCTATGCGTAGGCATAACAGTCTGAGCGATAGCTTCGCTTGTGGAGGACATACTTTAAAATGGGATTTTTGGAAAACAGCGATGTAGGCATTGACCTTGGCACTGCGAGCGTCCTTGTCTATGTGCGAGGAAAGGGAATAGTGCTGAGGGAGCCGTCCGTTGTTGCGGTAGAAAAGATAACCGGCAACATACTTGCAGTAGGCGAAGAGGCCCGCCGCATGATAGGCCGCACCCCCGGCAACATAATCGCCATGCGCCCGTTGCGCGACGGCGTAATATCCAACTACGACATAACCGAGCGCCTTTTGAACCACTTCCTCCGCAAGGTAGTGGGCAGAAGGATATTCTTCAAGCCCCGTGTAGTGGTCTGCGTACCCTCCGGGGTTACCGAAGTTGAAAAGCGTTCCGTAATAGACGCCACCGAAGAGGCCGGCGCACGCCATACTTATCTTATCGAGGAGCCTATAGCGGCTGCCATAGGCGCGGGCATAGATATTTCCGCCCCGCGCGGCAGCATGATACTGGATATCGGCGGCGGCACAAGCGACGTGGCAATACTTTCCCTGGGCGGCGCGGTACTGTCCGATTCCATAAAGATCGCGGGCGACAAATTTGACGACGCCATCGTGCGCTACATGAGAAAGAAGCATAATCTCCTTATAGGCGAACGCACTGCGGAAGAGATAAAGATCCGCATCGGCTCCGCTTATCCGAGAAAGGAGCAGGTATTCATAGATGTAAAGGGCAGGAACCTTGTTTCCGGCCTTCCTCAGACATTGGTCGTAGGTTCATATGAGATGATAGACGCCCTTGAGGAGACCCTTCAGATGATACTGGAGAGCGTAAAGGGGCTGTTTGAGCGCACGCCTCCCGAGCTGGCCAGCGATATAACCGAAAACGGCATCTGCCTTACCGGCGGAGGAGCTCTGCTTTACGGCATGGATAAGTTCATAGCAGAGCAGACAAAGGTACCCTGCTATGTGGCGGAGGATCCCATATCCTGCGTGGCCATAGGCACGGGCAAGGTACTGGAGAACATCGACGCCTTCTCCTCCGGCGCCATATACGATTACAAGCGGGGCGAGTACTTCGATTTTCCCACACAGCAGTAATAACAATACGGGCAAGCGGCAACGGCCGCTTGCTCTTTTTTGTATAAGGAGCTTTGTATGCTTGTAAACACTCCTATAGCAAACCTCTATTCAGAGCCTTCGGTTGGAGAGCTGGACGACCAGATACTCTACGGAGAGGAAGCCGATGTGCTGGAGAGAAGTAACGGCTTTGCCAAGATACGCACGGAATACGGCTATGAAGGCTGGATAGAGGAAAGGCATCTTGCTATCCGGCGGTATGACGGCGCAATAATGCGGGTCGTAACTCCCTTCTGCACAGTGCTGGATATACCCAAATATCAGGGCAGGACGGTGGTGACGCTGCCCCGGGGCGCTAAAGTCGAAATGACGGGTGAGAATAACAGCTTTGCCCAGGTGCGGCTGATAGGCGGAGAAAAGGGCTACATACGCCGCAGCCACATAGCGGCCCTGCCGGGAAAGCTGAGGGAGGCTGAGCTGCGCCGGGCCGTGACGGAGACTGCCAAAGCATATCTTGGGGTACCATACCTCTGGGGTGGAAGATCGTCCGTGGGGATGGATTGCAGCGGCCTGTGCCACACGGCATACTGGCTCAACGGCGTGGCCATATACCGGAACTCACGCATGGCGGAGGGCTTTCCGGTGAAGGCGATAGACCCGGCCAATATGAATTCGGGTGACCTTCTCTACTTCAAGGGACATGTGGCTATGTACCTTGGCGGCGGCAAATACATTCACGCCACAGGGAGGGCCGGTGACGACAGGGTAGTTATAAACAGCCTTTTTCCGGAGGACGCCGGTTACAGGGAGGACCTGGCCAATGGCCTCGTCGCCGTGGGCAGCGTATTTTGACATGGCAAACAGTGACGTTATGTTGTAAAATAGACAATATAAACAAGCATTATACGGAGGGCACTTCTATGAAGCAGTTTTCGGATTTTCCCCGTGTGTCATTGGGTATACTGCCCACACCCCTTTACAGGCTTCCAAACATAAGCGAGGCGATGGGCAAAAATATCTACATAAAGCGCGACGACATGACAGGCGTCGCCCTGGGCGGCAACAAGGTGCGCAAGCTGGAATTTCTAATTGCCGACGCCATGGCGCAGGGCTGCGACTATATGCTTACCACCGGCGGCGCGCAGAGCAACCACGCCATGCTGACCGCCGCATGCTGTGACAGGCTGGGCTTGGGCTCCGTGCTGGTGCTCAAAAAGCGGGGCGTATGGCAGAAGCTGGGCAACCAGATAATTAACGACCTTCTGGGCGCGGACGTGCGCTTTGTGGATACCGACGATTACGCCGAGGTCTATGCCGAGATGGAAAGAATATGCGGCGAACTGCGGGCCAAAGGCCACAAACCCTACTGCGTGCCAGTGGGCGGCTCTGTGCCAATAGGCTCACTGGGCTATGTCAACGCCGCAAGGGAAGCCATAGAGCAAGGGGCGGCGCTGGGCGTAAGGTTCGACGATATTATCTGCTGCACAGGCTCCGGCGGCACCCACGCGGGCATGGATCTGGGCGCAAGGATATATTCCCCCAAAACCCGCGTCACGGGCATAGCCGTGGACGATGAGCGCTTCAGGCCCATAGTGCGGGACCTCGTAAACGAAACCTCCAAGCTGCTGGAGGCGGACGTACACGTTGAGGAGAGCGACATAAACGTATTCGAAAACTTCGGAGCGGGCTACGCCATACCGTCGTCATCGGGCGTTGCCGCGATGCGCATGATGGCAAGCAAGGAGGGCATAATAATCGATCCGGTATACACCGGCAAGACCTTCGCCGGTCTCATAAAGCTCAACCAGCAGGGCTATTTCGATGGCAGGGACAATATA
>ERZ826220.2779-NODE-2779-length-14446-cov-2.831214_pt1 | contig 14446 bp, 9 predicted proteins | sample MGYA00519927_ERZ826220 | MGnify/ENA primary metagenome ERZ826220 (study PRJEB31778, sample SAMEA3449225) | human gut metagenome | biome: human gut; feature: human-associated habitat; material: faeces | place: United Kingdom | collected 2010/2012 ...
GACGGCATCCACTTCACCTGCTTTGAAACGATATTCGAAATCTTTGCGAGTAAGCAGATTTGTCGCAGGGATCGCGATGGCCCCAATCTTATGAAGCGCAAGGATGGAGAACCAGAACTGGAAATGACGTTTCAAAACGAGCATTACCTTATCTCCGCGCTTAATTCCGAGATAGCTGAAATAGTTCGCTGTCATATTGGTAAATTTCGCGATATCACGAAATGTGAAATAACGCTCTCTTCCATCTTTCGACACGTGAAGCATCGCCAGTTTATCCGGACATTTTTTTGCCATTACGTCAATTACATCATATGAAAAATTAAAATTCTCATCGTTTTTAAATTTTATGGAATTCAAAATTCCATCTTCATCAAATCCTGTTTCAATATATTGATCCGCGATTCCGACCAAATCAAACTTCTTTCCTTCGGTATAACTCATATCTTTCTCCATTTCTGCGTTCGTAATCACGCCAAATCCATCTTGTTTTAATTCAACTTTTTTGTACATTAAAATTCCTCCCTTTATTATTTTAAGAACTTAAAATTTATTATAATAATATTTTTAAGTTTTAATTTTATCATCAAAAAAAGCTATTTAGTCCTATCTTTTAGGACGAAATAGCTTTCAAATTCCGCGGTACCACCTATTTTAATATAAAAATTAATTTTATATTCTCTTATTTTTATCTTTAACGCAGATTTACGTCTAACTTATTTGCCTTTATTTAGCTTTCAGTTTAGCAATAACATAGGTGATAATAAATAATTTTTCCTTGCCAAAATTTCAGCTTTATTTGGCTCTCTGTAAAGTAATTTTATTATTTACCGTGTCCTTGTTTTTATTTTTTAAAATTTTTATTTTTTATATTATACCACCTTTTTTTATTTTTTCAAGGTTTTTCTTGTATTTTTTTGAAATTTACTTAAGTTCAGGTCTTTGATTTGTTTCATCCCATTTCCAGTAACTTGTAAAATCAAATCCAGTATAAGATTCTTGTTTCTTAGCATTTTCGTCTGATAATTTATATGCTGATACATCTTCTGTTTTATCTCCATTCATTTTTGCAATATCTTGATTATTTAATTTACAATTAAAATATGATGAATCTAATGTTAATCCATTGCTGTATCCAGCAAATGCACCAAAATATGCATTATTTTGGTCATTTACTATATTTCCATGGAAATAACATTGTTTTATAGATGAACCTCCAGAGCCAAAGAAACCACCGACATCATTAGAATTTCCATTACATGTAATATCTCCTATATGGTAACAATATTGAACTGGGGAATTTCCACTAGAGTTTCCTATTAGTCCTCCTAAAAGTACTGCATCATTTGCTTCTATATTTCCTATATGTTTAGAATTTGATATAGTATTTCCGCTTTGCATGTTTCCTATTAGTCCTCCTACACTACTTACTAAACTATTTGAACCTGTTACTGTAGTATTAGTTGTCAACTTAATATTTTTCTTTGAAGTTAGAGAAGTTATTAAATTTGATTTTGAGTTCATATATAAATTTCCTACAATTCCACCTATATTACTTACCTTATTATAGTCTTTAACTGTAATGTTTGCATCATTTGTACTAGCTACCAAAATACCAGAATGATTATCTGATTTTCCTATAATGCCTCCTATGTCATATGAATAAACATCTCCTATAATATTAATATTTCCTGAATTTGTTGATGTTGTAATTCCGCCACTATTTTTCAATTCTCCTATCACTCCACCAACTGAATATATATTATAATTTTTACCACTTGTTGAATTTATTGTTATTTCTGCTTCATTAACATGATTATTAAGGCTTGAACTTGTTTCAATTCCTCCTATACATCCTCCAACAATACTAACATTTCCATTTGCAGAATTAATGTTTATTGTAGCAGATTTTTTATTGGTACATTGATTTATATTTCCACTTGTTAAATTTGATGCTTGTCCAATAATTCCACCAATATAATTAGATGAACAATTTATTGTAATTTTTCCTTCATTATTATTTGCATTACAACTTAGTTTAGCATAATTTACATCACCTATTATTCCTCCTATATCTGTTGAGAAACTGCTTCCTTCACTTGTCATTAATTCTCCAGAATTTGTGCATGCATTTAACGAAATTTCTCCCGTTGAATTTGCACTTCCATATCCTAAAATTCCCCCCATAAGACTTGTTCCTACAATTTTTCCTTTATTTATATTACTTGTTATAAATGCAGTTCCTTGAGAAGATAAATATCCAATTATTCCACCTAAGTTTTGCTTTCCACTTATTATTCCGTAATTTTCATTTTCGCTTATACTTAATCCACAGTTAACATATCCCATAATTCCTCCAACATTTTGGTTTGTTGATGAAATATTACCTGTGTTTTTACATTTCATTATTGAAACTGTTTTGCTTGTGTAAACATACCCTACAATTCCAGCAGCTGATGAACTTGTTTCTATATTTCCTTTATTAACACATGATTGACAAGCAACATTTGATGATAGACTACCTATAATTCCTCCAATCTCACTTGAACCGTTTGTAAAGTTTATATTATTTATACAGTTGCTTACTAGTCCTTGTGCATCGCTTTCAACTGTTCCAACTATTCCTCCTGTATATCCACTTACATTTTTGCAATCAGCTTCTCCAAATGTTTTACAATTTGTAACTGCTCCTGTTTTTAATTTTCCAAATGCACCACCAATATTGGCACTAGTTGATTTTTCTACCCCTACTTTAATATTTACATCTTTAATATCAAGGTTTTTAAGTTCTCCTTGATTTAATTGGCCAAATAACCCATAGTCACCGTCTTTTGTTATGTTTATTGTCATTCCAGAAATTGTTTTATAATTTCCTTCTAATGTAGTTACAAGTTCTGGTATAGGTTCCCAATTTTCACCACTTAATGAAATGTCCTGCATTAAAATATATTTTCCATCTCTTTTGTAGTTATATATTTTATCTTCTTGAGTAACATTTACATCTTCTCCACTGCTTATTTTCTTTAATTGTTCTTTCGTATAGATTGGAATATAATCTGTAGGTGTTGCTTCATATAATTTTCCCACATTTTTATTTTCACTTACAGGTACACTTATTTCTTCTAATTGATCTTCCCCATATGTTTTTGCTGGTATTTGTATAGTAGTTGGAAATGTATCAGATGTTTTGGTAATATTTGTTGTACCATGGTTTTTATTCATTTCATCTACTATTCCCCCTGGAGTTATGTCTTTATTTTTACTTATTATTTCTGCTATTTCTTTTTTTGCTTTATCTTCATAACTGCCATCTGAATTTGATTCTCCTTCTGCTGTAGCACTACCAACGCTTAAGTTTAACTCTACTGGTACTTTAATTGTTTGTTTTACTGATGTTATACTTTTGTCAAATACAACATAACATGGCAAATTTCTAGGTTCTGTTGCACCTTCTCTTTTTTCAAAAGTAATTCCTTCACTTTTTCCTTCATTTTCCTTTACTTTATCTACAATATTTTGAGCAGTAATATCACTTGTTTTTCCTCCTGTTGAAAGTTTTTCCGTTACAAGTTCACTTACTGCAAGCCTAGTAGTTTCTTTTAGTCTTCCTTTTTCTGTTTCGATTTTTGCATTTGATGCTTTTCCAAGCATACCATTATCTCCTGTTAGTGTAACAATTGCCACTCCAGCAAGTATTAAAAGTACAATTATTGTAATAACAAAAGCTATTAGTGTTATACCACTTTCATGTTTTAAGTTAAATTTTTTCTTCATGTTTTTTCTCCTTCCTTTTCTTTAGAATTTAATTATATTTACAGAAAAATTATACTAAAGCACTTAAAAAAAATCAATATATTTTAATACTTTTATTATATTTTTTTTTCATATGTAAATACTATTTTAAAAGGTGATTTATATGAATCAAATTTTAATTACAAACCCTTCTAAAACCGGCAAAAAAAGATTAATTGCTCAATTATTAATTTCAATAATAGCAATTACAGTTATTATCTTTTTATATGTAAATTATAGAAGTAAACTTAATAAACAAGAAAATTTTTCAAAAATTTTATCTAAAAATTATAAATTGTCTAAATTGTACTCTTCTAGTAATGTGAAAAATTCACAAACTAATGACACTGATATTTTAGGAACTATTAGTATTCCTAGTTTAAATATTTCCTATACCTTTTTTTTCGGAATTTCTGATGCTTTATTAAAAATATCTCCTTGCAGGCTTTCTGGTCAAATGCCAGATTCCAAAAGTAATTTATGCATAGCTGGCCATAATTACAATGACGATAGATTTTTTGGTAAAATTTTTCTTTTAAGAAACAATGATAAAATAATTATTAAAGATAACTCCAATAATCAATTTACTTATTATGTGTATGATAAGTATGAGGTAAAAGAAGATGACCTTTCTCCCATTTCTGATAATAAATTATTTTGTGAGTTAACTCTTATTACTTGTAATAATTTTAATAATAATAGATTAATAATAAAAGCAAAAACTGGAAGCCTACAATAGACTTCCAGTTCTAATATTTTATTTTAATTAAACATTTTTATAATCACTAATTTTTTTATAAGCATATACAGCTGATATTGCAAATATTACTATAAGCACTGCTGTTGGTATTGAATCCTCTATACCTGTTTTTGGTAAATTTGTGTTTGTATTATTGTATGTGCTTGAGTTTTTATTTGCATTGGCATTATTTGTGTTTGTGTTGTTTGTATTTGTGTTACTTTTATTTGAGTTTGTATTTGTGTTATTTTTATTTGTATTTGTGTTGTTAGCTGTGTTTGATGAGTTTGAAGTATTTGATGTGTTTGATGATGTGTTATCATCTAAATCAAAATCTAATTCATCTGCAGCAAATACACCTGTTGTTCCTATTAAAACTACACTTAATAAAATTACTAAAAATCCTTTAATTAAACTTACTTTTTTCATATTTATTTCTCCTTACTAATTTAATCTATTTCTATTATTATTTTACAACCACTATTTATTATACACTAACTTTTTAAATTTTTCAAGTGGTTTATAAGAAACAATTAAATTTTTCTTTTGCTTATACTTATATTTTAAACTTTTATATTTTATTAGTCAATATTTTTAAACAAATATTTTTATTACTTTTATGTTACAAAAATATTACAGCTTTGTGACGCTTTTTTATACTTTCTTGTATATCAACATTTTACATACTATACATTAAATTTAAATAATACAATATCTCCATCTTGCATTATATATTCTTTTCCTTCTTGACGAACTAGTCCTTTTTCCCTTGCTGCGACCATTGAGCCTTCTTTCATTAAATCTTCAAAAGATACTACTTCTGCCTTTATAAATCCTCTTTCTATGTCTGAATGAATCTTTCCAGCAGCTTGTGGTGCTTTTGTTCCTTTTTTTATTGTCCATGCTCTTACTTCTGGTTCTCCTGCTGTTAAAAATGACATTAATCCTAATAAATCATAGCTTTTTTTAATAACTTTGTCTAATCCTGATTCTTCAAGTCCCAAAGCTTCTAGCATTTCTTTTTTATCGTTATCATCTAAGCCAGATAATTCTTCTTCTATTTTTACACATAATGGAATTACTTCTGCATTTTCTTTTAATGCATATTCTTTTACTTTTTTAACATTTTCGTCATTTTCAAGATCTTCTATTTGTTCTTCAGAAACATTTGCAATATATAATATTGGTTTTGTTGTTAATAAAAACATGTCTTTTACTAGTTCTTGTTCTTCTTTTGTATAATCAATTGCTCTTGCAGATATTCCATTTTCTAAACTTGTTTTTATTTTTTCAAGTAAATCAATTTCTTCTTGGTATTTTTTATCTGCTTTTAAGTTTTTCCTTGCTTTATCTAGTCTTTTATTTACTGTTTCTATATCTGCAAATATTAATTCTAAATTTATTGTTTCTATGTCTCTTACTGGGTCAACACTTCCATCAACATGTACTACATTACTATCTTCAAAACATCTTACAACTTCAACTATAGCATCTGTTTCTCGTATATGTGATAAAAACTTATTTCCAAGTCCTTCTCCTTTACTTGCTCCTTTAACAAGTCCAGCTATATCAACAAATTCTACAACTGCATGTGTTGTTTTTTGTGGATTGTACATTTTAGTCAATGCATCTAGCCTTTCATCTGGCACTGGAACAACTCCAACATTTGGCTCTATTGTACAAAATGGATAATTTGCACATTCTGCTCCTGCTTTTGTAATACTATTAAACATTGTGCTTTTTCCAACATTTGGAAGTCCTACAATTCCTAATTTCATTTAACTTTTTCCTCCTTAAAATTATTCACCTATACTTTTTTTATCTTTTATTTCGCCTAGTACTTTTTCTATAAATTCATCTATACTTATTGTTCCTAAATCAGCCTTACTTCTTGAACGTACTGTAACTTTATTTTCTTCTTTTTCTTTGTCTCCAACAACTAGCATATATGGAATTTTTTCCATTTGAGCCTCACGTATTTTGTAACCTATTTTTTCATTTCTACTGTCATATGCAACTCTAATTCCTGTTTTTTGTACTTTTTCCAACAATTCTTCACAATAATCATTTTGTTTTTCACTTATTGGCAATATTTTTACTTGTATTGGAACTAGCCATAAAGGTAAATTTCCTTTTGTTTCTTCTAATAAGAATGAAATAAATCTATCAGAAGATCCTAGTATTGCTCTATGAATTACAACTGGTCTATGTTTTTGTCCATCTTCTCCAATGTATGTTAAATCAAATCTTTCTGGAAGCGCAAAGTCTAATTGGCATGTTGGTATTGTTACATCATGTCCTAATGCTGATTTTATTTGAATATCAATTTTAGGTCCATAAAATGCTGCTTCTCCTTCTGCTTCATAAAAGTCTATGTCCAATTCTTTTAGAATTTTTCTTAATTGATTTTCTGCTGTTTCCCACATTTCGTCATTGTCTATATACTTTTCTTTGTTCTTATCTCTTAATGATAATCTAAATGCAAATTTGTCTCTAGAAAATCCAAAATCATTCATATATACTTCAAATATTAATTTTAAAACTTTTCCAACTTCATCTTTTATTTGATCAGGTCTTACAAATAAATGTGCATCGTTTTGACACATTTGGCGAACTCTTTCTAATCCACATACAGCTCCTGAATTTTCGTACCTAAAATCATGTGCTAATTCTCCTATTTTTATTGGTAAATCTTTATAAGAATGCATTGAATTTTTGTATATTAACATATGGTGTGGACAGTTCATTGGTCTTAATACTAATTCTTCGTTGTCCATTTTCATTACTGGGAACATATCCTCTTTGTAGTGGTCCCAGTGTCCTGATGTTTTGTATAGTTCAACGTTTGCAAGTGATGGTGTGTATACATGTTTGTATCCCATTCTTATTTCTTTGTCCTGAATATATCTTTCAAGCAATCTTCTTACTGTTGCACCATTTGGCAAATACATTGGAAGTCCTGAACCTACTAATTTATGTGTCATGAATAGTTCTAAGTCTTTTCCTAATTTTCTGTGGTCTCTTTGTTTTGCTTCTTCTAATTTTGCTAAATGTTCTTCAAGCAAGCTTGCCTTTGGGAATGATATAGCATAAATCCTTTGAAGCATTTTATTCTTCTCGTCACCTCTCCAATAGGCTCCAGAAGTTGATAATAATTTAGCACATTTTACTTTTCCTGTGCTCATTAAGTGAGGTCCTGCACATAAATCTGTGAATTCACCTTGTTTATAAAATGATAAAACTTCGTCTTCTGGTAAGTCTTCTATTAGTTCTACCTTGTAATCTTCTCCTGCATCTTTCATTAATTTAATAGCTTCGCTTCTTGGAAGTTCAAATCTTTCTATTGGTAAATCTTCTTTTATAATTTTTTTCATTTCAGCTTCTACCTTCTCGAAATCAGCCTCTGAAAATCTGTATTCTGTGTCGAAATCATAGTAAAATCCACCATCTATAGCTGGTCCAATCGCAAGCTTAACATCTTTATATAATCTCTTGATAGCTTGTGCCATTATGTGAGATGTCGTATGCCAATATGCTTTTTTTCCATCTTCATCATCAAATGTTAAAATTTCTACATTGCAGTCTTTGTTTAAATTGTATCTTAAATCAACAACCTTTCCATCTACTCTTCCTGCAGTTGCAACTCTTGCTAAACCTTCGCTAATCTCTTTTGCAAGGTCTATTACAGAAATGCCTTCCTGTACTTCTCTTTTGCTTCCGTCTTTTAATGTAATTATCATAAAAAATCCTCCTTTTGCATCTGGAAAACAAAAACACTCCCAAATGCTTTTAACATTTAGGAGTGCATATATGCACGGTTCCATCCTAATTTTTTACTTAATTTACTAAGCAAGCTTTCGCCAGTTTCCTGTGAGGTAGTTTTTCAAATATGTTTGCTTAGAATTGCTTTCAGCCTATGGCAATTCTTCTCTAGAAGTAACCTTTATTTTACTTTGTCTCATTGCTTATCTATTCACATATTCTTATAATAGTACTTTTTTTGTATTATGTCAATACAATTTTCTATTTTTTAGTTGGTTTTCCTAGTAGTCTAAACATGTTTTTCTTGTATTTTTCAACTCCTGGTTGGTTGAATGGGTTTACTCCAAGTATTGAACCAGACATTGCGCATGCAAGTTCAAAGAAATATATTAATTGTCCTAAAGTCTCTGCATTTAATTCTTGCATAGTTATTAATATATTTGGTACTTCTCCATCAGCATGTGCTTCTATTGTACCTTCCATTGCTTTTTTATTTACAAAATCTAATGATTTGCCAACTAAGTAATTTAGTCCATCTAAATCATCTTCATCTAAGTTTATGCTTATGTCTGAACCTGGCTTTTCTATTCTTATTACTGTTTCAAATAGATTTCTTCTTCCTTCTTGAATGTATTGCCCTAAAGAATGTAAATCTGTTGTAAAGTCTACTCCTGTTGGGAATATTCCCTTTCCGTCTTTTCCTTCGCTCTCACCATAGAGTTGTTTCCACCACTCTGTTACATAGTGCATTTTTGGTTCGTAGTTTGCTAGTATTTCAATATTCTTATCATCTTTATATAAGATATTTCTTGCAACGGCATATTGATAACATTCATTATATTTTAAATCTTCATCACAATATTTATCTTGAGCAAATCTTGCACCTTTAATTAATTTATCTATATCAACACCTGCAACAGCTATTGGTAAAAGTCCTACTGGAGTAAGTACTGAATATCTTCCTCCTACATTGTCTGGAATAATAAATGTTTCGTAATTTTCTTTTTCTGCTAATTGCTTTAATGCTCCTTTTTCCTTGTCTGTTGTAACATATATTCTGCTTCTTGCTTCTTCCAAATCATATTTAGCTTCTAACAACTCTCTAAATATTCTAAATGCAATAGCCGGCTCTGTTGTAGTTCCAGATTTTGAAATTACATTTATAGAAAAGTCTTTATTACTTATTAAATCTATTAGCTCGCTCATGTAGTTAGGGCTTAAATTGTTTCCAACATATATTATCTGAGGAGTTTTTCTTTCTTCTTTGTCTTGTAAATTATAAAATGTATTCGTCAATGCCTCTATTACTGCTCTAGCGCCAAGATATGAGCCACCAATTCCAATAACAAGTAGCACATCAGAATTTGCTTGAATTTTCTTTGCACATTCTTTTATTTTCTTAAATTCTTTTTTATTATATTTAGTAGGAAGTTCTAACCATCCTAAAAATTCATTTTCATCATCTTTTTTCTCGTGTAATTCTGTATGAATTTTCTCTACCTCTTTACTATACTTCAAGATAGATTTTTCGGTTATACCAGCATTTTTTAAATCTAACTTTAGTCCAACCATATATTTCACTCCTTTGTTTATTATATTTACGGTATTTATAATATATTAATTTTTTCTTTGTTTCAAGTGTTTTAGTAATATTTTTGTTGTAATAGCATACATTTATTATAAGTAAAAATAAAGGAGAAAACAATGGTAAATGTAGCCGTAATAAATATAAAAAGTTTAATAAAAATCTTACTTATTCTATTTGTAGTAATATTTTTTATTTATTTTGTACAAGGCCTATCTACTAATTTAGATAAGCTTGCTTTTTCTCCTTTTATCTTAAACCAAACAATTCCCGGTATTGCTACCACCAATGACTCAGATTTTTCCTCTATCGAGACATCATACATAGAATCAAAAAGTCCTCTACAGTTTTTACTTAATTCACAACTTCCAGTTATGTCGTCTATCAAAATAGCAACTCATGAAAGTGAAAATAATATTGCCGAAGAGCCTACCATTGTTGAAAATAATAATACCGATAATACTATTGAACATGCTAGTACGAATATAGAGACACAAGTAATTGATTCTGGTGTACCAAACAAATACACAAATGATTATCAAGGTGTTGAAATCAAAAATGGAACTAATTATACTTTAACTGATGATATTTTGAATTATGAAGGATTAGAAATTAATCAATCTGATGTGATGATTTTTCACACTCATACTTGCGAAAGTTACACACCCACAGAAAATTTTGCATATGAAGAAAGTGGAACTTTTAGAACTACAGATTTAGATTATTCTGTGGTACGTGTTGGTAATTCTCTTGCAGACCAGCTAACTTCATATGGTTTTAATGTTGTACATGACAAAACATATCATGATTATCCCGCATATTCTGGTTCATATGGTAGGTCTATGGCAACGGTCGAAAACTTGTTAATTTCACACCCCAATACAGATATAATTATAGACTTACATAGAGATGCTATTGCAGATACTTCTTATGCTCCTTCTATTAAAATTGGAGATGAGGTTGTATCTCAACTAATGTTTGTAATCGGAACAGATGGTGGAGGCCTAGAACACCCTAACTGGCAAAAGAATTTACAATTTGCAGTAAAAGTTCAGAAAAAAGCAAACGAATTATACCCTGGGTTATTTAGACCAATACTATTAAGAAACAGCAGATATAACCAGCAACTTGGAAAAGCAGCCTGCATAATAGAAGTAGGAGCTACTGGAAATACATTAGAACAATCAATGGCTAGCATGAAATATTTAGCAAGAGTATTTTCATCAATTTTTGACTAATTCAAAAGTGTCTAGAACTATTAAATTAAAATTTAATAATTCTAGACACTTTTTATAATATCTTAAAAAACATTTGCATTCTGTATTTTTTGAGAATTTACAGTAATAATTTGTGCAAGTAATTGTTGCAATAAAGGGCTTAATTCCTCTTGGCTATAATCATTTAATGCAACACTGTTTTCACCATTTAATTCTGTAACTGTTACATCTTTAAATGTTATTGCATTATTGTATTCTACATTAAATTGTACGTCATTTGCATCATATGATACATAAACTTTTTCAGTTGCTCCATTATCCGAAATACCATCTAATTCAAAGCCAATTTCAAGTGAGCAATTCTCTTCTGAACTTGTTATAGTATATTTGCTTTTACTTGCAGATTTCTCTTTAGATATTGTATATTCTATATTGTTTGGAGTTGCAGTTGTTTCCTCTGTAAGCACATCTGCTGTATCAAAAGAACCTGTCTGTTTTATTGTAATATTCTTGCCTCGTTCTAATATTACAGACAATCCTACATTATCTTCATCTGTATTCACCTCAACATCAGCTTCCACACCATTTTCAGTACTTGTTAAAGTTATCTTAATAGATGTATTTGAAAAATCTTGTTCATTTAAATCATTAATTTCTTGGTCAATATTATCTTGATATGTTGATATATCATCACTCATGCCCAACATTTTAATAATTTCCGAGTCATTTTTAGCCTCATTTAAGCAGTATATCATAATATTTTTTAGGTTATCTTTTTCGATTGTTAATGTATATGAAGTATTATTATTTTTTGTAAAGTTTGACTCTGAAAGTTGTCCTGCCAATTTTCCTATATATTTTGTTACTAGGCTTTTGATATTTTGAACAGTTATTGATGACTTATCCAATTTTATATTGTTTGGCACTTTCATTTCTTCATCAATTCCTAATTTATTAGAAAGCTCATCTAGGTTTTCATTTTTTATTCCAACATATTTATTAGCAACTTCGTCAGAGCCAAGTGCAATCATCTGATTATTTTTTACAAGTTTAAATGCAAATTTTTCAGAATCCGAATAATTAATAGTTATTTCTTGTTCAAAATTATCATTATCTACATCTGTTGCGCCTTTAATTGTAAGATTTAAGTCTGTATTAATATCAGTATTACCTCCTGATTTTACTCTTAATACTCCAGTGTTTTCATAATTATTTGCTGATTTATTTGTGTAATACGTTTTTATGTTTTCATCATAAAAGAAATTATATAATTCCATATCTAACATGGTTCCATATTTAGAAAACATTTGTGAATTACTTTTTAATAAATCTGTTGCAAAATACACATAAGCAAAAGCACCTCCGCAAACTGCTAATATAATCAATAACACTATTATTACAATTAAAGCTTTTTTATTTTTCATCTTCTTATTCTCCCTTTATCACTTTTTTAATACTCCCCGCATTAAATTCTGTTAATTTTTCTTCTCCTGTTTCCATATTTTTTACTTTTACTGTATTATTTGCAATTTCATCATCACCAATTACTATTACATATGGAATTTCAAGCTTGTCTGCGTATTTCATTTTTGCTTTTATTTTTTTGTTATTTAAATATATTTCTGTATTTATCCCTAATTCTCTCAAACTTGTTGCTAATTCTAGTGGAGCTTTTTTATTTTCTGTCATTGGAATTATTAATACATCAGAAATTGATTTTTTATCTGCTTTAATTAAATTTAATTCATTTAATTTGTAGAATAATCTTGTTAGACCTATTGATACGCCAACTCCCGGAAGTTTTCTATCTGTGTAATTTTCTGCTAAATTTTCATATCTTCCACCAGAGCAAACACTTCCAATTTCTCTATAGTCATTTAAGAAGGTTTCATATACGGTTCCCGTATAGTAATCTAACCCTCTTGCTATTGTAAGGTCAACTGTGAAGTTTTTATCTGGCACTCCAAATAATCTAATATTTTCAACTACTTCTTTTAACTCATTTACGCCTCTCGTAAATGTAGCATTTGTCATATTATCTGCACCAACATCTGTATTTTGAGACTCGCTTTCCACAATATTTGCACTATATAAGTCCATTTTTTCAAGCTTTTCTATCTTTTCATCTGCACTTCCGTCTATTCTTATAAAATCTATTATTGTGTTTACTATTTTTTCGCCTACTCCAAGCTCTGCTATTTCTTTTCTTACAGCTTGCTCTCCAATTTTATCTATTTTATCGATTATTCTTAAGATTTCTACAGATTTATCTTTTTGGCCAATCCCTTCAAATAAACCATTTAAAATTTTTCTGTTATTTATTTTTATTGTAAAATTTTCAAATCCTAAAGTTCTAAAAGTCGAATAAATCACAGCTGGAAGCTCTGCATCATTTATAATGTCTAAAGTTTCATCTCCAATTATATCAATATCACATTGATAAAACTCTCTATATCTTCCCTTTTGTGCTTTTTCTCCTCTGTACACTTTCCCTATTTGATATCTTCTAAATGGAAAACTTAAATTTCCATAATTTTTTGCTACATATTTTGCAAGTGGTACCGTTAAATCAAATCTCATTGATATGTCTGTATCACCTTTTTCAAATCTGTATATTTGCTTTTCTGTTTCTCCACCAGCTTTTGCAAGCAATACTTCAGCATATTCAATTATAGGCGTATCTATTGGCAAAAATCCAAATTTTTGATACGATTTTTCAATTTTTTGCTTCATATCATCAAATAAAATCTGCTCACTTGGCAATAGTTCCATAAAACCAGGTAGAGTTCTTGGTTCTGTCTTTCCCATATTCTTCTCCTTTCATTTTTCGTCCAAAAAGGGTCGTCCCCATTGGGCGAAAATTTTAACATTCTTGTCGAGGTTTTAGTTCTAGGTAAATTGGCTTTTCTTCCTTTATTAATGTAGATTTTCCATGCCCCGGATATACTATTGTTTCGTCTGGTAATACAAGTAATTTTTTTGTAATCGAGTCTATTATTTGTACGAACGAACTGGTTGGTAAATCTGTTCTTCCCCAAGTTCCTCTAAATAATGTGTCTCCCGAAAATAATAATCCTTCCTTTTCACAATATAACGAAGTAGAACCTTTTGTGTGTCCTGGAGTGTGTATTACTCTAAATTCTAGGCTTCCAACATGAATTAAATCTCTGTCGTCTACTCTTGAATCTGGTTCTAGTTCTATGTCTCCCATGTTAATGCAGGCGCTTAGATTTATGTTTTCGTCATCTAAACCTTCTGCATCGTCTCTATGGATTAATATTTTGCCACCTTTTTTACTCTTTACCTCTGAAACGGCTCCAATGTGGTCTCCATGGCAATGTGTTAAATAAATGT
>ERZ826220.2782-NODE-2782-length-14437-cov-21.004867_pt1 | contig 14437 bp, 16 predicted proteins | sample MGYA00519927_ERZ826220 | MGnify/ENA primary metagenome ERZ826220 (study PRJEB31778, sample SAMEA3449225) | human gut metagenome | biome: human gut; feature: human-associated habitat; material: faeces | place: United Kingdom | collected 2010/2012 ...
TCCGGCGCGATCGAGTCCCGGTTGGAGCGGCTGGGGAAACTGTAAAGCTGCAAAATGTAACATAAATGTCGCCCCACAGGCGACCAAACCCTCCTTCGGCCGCACTACAATGTAAGCACAGACAAACGAAGGAGGGTTTTCATTATGACAGAATTGGTTTTCATCCTGGACCGCAGCGGCTCCATGTCGGGGCTGGAATCGGACACCATCGGCGGCTTCAACTCCATGATCGCGAGGCAAAAGCAGGAGGCGGGCGAGGCCCTGGTCTCCACCGTGCTGTTTGACAGTGAGAGCGTGGTCATCCACGACCGCCTGTCCCTTGCCAAGGTGCCGCCCCTGACGGAGAAGGAGTACTTCACCCGGGGCTGCACGGCGCTGCTGGATGCCGTGGGCGGCGCCATCCACCACGTTGGCAACATCCACAAGTACGCCCGCCGGGAGGACGTGCCGGAAAAGACCATGTTCATCATCACCACCGACGGCTACGAAAACGCCAGCCGCCGCTATAATTACGAGACGGTGCGGCGCATGATCCAGCGTCAGAAGGAGAAGTACGGCTGGGAGTTTCTGTTTCTGGGTGCCAACATCGACGCAGCCAGGGAGGCGGCCCGCTTCGGCATCGGTGCGGACCGCTCGGTGAACTACAAGTGCGACGAGGCGGGCACGGCGCTGAATTACGAGGTCATCAGTGAGGCGGTGTGCAGCGTCCGCGCCGCCCGGCCGCTTAGCGCCGACTGGAAGCGCCGTATTGACGAGGATGTGCAGAAAAGAGGGAGGTAAGCGTATGTTTGGAGCGATCATCGGCGATATTGTCGGCTCAAGATTTGAATTTGACAACTGCAAATCCAAGGAGTTTGAGCTCTTTACCAACACCTGCGACTATACCGACGACACGGTGATGACGCTGGCGGTGGCCAAAGCGCTGCTGCTCTATGGGACCATCACGGATATGGACGCCTTTAAGCGGGAGCTTGTCCGGGTGATGCACGAGGTAGGGATGCTGCACCCGTACTGCGGCTATGGCGGAAGATTCTGCACATGGATGATGAAGAATGATACCGAGCCTTATGGCAGCTTCGGCAACGGCTCTGCCATGCGGGTGTCCCCGGTGGCGTGGTTTGCCGGTTCCCTGGACGCGTGCGAAAAACTGGCGGCGGCCACTGCCGAAGTGACTCACAATCACCCGGAGGGCATCAAGGGCGCTGTGGTGGTGGCGGGAGCCATCTATTTGGCGAGAATGGGCCGCTCTATCCTCCCTTCAGTCTGGACAAGTGGGACAGTGGATTCCTCTCAGAGGCCGAGGCAGACCGCAAAGGCAAGAAGAAAATGTCCGCCGGACTGGATCAGTACCATCGTTTCGATTGGGGTGTGCCTCCTACTTCCAAAGGCGATTATGCCTTTGTGTTGCACATGCTCTCCAGCCTGGATGCGGAAAACGGCCGTATGGCAGTGGTACTGCCCCATGGTGTTCTGTTCCGGGGGGCCAGCGAGGGGAAAATTCGGCGTCAGCTGGTGGAAATGAATCTGCTGGATGCGGTCATCGGCCTTCCTGCCAACCTATTTTATGGAACCGGAATCCCTGCCTGTATCCTGGTATTTAAGAAGAACCGGACATGCCGGGATGTGCTGTTTATCGACGCATCCGGGGACGGAAACTTTGAAAAGGGTAAGAACCAGAACATTCTGCGGGACAGTGACATTACCCGTATTGTCAATTCCTATCAAGCACGGCAGAACGAGGATAAATACAGTTATGTGGCCTCCTTCGACGAGATTAAGGAGAACGACTTCAACCTGAATATCCCACGGTATGTGGATACCTTTGAGGAAGAAGAACTGGTGGATATTGATGAGGTGCAGCGGAATATTGCCACCATCGAGGCGGAATTGGCCGAGGTGCAGGCGCAGATGAAAGGCTATTTGAAGGAGCTGGGATTATGAGTAATGAGGTAGAGAACACTGGAAAAATCCTGATTTATCAGAACGAAAAGGGAGACACAAGAATTGATGTCTATTTTGAGTCAGACACCATTTGGATGACTCAAAAAGCGATGTGTGAGCTTTACCAGGTAGCTAAGTCTTCTGTCAGTGAGCACATAAGTAATATTTTTAAAGACGGCGAATTGGAGCCGGAAGCAACTGTTCGGAAATTCCGAACAGTTCAGATTGAAGGCACCCGGCAAGTAACCAGAGAACGAGACTACTACAATCTAGACATGATTTTGGCCGTTGGTTACCGGGTGCGTAGCAATGTGGGTATACACTTCCGCCGGTGGGCCAGTGGCGTTCTGACCGAGTATATGAAGAAGGGCTTTGCCCTCAATGACGAGCGGTTGCGCAATCCCCGTGAGTTTGGCGCTGACTACTTTGATGAATTACTGGAGCGTATTCGGGATATTCGTGCCAGTGAGAAGCGGGTGTATCAGAAGGTTAAGGAGATATTCGCCCTCTCGGTCGACTACGACAGCAAAAGCCAGGTCGCTCAAAACTTCTTCAAATCGGTTCAGAACAAGTTGGAATATGCTGCCACGGGCCACACTGCGCCGGAACTCATTGTCGAAAGAGCTGATGCGTCTAAGGACAACATGGGTCTTACCTCGTTCAAGGGGGTCAAGGTTCGCCGAGGCGATGTGACGGTAGCAAAAAACTACATGACCCATGAGGAGATCAGCACGCTGAATCTCATTGTGAATATGTATCTGGACTATGCGGAGCTGCAGGCCAAAGGACACAACCCTATGCACATGGCGGACTGGGAAAGCAAGTTGGGCGATTTTCTGCGTTTCAATGGTCGGGAAGTTTTGGATAATTTCGGAACTGTGAAGCGAGAGGTTGCGGAAAAACTGGCGCTGGAGCAATATGAGCAGTACGATGCCAACCGCCGGGTGTTGGAAGCGTCGGACGATGTGGACGAGCTGACCGCGGATGTGAAGCGGCTGAAACCGTGAGAAATTGAACGAATTCACTCCGAATATCCCTTGGTATGTGGATACTTTCGAGGAAAAAGAACTTGTGGATATTGATGAGGTGCAGCAAAATATCGCCAATATTGAGACCGAATTGGCCTAGGTGCAGGTGAAAATGGCGGAGCACCTGAGAGAACTGGGACTGTAAAGGAGGGATACGCCTGTGTTTAGAAGCTTTATCTATCTTGACGAACACAAACTTTATACCTATAAACGGCAAATTGATGGCAAAAACGATGTACAACCCAAAGCAGTATCCCAGAAAAAAACTACAGGTTTTTCAGCTGCTGTGAGCGGCTTCGGTTTGAACGGCGCAACAGAAACCAGTATAGATGGAGAGTTTGAGAAAGATGTGAGTTTCGACTACGATCGCTTTGAGCTTGACCTTAGCAGGCTTGAGGGTGAGGACTACTTCGATTGCGTGTTAAATGCAGAATATGATTTGACTACAATACCAGCGATGAAGCTCTTGCGTATATGTAGTGGTTTTGAAATTCCGGAAGCCTTTGATGCAGTTAACTTAATTGATCAGTTTATGCCTATGTTAATGGGGCAGATTGAAACTAAGTCTGCAGGAGAACAGGAAGCATTAGAGGGAATATTAGGTAAGGCTTCCGCAGACATTCCCTTTATTATTGAATGCGATGATGTTACGATCTCTGGCAAGTTGAACGCAAAGTATCTCCGTGAGGAATACGCCAGCCTTGAAGACTATGCCGATCAAGATGTGTACATACTCTGTAAAGTTGTGGGTATGGTGAGAAAAGATATGGTTGAAATCTTTGATCCGTTGAAAGACTTTATCCGCTTGCCGCGCACTATGCGCCGTCAGATGACAGCGAATGGAAAGTCTGTTGGACTTGATAAGATTTCCATTGAGGGCCCTGTCCTCAAGGTTGAAGTAATTGCCATCTATAAATAATCGAAGGAGGGAACTATGTCATGGCTATTATTCCAGACTTTTTCTTAAATGCAGTAGTTGCTCTTGGCATAGATGGAGGTGATGGAAAAAAGCACTGGATTGGAACGGGCTTTATCGTTGGACGAAAAGAAATTGACAATCCAAACCTTTCTACATATTACATCATCACCAATAAGCATGTTATTGAGCAAGAAAAATACGTCTACGTTCGTTTCAATTCGCTTGGAGGGGAACTTGTTAAGGATTATCGAATTAACCTATATGACAGCATGAGCGTGCCTATGTTCTCCGCGCATCCGCATGATAAAACAGATATAATAGCACTGCAAATTCTCCCGCAAACACTTATTAATGACAAATCTATTTGGGGAGCATTTGATCTTGCTGACCATGCCCTGACACTTGAGCAGATGCAAAATACGGGTGTTAACGAAGGAAGTCTCGTGTATGCCTTGGGGTTCCCTATGGATTTAGTCGATCCAATCAAGGTTCCCATTTGTAGGCTTGGATGCATTTCAAGAGTTACAGACGCATTCTTGTTGAAAAAGGGGACTCCAATATTTCTGGTCGATGCACAAACCTTCCCAGGAAATTCTGGTGGTCCTATCGTGAGCAGGCCGGAACATATATCTATTGATGGAACGCCGAGCAATACCAGCGCAAACCTTATCGGTATTCTGAGCGAGTACATTCCCTACAGAGAAACGCTTTATAGCAGACAAACCGGACGAGACCGTATGATTCAAGAAGAGAATAGCGGCCTCACCATTGTTCATCCCGTTGATCGTATCAAAGAGGTTGTGGAACTTGAATGGGCGAGAATAGAGACGCAGAAGAAGGCAACAAACGATATTGCAACTCTTCCTGCTCCACAAGCAACTAGGGAAGAGGTTGCTGTATGACACCAGAAATCAAACAACGAATAGAGCAAATCCGCCGGGGAGAGGTTCCTGAAGGGTATGTAAAGAAAAGGAAAGTGGTAATTCCCCAACAATGGGGATTACCGCAGATTAAGGATATAGCATCAATTTCTTCAGGAAGTACTCCGAATCGAAATAATTCGGAGTATTGGAATGGAAATATAGCGTGGGTTACCACAGGCGAGCTTAGTAGCGGGCATGTTAATCATACTTCTGAACTGATAACAGTCAAAGCTGTCAAAGAAACAAAGATGCGGATATATCCACAAGGGACTCTTTTGATGGCCATGTATGGGCAGGGAAAGACGAGAGGTACCGTTGCTATACTTGAGATTGACGCAGCAGTAAATCAAGCCTGTGCGGCCATTACGGTAAAGGATGGGAAAAGCAAATTCCTCTTTTATCAGCTAAAAAATTCATATCAGGATATTCGTAAGTTAAGCAATACTGGAAATCAGGAAAACCTAAATGCAGATATCATTAAGACTTATCAAGTGCCATGGGCACCTGATGAGGAGCAAGAAAGAATTTCTACCATCCTCACCACCCAGGACAAAGTAATTGAACTGAAAGAAAAGCGTCTTGCCGAAAAGCAGCGGCAAAAAAAGTATCTCATGCAGCAGCTTTTGACCGGCAAAAAGCGTCTTCCGGGGTTTAGTGGGGAGTGGAAAAATATAAAACTGTGTGAGGTTCTTTCTGAGCGAAAAGAAAAGAATGTAGAGCAAAATTTGAGAATTTGTTCGGTAGCAGTTCAAAAAGGTGTAGTAGATCAGGTTGAACATTTGGGAAGAAGCTATGCAGCAAATGATACTTCAAACTATTCTGTGGCTCATTATGGAGATATCATATATACCAAAAGTCCTACCGGAGATTTTCTGTATGGAATTGTTAAGCAGAACTTATTGCAGGAAACTGTTGCAGTTTCGCCGCTATATGGAGTATTTACACCCTTGACATTTGGCCTTGGATACTTTTTGCACACATATTTTCAATCAGCTATTTGTGCGCGAAATTATCTGTTGCCAATTGTACAGAAAGGGGCAAAAAACACAATTAACATTACAAATGATACATTTATTTCGAGCAAATTGTATTTGCCTCTTGATGTAGAAGAACAAAAAGCAATAGCGGATACTTTTATTGCCGCTGACCGTGAAATCGAACTACTTCAGCAAGACATCGAACAGGAAAAACAAAAGAAAAAAGCCCTGATGCAGCTGTTACTGACGGGCATTGTGAGGGTGAAAACATGACGGAAAAAGAAATGCAGGAACATCTCCGCAAAGAACTGCTAAAGAAGATTGTAGACAATGGGCAGAACTACACGGAAAAAATGAAGTCTGATCTGAAAGAAATCATTGACCTCGGCAAATCTCCTGAGGAGATTTGTGAAGCAACTCTTGCCTATTTTGCTATGTGCAGATGGCAGTGAAAGGAGGTGAAAACGCATGGCAACCAATCCTCCCAGCGGCGACGGACATAGAAACGGTGCGGTAAAAGACCGTTCTCAGGCTTTCAACCCTGTTACAAAACAATGGGTAAAGCGAGACAGTGACACCGGTCGTTTTATGGATGTCAAAAAGGATGGCACTCCTTTTAAGGGAGTCCGCAAAGAAAAGTAAATCCAGAGGCAGGAGAGCGAGGCGGGATTTCCCGCCCCGCTAATCCTGCGTTTACTGATATTTCCGAAAGGAGGCAACCATGGACAAATCCCTATATTTAGAAAAGAATATCAGCCAGCAGCCGGCCATTGATCTGCTGCGGTCCATGGGCTATACCTACATATCCTCGGAGGACTGCGAGGCGCAGAGAGGCAGCCGATACCATGTGCTGCTGAAAGACATCCTCCGGGGCCAGCTGCGGCGGCTCAACCGCTATGCCTTCGCCGGTGCGGAAAACGAGTTCTCCGCTGGCAACATCGAGCGGGCTATGGAAGATCTGGACGAGCCTTTAACTGACGGCCTTGTTCGCTCCAGTGAAAAAATCTATGATGCCCTGTTGCTGGGCAAAAGCTATCCAGAGACTGTGGGAGAGGGCAAAACCCTCAGTTTCAACCTGAAATACATTGACTGGGAACATCCGGAGAACAACCTGTTCCATGTTACCGAGGAGTTTGCAGTAGACAGCCGGGACAAGCTCCACAACGCCCGGCCGGATATTGTGCTGTTTATCAACGGTATCCCTTTTGCTGTTATTGAGTGTAAAACGCCCCAGATCAGCGTAGAACAGGCCGTGGAGCAGAATATCCGCAACCAGCAAAAGGAGTATATCCCACAGCTCTACAAATTTGCTCAGATCGTGATGGCGACCAATAAAAATGCTGTGAAGTATGCCACCACCGGTACGCCTAAAAAATTCTGGAATGTATGGAAGGAACAGAACACCGCTTTTCTGGAAGGAGCACTGGCCCAGTATGTGACTGACCGCACTCCCACTGAGCAGGATCGGAATTTGATTTCTCTGTTCAGCAAAGAACGGGTTATAGAACTGATCCGATACTTTGTGCTCTTTGACGCCAATGTAAAGAAGATTTGCCGGTATCAGCAGTATTTCGCCATCAAAGAGATTATCAAGACCATTCAGCAGTCGGACGAAAAGGGTAACCGTCAAAGCGGTGTGATCTGGCACACCCAGGGCAGCGGCAAGAGCCTGACCATGGTTATGCTGGCAAAGTATATCTTAATGGAACTGTCCGACTGCAACCCGAAAGTGGTCGTTGTCACTGATCGCAAGGAACTGGATCGGCAGATCGCAGCTACATTTGCACACACCCGGCTCAATCCGGCCAGAGCCACCAGTGGACGGAATCTGGTGGAGCTGCTGAATAGCGGCAAGGCGGATGTGGTCACTACCATCATCAATAAGTTCAACACCGCTGAAAAAATGGAGCACAAGAATTTTTCGCGGGATGTGTTTCTGCTGGTGGATGAAAGCCACCGCTCCAACTATGGTCTGCTGGCCGCCAAAATGAGGACGGTGTTCCCCAATGCCTGCTACATCGGCTTTACCGGTACTCCTTTGATGAAAAAAGAGAAGAACACCATGGCGAAATTCGGTAAGTTGATCCACAAATATACTATCAAGGACGGTGTGGATGACGGAGCCATTGTGCCGCTCATTTACGAAGGCCGTTTTGTGGAACAGAATGTGGATGAGGCTAATATAGATCTCTGGTTCAAACAGACTACCAAACGGCTCACGGAAGCGCAGCGGGATGACCTTTCACGGAAATGGAGCAGTATCCGCCGCCTAACCTCCACCGATGCTCGTATCAAGCGGATTGCTCTGGACATCAATGAGCACTTCATTGAAGGGTACAAAGATACCGGCTTTAAGGCTATGCTGGCCACTAACTACAAGCGGGATGCGATTCGGTATCTGGAGTGTTTTGAGCAATTTGGGGATTTGAACTGTGCCGTGGTGATCTCACCGCCTGATCTGCGGGAAAGTGTAGACGATATAGACGAGGGTGCCGACGATAAGGTCATTGCCTACTGGAATAAAATGATGAACCGCTACGGTGACGCAGATGCCTACGAAGAGGCAATGAAGAACCAGTTCTGCGCAGAAGACATCGATATTCTTATTGTGTGCAGTAAGTTGCTTACCGGTTTTGATGCCCCCATCTGCCAGGTGCTCTACATCGACAAAGAGTTGAAAGAACACGGCCTGCTCCAAGCTATAGCCCGCACCAATCGTCTGTATGAAGGCAAGGACTACGGCCTCATTGTGGACTACCGTGGACTGATTGAAAAGTTGGATGCCGCTATGGATCTGTACAGCGGTGCCGGGCTGGAGAACTTTGACAGTGGAGATCTGAAGGGTGTTGTGGTGGATGTCATGTCGTCTGTGGCTGGCCTGCGGGAAGCCTATACCCGGTTGACGGAACTGTTTGCAGACTTAAAAAATCCACGCGACACCGAAGAAGTGGAAGTTTTTCTTGCTGACGATAAGAAGCGAGAGAACTTTTATAATTTCCTCTGTGCTTTTGGCAAAGCGTTGAATATGGTGCTGAATGCGGAACAGGCGTATGCAGCCATTCCGAAAGATGAATTGAAGCAGTATCAAAACACTTTTATCTTTTTTTCCAAGGTGCGCCGCAGCGTGAAAATCCGGTACTGCGATGCCATTGATAACCGGGAATATGAGCCGCTGATGCAAAATCTTCTGGATACACACCTCTCGGTAGCTGGTCTGAAACAGATTACCAGCCCCATCGATATTCTGAACAAAGATGACTTTGAACGAGAATTAGGGGAATTAGGTTCGCTCCGTGCAAAGGCAGATGCTATTACCAGCAAATTGACCCGCAGCATCAGCGAAAAGTATCAGGAAAATCCTGCCTATTACGACAGTTTCTCCAAGCGTATCAAGGACGCATTGGAGCAGTACAAGGAAAAGGTGATCTCTGAGTCCGAATATCTGGCAAAGATGCGTACCATCATGGAAGACTATCACGCCGGAAAAAGCACCGTGACCTATCCGGAATCCATTAAGAATAATGTACACGCCCAGGCGTTTTACGGTGTTCTGTCAGCAGTATTCGACGAAGCGAAGGAAGCGGAAGTTTCTCCTGATTTTGTTGCGGAGATTGCGGAAGAGATTACAAAAATTGTGGCCAATCACAGTCAAGTGGACTGGACCAACAACAAAACAATCCACGACCGAATCTCGCAGAATATTGATGACCTTTTTTATGACTACGAGAAAGAACGGGGATTAAAACTGTCTTTTGACACCATTGATAAGATCATCGAAAATGTCAAAACAGTAGCACTTCGGAGGTTTTGACAGCAATGGCACAGAAAAGAATCGTCGTATATGAAAACAACGAGATCCACTACCTGCTGGAGCAGAAGCAGGTAAAAAATCTCAATCTGCGGGTTCATAAGGATTGTAAGGTTTATGTTTCGGCTAATCCAGATGTCCCTGCTGAAATGGTTGACGATTTTGTGGTGAGCAAAGGGGCCTATATTCGCTCAGCACAAAGAAAGTTTCGTGAGATGGCGCAGTATGCCCCTCAACCCAAGCAGTATGTCAGTGGAGAGACTTTCTATCTGCTGGGCAGAGGAATCCGCCTGAAAGTGGAGAACAATATGCGGGACGCAATTTCCTCTGATGGGATATATCTTCGTCTTTGTGTGAAAGACACGGAAGACTTTGCAAAAAAGCAAAAGATGGTGACCCGTTACCTGGATGAGCAGTGTCGATCCATTTTCGGTGAAATTATTTTGGAGACCTACCCCGTATTCCAAAAATATGGGGTGCCGATGCCAGAGCTGCGAATTCGGAATATGGAGACCAGGTGGGGATCTTGTCTGGCCAAAAAGGGAATTGTTACGCTGAATAAGAGGCTATTGGAAACCCCACGCAACTGTATCGAATATGTTGTGATGCACGAGTTTTGCCACTTCGTTCACCCCAATCATTCAAAGCAGTTCTACGCGTTCCTAACGATGCTGATGCCGGACTGGAAACAGAGGAAAGAGACCCTGGATAAAAGCGCAACTTTCTGGTTGTGAAATTCTGTAAGCACATCCGGCAGAATAACGAAGTTGGTACTCCGTTCAAAGAATTGCAGCAAGTTTTACCGGGGCTTGATCGAAACCAAATCCGCGTTTTGATGAGAGAATTGCGTGAAAGCGGGAAGGTTTTCTGCGAAGGAACAACAAGTGCCGCAAGGTGGTTTGCGTCCAAATAATCCAAAATACTAGCGAATCTTGGAACCAACTTGGAACTGACTTGGGACCAACTTTGAACTAACTTGCAACCTAATCAGCAAAGTGCGTGCTGACGATTAAAGCGGATGGCGGATCTCATAAATCTGGGAGCAAGCAGGCAGTGCGGGACGCGAAAAAGAACCTCATTCTGGACAAGTGCGCTATTCCTCTCCTGCGCCTCCGTACAGACGGCAGTGGGGAAAAAGAGAAAATCAGAAACGCGCTAAAGAGGGATTGATTATGCCGCGAATTACTAGAAACGCAATCAGATGCAAAAAATGTGGAGATGTCATCGAAAGCAAAACCGTCCATGATTTCAAGTTTTGCAGCTGTGGCTCGTGCGCTGTGGATGGCGGCCACGATTACCTTCGCAGGTGTGGAAATTTTGGGGATTGGGAAGAAATGTCCGAAGCAGAAAAGGTTGAGGGCAACACACATTGACTTAATTTTAATCATGGGAAGTTGGTGACACTATGCCCCTTATCATCGTTCGCAACGACATCACGAAAATGCCTGTGGACGCCATTGTCAACGCAGCCAAGGAGTCCCTGCTGGGCGGAGGCGGGGTGGATGGGTGCATCCACCGGGCGGCGGGGCCGGAGCTGCTGGCCGAGTGCCGACGGCTTGGCGGCTGCAAAACCGGCGACGCCAAGATCACAAAAGCCTATCTCCTCCCCTGCCGGTATGTGATTCACACCGTTGGGCCTGTGTGGCGAGGCGGCGGGCATGGCGAGCGGGAGCAGCTGGCCTCCTGCTATCGGACGAGCCTGGCGCTGGCCCAGGCGCACAACTGCGAAACGGTGGCGTTCCCGCTGATCTCCTCCGGCATCTTCGGCTACCCCAAGGATCAGGCGCTGCGGGTGGCGGCGGACACCATCAGCCAGTTCCTGCTGGGCAGCGACATGACAGTCTACCTGGTCATTTTCGACCGCGCCGCCTACCAGATCAGCGGCAAGCTGTTCGCCGACATTGCCGAATACATCGACGACCACTATGTGGACGCCCACACCGACACACGCCGGGAGCGCCTGCGCGGGAGCTTTGACCTGCAAAGCCAGCCGCTGAGCGTCTACGAAGATGCCGCACCGCAGTACGCTTCAGCTTCCGTGGCCTCAGGCAACCTGGACGACCTGCTGGCGCATCTGGACGCCGGATTCTCGGAGACCCTGCTGAAGCTCATTGACCGCAGCGGCAAAAAGGATTCTGAAATCTACAAAAAGGCCAATGTGGACCGCAAGCTGTTCTCCAAGATCCGCAACAATCCGGACTATAAACCCTCCAAGTCCACGGCCATTGCCTTTGCCATCGCCCTGGAGCTGAACCTGGACGAGACCCGCGACCTCATCGCCCGGGCAGGCTATGCCCTCAGCGCCAGCAGCAAGTTCGATGTGATCATCGAGTATTTTATCGGGCGGGAAAAGTATGATATTTTTGAAATAAACGAGGCGCTGTTTGCCTTTGATCAGAGCTTGTTGGGCGTATAATCAGTAACCTTGGGTTGAAATTTAGAAAAATACTACAACCGGGCCAAATTGCTATTGACAATCAAACTTTCTGTGCTATTCTATAATGATTCAACCTCGATGTTAAATGGATGGCATGGGCGAGAAGGAGAGCATATATGGCGTATGAGTTTGTTTATGAGTCCGAGGCAAAACGCTATCGTTCGGATTGTTCAAGGACCCTTAAGAAAACCTGTGAGTTGCTCAGGGCGAAGGGAATTTCTGCACAGTTTACACTTGTCGGAAGCGGTGCAAGGAATATGATTACGAGAAATGGAGACGGGCCGTATGACCTTGACTACAATCTTTTGATCATGAAGGCAGAAGAAAGATATTGGAATGACCTGCGGTTGCTAAAAGAAACGGTAAGAAATGCTCTGAACCGGGCGGAGAGAAGAGAATTCTTTTCGGATGCCCAAGATTCAACTTCTTGCTTGACTGCACTGCTGCATTTTAAGGATACTCCAAATGTTGAATTCAGCTTTGATGTTGCTATTACCACGAAAAATAAAAACGGGAATTACATGCGCTTGATACATAACAAAAATGTGTACGCACTGGGCTTGGATCAATACACATGGAACGAAGTGCCGAACTCTCATCAAGTAAAGGATAAAGCGGATGAACTGAAGAAAGCGGGATTATGGCAGAAGGTTCGGGACAGGTATCGTGAGAAGAAAAACATGTATCTGTCTTGGCAGGATCGTAACCACCCATCCTTTGTGGTGTATGTGGAAGCGGTGAATGAGGTTTATAACGAGCGTTTCAATAGAAACGAGTTGCCTCGTGAGCAATCGATTCCTTGGCGGCTACGGTAACGGCAACTTTTCCATAAACATTTCAGATAATATGGCTCTTAAGTATGCAGCCGTTGCAACGGATAAAAATCATATCCTTATGCAATTGTCATAAATGTCGCCCCACAGGCGACCAAACCCTCCTTCGGCTGCGCTACAATGAGAGCGCAATCAAACGAAGGAGGGTTTTCATTATGACAGAATTGGTTTTCATCCTGGACCGCAGCGGCTCCATGTCGGGGCTGGAATCGGACACCATCGGCGGCTTCAACTCCATGATCGCGAGGCAAAAGCAGGAGGCGGGCGAGACCCTGGTCTCCACCGTGCTGTTTGACAATGAGAGCGTGGTCATCCACGACCGCCTGCCCCTTGCTAAGGTGCCGCTCATGACGGAGAAGGAGTATTTCACCCGGGGCTGCACGGCGCTGCTGGACGCCGTAGGCGGGGCCATCCACCACATCGGGAGCATCCACAAGTACGCCCGCCGGGAGGATGTGCCGGAAAAGACCCTGTTCGTCATCACCACCGACGGCTATGAAAACGCCAGCCGCCGCTATAACTACGAGACGGTGCGGCGCATGATCGAGCGCCAGAAGGAGAAATACGGCTGGGAGTTTTTGTTCCTGGGCGCCAACATCGACGCAGCCAAGGAGGCAGCCCGCTTCGGCATCGACGCCGACCGAGCAGTGAACTACAAGTGCGACGAGGAGGGCACGGCGCTGAACTATGAGGTCATCAGCGCCGCCGTGTGCAGCGTTCGATCGGCCCAATCTCTCAGCGCCGACTGGAAACGCCGTATTGATGAGGATGTGAAGAAAAGGGGTAGATAATTTCAGGCACCTTCAAGCCACCACGCCGCCCAATTTCTTCCACGCTATAAGCAAAGAATAGGCGCTGCCCCAGGCCAAAGGAATGGCCGGGGGCAGCGGCTTTTTTACATTCCTATCACACCTCACAGCGCCTTCAGCTTCCGGCAATATTCCGATTCCGCCATCTCCCCTGCCTGAAACGCTGCGCGCAGCTCCTCCGCCACGGCGACGATGTGATTCCATTCATCGGTGGAGATGGTGCCCCGCTGCTTCCGGCCCTTTAGGCGGTTATAGGTGCGGGCATACTCCTTGGCGGCGGCCTCCCGCAGTTTCCGTTTCGCCGTCTCATGGGCGCCCACGCTGCGGCAGGTCTTGCCGTGCTGGCCGAGGATGGGGCGGTCGCAATACTGGGTGTTATACCCGTCCACGGCCACGAACCAGTGTCCGCAATTCTTGCACCTGCGGGGCAGATTCCCTGCGGCAATCCCCCTCGTCAAGTCCAAGTAGAAAAAGGCAATCAAGTCGTCGAAAGTGGAGCGCTCCGCCATCTTCGGCTTCCCGGTTTTCTCGTCCCGGTACGGGATAAAGGATATGTGCGCCGGGAAATCAAAGCGGAATGACGCCACGGGCGGGTCGTAGAACGGGTCGGATTCCTCGTCTATATCCGCCAGCTTTGCCTTCCCGATCCCATCCTTGAAGCGGCCATAGGCATCGATATAGTTCTCCCGCTTGCAGGAGGGCAAGCCATGCTGTGACCGCCGACAAAATCATCAGCGTTCATATTCGGCACCTCGCGCTCTG
>ERZ826220.2783-NODE-2783-length-14429-cov-3.156254_pt1 | contig 14429 bp, 17 predicted proteins | sample MGYA00519927_ERZ826220 | MGnify/ENA primary metagenome ERZ826220 (study PRJEB31778, sample SAMEA3449225) | human gut metagenome | biome: human gut; feature: human-associated habitat; material: faeces | place: United Kingdom | collected 2010/2012 ...
GTCTCCAGCGTCAGCTCGGGGACGGCCGTGGCGGCGGCGGTGGGTTCCAGCGTCAGCTCAGGGATCTTGTTTTCCTCCATGGTAATTTCCTCCGTTCATTCCTTGTCGGGAATTGATTTTGTGAAATAGAGGGAGCTCAGAGCTCCAGCTTGATGTCGGTATCCTGGGCGGGGACGGTCTGGGCCTTCAGCTCCTGGTCCGTGAGGCCCTCCCGGGCCATCATGTTCTCCAGCACGGTGATGTCCGTGGAGATGTCCAGGGCCTCGGTGCCGTAGAGGGCGTCCAGCTGCTTTTCAAAGGCGGTGACGATGGTCTTCATCATGCCGGAGACCTTGGCCTTGGTGGCGTCCACGTTCTCGCCGGAGATGCCGGCGGAGCTGGCCCGGTCATAGGCATTCAGGAGCTTCAGCGTGGTGGGGAGATAGTAATCCATGAAGCGCCGGATCTGGGGGAGCTTCGCCGGCTCCTCCTTCACCCGGGCAAAGATCTTTTCCGACACCTGCTGGAGCCTTACGATGTCAGCCGAGACGGCGGCGTCCTCGATGCTCTCGTCCAGGCGCTTCATCTCCGCGATGGCCAGGCGGCCGTCCTTGAGCATCTTGTCCAGGTCCGCGTTGCCGGTGGACTCCTCCTTGGGCTTCTCCTGGGCTTTCTCCGTCTTCTCCGCCTCCGGCACGCCGGTCTTGGCGCAGAGGGCCGTCAGCAGCAGGAAGGCCACGGCAGAGATCACCCCCACGATGAGGAAGTGGCTCACCCGGTACAAGGGGAAGAGCAGCGCGTAGGCCAGCCAGATCACCGCCACGGCGTAGAACGGCGCGGCGGATTTGCGAACTTTCATCCATTCCCTCCTTCTCGCCCCAGCGGGGCGCTTGGTTTGGTACCCATACTGTTATTCATTATACCGCCAAAGCCTCCGGCGGTCAAGAAAAAGCGCGCCCCGCCGACCCCCGGCCCGGAAATCTTTACCGTTTGGTCACAAACGTTGCCCATCCCCACGGAAAAAGCCCCCGTCCCGGTGAGGGACGGGGGCTGGACGCGCTATTTCGGGATGCCATAGCCTCCCGTCCCCGGGTCCCGGAAGAGGGGGATGTGCCCGGGCCGGAAGCTGCAGTAGACGAAGAGGAACATCACGCCCCAGAGGAGCAGCAGCCCCAGGATCTGCTGCCACCCATCCCCCAGGGCGCCCCGCCGCCGGAGCACCCGGTCCAGCAGGAAGGCCGCGGCGGCGGAGAGAAGGAAGATGCCGATATCCGCCGCCAGGAAGCCCCGGCCCAGGGCTCCGGTGTAGGTATAGTACAGCGCTGGGATCAGCGCCGTGCCGCAGAGGACCGCCGCCGCCCGGGCCGCGAGATAATTGGAGGAGGTCCGCCCCTGGAAGCAGAGCTGGACCATGGAGAGGAGGAAGAGCGGCACATACAGGATCTTCATGTGCTCCCAGACGGACTCGTTCACCGCCGAGAAGCCCGCGATCCAGCTCCGCTCCCCGGTCCAGCCGTAGAGAAAGTGCAGCCCTGTCCCCGCCAGCACGGTGAAAAGAAAGCCGCCCCACTCCCATCCGTCCCATCTTCTCCGCATCCATGACCCCTCCCCCGCCGGTATTTGCCCCCCTATTCTATGCGCCCCTTCCTCCGCTTATCCCGCCCGGGAGGGACTTTTCCTCCGCCTTCCGCCCAGCTGTCCTTCCCGCGCAAACAGAAGGGTGAAACTTTGTGCGTTTTCCCACTTGCGGTTTGGGGAAAAGCGCATTATAATGGCGGCGTCTTCATGAAAAAGCCGGGAGAGACCCCCAACGGAACGGGCCGTCCCGGAGAAAAAATGACCAACAGGAGGAATGCTTCCATGACCTATCCTGAAGTGCTCTCCGCCGCCCGGGGCCGGGTGGGCCCCTACTGCAAGGCCTGCCCCGTCTGCAGCGGTCAGGGCTGCCGCAACACCATCCCCGGTCCCGGTGCCAAGGGCCTGGGCACCGGCTTCATCCGCAACTACCAGAAGTGGCAGGAGATCTGCGTCAACATGGACACCATCGGCGCGAACTGCCCGCCGGACACCCAGCTGACCATCTTTGGCCGGACCTTTGACCTGCCGGTCTTCGCCGCCCCCATCGGCGCCATGAAGCTCCACTACGGCGACCTCTACGACGATGCCGGCTACAACGACATCCTGGTCCCCGCCTGCCGGGATGCCGGCATCGCCGCCTTCACCGGCGACGGTGTGGACCCCTCCGTCATGGCCTCCGCCCTCCACGCCATCGGGGCGCAGGACGGCTGCGGCGTCCCCACGGTGAAGCCCTGGAACATGGAGCTCATCCGGGAGAAGATGACCGCCGCCCAGGCGGCGAAGCCCTTCGCCATCGCCATGGACATCGATGCCGCGGGCCTCCCCTTCCTGAAAAACTGCAATCCCCCCGCCGGCAGCAAGACCGTGGAGGAGCTGAAGACCATCGTCCAGTGGGCGGAGAAGCCCTTCCTGCTCAAGGGCATCATGACCGTCCGGGGCGCGGAGAAGGCCCTGGCCGCCGGGGCCGCCGGCATCGTGGTCTCCAACCACGGCGGCCGGGTGCTGGACCAGTGTCCCGCCACGGCGGAGGTCCTGCCGGAGATTGCGGCGGCCGTGGGCGGCAAGCTGAAGATCTTCGTGGACGGCGGCATCCGCACGGGCATGGATGTCTTCAAGGCCCTGGCCCTGGGGGCGGACGCGGTGCTCATCGGCCGTCCCTTCGTCACCGCCGTCTACGGCGGCGGGGCCGAGGGCGTCCGGGCCTATGTGGACAAGCTCCGCGCCGAGCTGACGGACACCATGGCCATGTGCGGCGCCCACTCCCTCTCGGAGATCACGCCGGATATGGTCCGCCTGCCCAAATAACGCACATCAAAAAACGCGGAAGCCGACGGCTTCCGCGTTTTTTCACTTTCCCCCAGCGGGCAGGGCTCCCTCCCGGCGGAGGAACTGGCGGTAGAAGCCAAAGCCCACGAGGCTCGTCACCACCTCCGTGATGGGATAGGTCAGCCAGAAGGCGCGGAGCCCCAGGAGGGACAGCGCCCAGCCCAGAGGCACGAAGAGCACCACCGTCCGCAAGATCGTGAGGAGCGAGCTCTTTCCGGCATAGCCCACGGCCTGGAAGAAGACCGGGAAGATGAGGCTCGTGACCTGCGGCAGGAAGCTGAGGCCGATCCAGCGGAAGCCGTAGCTGCCGATGGAGATCACCAGCGCGTCCCGGGAGAAGAGGCGCAGCATGGGGCCCGGCAGAAACACAAAACAGAGGAGGCCCAGGAACATCAAGGCAAGACCCCAGAGGAGGGAGACCTTCAGGGTCTCCCGGCAGCGGTCCAGGCGCTGGGCGGCGTAGTTGAAGCTGACGATGGGCACCATGCAGGTCTGCAGGGCTCCCAGGGGGATGAAGAAGAAGGTCTGCCACTTGTAGTAGAGGCCCAGGGCCGTGACGGCCTGGTCCGAGAAGGTGGCGAGGATCAGGTTGAGGCCCAGGATATAGAAGGTGTAGGCCGACTGCATCAGGATGTTGGGGATGCCCAGGCGGTAGATGCGCCCGGCGAGAGCCGGATAGCGCCGCAGAGCCGGGGAGGACCGGAAGCCCCGGCGCATCACCAGGAGCGCCGCCGCGATCTGCCCCGCCACGGTGGCGATGGCCGCCCCGGCGATGCCCAGGGCCGGAAGGCCGAACAGGCCGAAGATCAGGATGGGGTCCAGGACGATGTTGGTGACGGCCCCCAGGATCTGGGCCAGCATGGGGGTCTTCATGTCCCCCTCCGCCTGGAGGACCTTGGTCCAGACGCTCTCCGTGAAGAGGCCCACGCTGCCCACGCAGGTAATACGGCCGTAGACGATGACCTCCCGGACCACCTCCTCCGAGTCCGTGGACATCCGGGCATAGCCGGGGAGGATGAGGAGGCAGACGACGGCGAAGAGCGCCCAGAGAGCAAGGCCCAGGGGCGCGGCGGTGCCCGCCATCTCCTCCGCCCGGGGCTTGTCCCGGAGGCCGAGGTAGTGGGCGATGGCGGTGTTGATGCCGACGCCGGTGCCCACCGCCAGGGCGATCATCAAAAGCTGCAGGGGGTAGATGATGGAGAGGGCCGTGAGTCCGGCGTCCGAGTACCGGCCCACGAAGAAGCTGTCCACGATGTTGTAGAGGGCCTGGATGAGCTGGGCCAGCATCACCGGCGGCGCCAGATGCAGGAGGATGCGGCTCACCCGCTCCGTACCGAAATCGTCCCTGGTCATGGGTATCGCTCCGTTTCTGCGGGAAGCAAAGACTTCCCGGAAAAGTAGGAAGAGCCCGCCGGACGGCGGGCTCCGCAAGGCTATTATCGTCAAAAATTGGCGCTTGTCAAGAGGGAGTTTGGCGGTGGCAGCGTCTGGTGCACAGAAGGCCGGGAGATCATGCTCTCCGCTCCATCGGCGTGAAGCGCAGGCCGTTCACCACCTGCTCGGCGTCCGTATCCCGGAAGCCCAGCCTATGGTACACCGGGACGGCGTATGGGGAGGAGTTCACCGTCATCCTCTCTGAATGGTTGTCGGCTTCCGCCGCCTGGAAAAGACGCTTCCCGATGCCCTGCCGGTGGCGCTTCCCCTCCACAAAGAACAGGGCGATGTGGCTTCCCCCGCTCCTTGTCGCCAGGACGCCCACCAGCCCCTCCGGGGCAAACGCACCGTACCAGCGAAGCTGGGCGAGGTAGCCCTCCTCATGGATGCTCCGATAGAACGTTTCTATGCCCTCCTCGGTGTAGTCCGGGGCCTCGTACGCCTGAAACACACGCGAGACCAGGTCCAGCGCTTCCCCGACCTCCTCCTTCCGGAGCTCCCGGATCCGGCAGTTTCCTTCCATGCTCACGCCTCCTAACGGGCAAAGTTGCAGGGATGGCGGGGGAACTCACGCCCGGTAGAGGAGATGCAGGTCTCCGTCCACAAAGCCGAGGCCGACGGCCTGATACCGCTTCAACTTCCCGGCGTATTTCCCACGGGAGAGGTAGTCCCGCACGAGGTCGGTAAAAACGCCTTCCATGGTCCGCCAGTCGCTTTCCCGCTGGATCACAAAGGGATGGTCGCGCGTCGCGAAGACCTCCTGGCAGGCCCAGTCATCATTGTCCGCGTCGAAGGCGGCGGTGCCCACCAGCTCGATGGACCATTTGCCGCCCGCGTCCTCATAGAGGTTAAAGCAGATCGCCTGGATCCCGCTATCCAGCTCCCGCGCCAGGATCGCATCCAACCACGTGAAAAAGTCATCGCTGTCCTTCCCATGCTTCCGGAATAAACCTGTGAACAAACCCATGCTCATGCCTCCTGTCGGTTTGGTTTTCTTATTTTCCCGCCGGGGCGGAGTTGGGGTCACTGGGGGGATTTCTCCCTGCTGTGGGGGCGTCTTCCTGAGAGGGGCTTGGGGGCGGGGAGGTCGATGCCCCAGATGAACTTCACCAGCCACACGAAAAAGAGCAGCACCAGGATGGGGATGAGGCAGGAGGTCACCAGCGTCACGGCCAGGGCCTCCAGGAAGCGGTTGAGCATCTGGCCCACCCGGTCGGCGAGGCCGCTGGCCGCCTGGGAGATGCCCTCCGTCACCTTGGAGAAGAGGCCGCCCAGGAAGCCCTGGTCGGTTTCGGTCTCCCCGGACTGGGCGCTGTCCTCCACGGCCTGGGTGGTGTCCTTGGCCTGCTGGAGGGTCTCCTCCATGGAGAGGCGGTAGGTATCCTCGATGAGGCCGGAGACCTTGACGCTGGCGGGGATCACCAGGACGATGGCAAGGCCGAAGACCAGGAGCTTCCACCCGGCCTTCCTCAGCCAGTCCCGCCCCGCCAGGAGCCAGGCCGCCAGCAGCAGGCAGGCCGCCGGGACCAGGAGGCGGAAGGCGGCGTAGGCCGTCACCGTCAGGAGGTACTTCTCCAGGTAGATGGCGCAGAGGGCCAGGAGGAAGTAGCCGCTGATGTCTGCCAGCTTGTCGGCGATGGGGGTGGCGGCGTCTCCGGGCAGCAGCGTGATGGCCGCGGAGGCGGCGGTGGAGGCCGCCGCCAGCTCCAGGACGGTGGACTGCTTCTCCTCCAGCGCCGTGAGGGAGGCAGCGTGGGTCTCCGCCGAGGCGGCCCAGGGCGTCACCAGGGCAAAGGACAAAATGGCGGCCGCCAGCAGCGCCGCCGCCAGGGCCCAGGTGGTTCCGTTTCTCTCCCGCATGTGGTTCACCCCGCCCGCAGGCGGTCCTTTCTCAGTTTTGGGCGGCGGAGGCCGCTTTTTTATTCTAGCATATGTGGGGAATGGGGGCAAGATGGCTCAGGGGACCAGGGCCGTCATGGCCAGAAGCAGGACAGCCAGGAAGGCGAAGCTCACGGCGCTGAAGAGGGCCAGGAAGCGTCTGCTGCCCCCCGGGACCCGCTTTGTATACTCCCGGAAGGTGATGAGGCTCGCCAGGGAGGCCACCAATGTCCCGGCGCCGCCGATGTTCACCCCCAGCAGGAGGCCCCGGTAGTCCGCCGTGAACTGGCTCAGCAGGATGGCGGCGGGGACATTGCTGATGACCTGGCTCACCAGGGCTGAGACCAGCATGGTGCCGTGGGAGAGGAGGGCGGCGAAGAGCCGCCTGGCCGGCTCCATCCGGGCGAGGTTGCCCGAGAAGGTGAAGAAGGCGGCGAAGGTCAGGAGCAGGCCCCAGTCCACCCCCGCGAGGGCCTTCCGGTCCAGCAGCGCCAGGGCCAGGAGGATCACCGGCAGGCCGATCTGCCAGGGGAGGAGGCGCAGGACCATGGCCACCGCCAGGAGGAAGAGGACCGTCAGGGCCGCGGCGCGCCTGGCGTCCACCGTCTCCGCCCGGTCCGCGACCGCGATGGGCTCCGGGTCCACCCGGAGGCAGCAGAGCAGGATCAGCGCCACGGAGAGGAGGAAGGGCGGCAGCATGATGCCCAGGAACTCCCCGGCGGGGATGGCGAAATGGCTGTAGAGGTAGAGGTTCTGGGGGTTGCCGAAGGGCGTCAGCATCCCGCCCAGGTTGGCCGCCAGGTTCTGGAGCAGGAAGGTCCAAGCCAGGTACCGCTCCTCCCCCGCCGTCCGGAGCGTCAGGGCGCTGAGGGGCAGGAAGGTCAGGAGGGCGGTGTCGTTGGTCAGCAGCAGGGAGGCCAGGAGCGTCAGCAGCACCAGGGCCGTCACCACGGAGCGAGCGGTATGGAAGCGCCGCAGCAGCCGCTCCGCCAGGACGGAGAAGAGGCCCAGGCGGCGGAAGCCACCCACCACCGCCAGCACCGAGAGGAGGCAGGCCAGGGTCCGGAGGTCGTAGTAGCCCAGATATGCCCGGCGGTGACGGCCGCCGCCAGCACAGCGATCACCGGCATGGCGTTGGCGCGGCACCAGGCGAGGAGCCTCGGGGCAGCCCGATCTTGGGAAGTACGCATGGGTCTCAGGGCTCCACGCCGGCGGCGCGGAGGGCGTCTTCCGGCAGGTCCGGGAAGGGGATCAGGGGGACGGGGGCCTCAGGGTAGTCCCCCAGGGCCTTCTCAAAGTAGCAGGTGCCGAACCACTCCCCGAACTTGAAGCCGCAGCGCTTCAGCTGGCCTGCCAGGTCATAGCCCAGACGGTAGTGGAAGCGGACGCTGGCGTCCGTCACGTAGGGGCTCTCCGTCTGGGAGTAGGTGACGCAGGCCACCAGGGTCCGGACGCCCTGGGCCCGGGAGAGCTCCTCCAGGGCGTGGTAGAAGCGCTGGCCCAGGCCGTTGCCCCGGAGGTCCCGACGGAGGTAGATGCTGGTCTCCGCCGTCCAGCCGTAGGCGGCCCGGGTCCGGAGGGGACTGGTATAGGCGTAGCCCAGGACCTCGCCGTCCCGCTCCGCCACAAGATAGGGATACTTCGGGGCGATGGCGGCGATCCGGCGGCGGAACTCCGCCGCGTCCGGGGGCTCATACTCAAAGGTGATGGCGGTCTCCCGGACATAGGGGGCATAGATGGCGGCAAGCGCCGGAGCGTCCGCCTCCCGGACGGGACGAAGATGGACGTTGGTCATGGTATCATTCCTCCGATCTGCGATCCGGCAGGAGGGTCCTCCGGTGCCGGAAATAGTATCCCAGTCCCACGGCATCCGCCAGGAACCAGCCGATGGGGATGGCCCACCAGATGCCGCTCTCCCCCACCGGGCCCGCCAGGGCGTAGGCCAGAGCCACCCGGGTGCCCAGAGAAATGACGGTCAGCACCACGCTCATCCCCGGCTTTTCCAGCGCCCGGTACAGCCCGTAGAGCAGGAACAGGCAGCCGATGCCGCAGTAGAACGCGCCTTCAATGCGCAGATACTGTACGCCCGCCTGAATGATCTCTGTCTCCCCGGCTTCCACGAAAATCGTCATAAGCGGACGGGCAAAAACGAAGACAAGGGCGGATATGACCAGACAGAAGGCCATGGAGACGCACACGGCGCTTTTCAGGCCGGAGCGGATTCGACCGGTCTCCCTTGCGCCATAGTTCTGGGCGATAAACGTGGAAAAGGCGTTGCCGAAGTCCTGTACCGGCATGTAGGCGAAGGCGTCGATCTTCACGGCAGCGGCGAACGCGGCCATGACCACCGTGCCGAAGCTGTTGACCAGTCCCTGCACCGTGAGAATGCCCAGATTCATGACCGACTGCTGAACGCAGGTCAGGGTGGAGAAGGAGAGAATTTCGGAAATGCGCGACCACCGCAGACTGCGAAGACGCCGGATGGAGCGCACCTGAGGGCAGCGCAGAAGGGCGTAGACCGCAATGCCGATGCCGGAAAGGTACTGGGCGATCACCGTCGCCTCCGCAGCGCCCCCGACGCCCCGCTTTAGCTCAATGATGAACCACAGATCCAGAACGATGTTCAACACGGCGGAAACGGCCAGAAATACCAGCGGCACCACAGAATTTCCCACCGACCGCAGGAAAGAAGCAAAGAAATTGTACAGGAAAATCCCGGGGATTCCCATAAAAATCACGAACAGATAGGCGCGCATATCCCCCCACACCTCGTCAGGGACGTGGAGAAATACACGAAGCGCGTCCAGACAGAGGTAGGCAATGACGTTCAGAAGCACCGTCGCGGCGGCGATGGAATAGAAGGACGCGCAGATATCCTCGCAAAGGCCGTTCTCGTCCCGCTGGCCGAAGCGGATGGAAAACAGCGCGCCGCTTCCCATGCACAGGCCAAGGATGATGGAGGTGAGGAAGGTCATCAGCGTGAAGGATGACCCCACCGCCGCGAGAGCATTGCGCCCAAGAAATTGCCCGACGATCAGGGTGTCGGCAATATTATAGCACTGCTGGAGCAGGTCGCCCAGAATCATGGGGATTGCGAACAGCAGCATGGATTTGGTGACGGAGACTTTTGTCAGATCTCGATTCATTATGCGCCTCCGGGGTGCAGGATTTCCTGTGTTTTTTGAAAAAAGTTGTTTGACCGAGTGCTTACCGGACACCGAACAACTCCTGAGCTTCCAGCTGAAGCAGTTTGCTGACTTCCAAAGCAATATCGTTCAGCGTACAATGTGCCGCTCCAGCCCGTGGCTCCTGACCAGCCGGAGAACGTCCAGTTCATGTGGTTCTACGGCCTGCACGCAAATAACTGCGGCACCTGTGTGAAAAAGCCCATGACCCAGTGCTCCGGCGAAGAGATCATGCGGGAGCTCCTGTATTACTGCGGTCTGGAGGACAAGATCGACGAGATCATGCCCCGCAAGCTGAAAGACCGCCCGGAGGTCATTCCCGCGGGCAACAGGAACCTCGCGTTCATCGGCCGGTTCGTGGAGCTGGAGGGTGATGTGGTGTTCACCGTGGAAACCTCTGTCCGCACGGCGATGATTGCCGTCTACCGGATGCTGCACCTTGACCGTCCTATCACGCCGCTGTTTCAGGGGCAGTACGACATTCGTATGGTCAACGTGGCGCTCAAGACATTGCTCGGCAAGGACAAGATCGAGGTCAGCGACCTGCCGAAGGTCAATCCCCTGAAGCTCCCGCAGACCATGCACGAGATCGTGAATGCCATTAATCAGATCCCGCCCGTGCCGGAGTATTATTCCGAGCGGAAGGAAAATCAATAAGCATGGCTGTGTGAAAACGCTGCTGACGCGTTGCCAATCCGTTGCCAATTTGTACCCAAAAAAGTAGGAAAAGCCCCAGAAATCAATACGGGGTTTTTCTGTGCGGCACGGTTTTGGAAACAACTGCAGGGGAAATGTTCCGATTTCATTCACATCCCTACAGGATGCGCCTGAAATCGGAAAGGAATCTCCCACGGCCTAAAAACGTGCCACCGGCACGTTTTTTTAACGGCCTTTCGAGTCCCCGCCTCGTATCAAAAAACAGACTGCCCTGCTGGGCAGCCTGTTTTTTGGTGCGAGAGAGGGGACTCGAACCCCCACGGCGTAACCACACGCACCTCAAACGTGCTTGTCTACCATTCCAACACTCTCGCAAACTTGCCTGAACATTATAACCTTGACAGCGGGATTTGTCAATAGTTTTTCCGCAAAACCCTTGCAACTTTGCGCTCGCTCTGCTACACTATACTGTAAAAAGGGGGAATGGGCGTATGGTGCGCTTTTTTGCGGACGGCGAGGAACTGCGAGCCGATACCGTCGTGCTGACCGGGGAGAATGCCCAGCACGCGAAGGTGCTGCGGCTGAAGGCCGGGGAGACGGTTCTGGTGTGCGACGGGCAGGGGACGGAGTGCCTTTGCGAAGTGACGGACGCCGGGGAAATGAAGCTGAATGTGCTTAAGCGGCGGGAATCCACGTCGGAAGCGGCGGTACGGGTCAGTGTGTACATGGCCTTTCCCAAGGCGGACAAGCTGGAGCATGTGATCCAGAAGGCCACCGAGTTGGGGGCTTACGAGATCGTAGCGTTCCCTTCCGCCCGGTGCGTGTCCAGACCCGATGAAAAAAGCCTCAAAAAGAAGCTGGAACGCTGGCAGAAAATTGCGGCATCCGCGGCGGAACAGTCCGGACGGGGGAGGATTCCCCAAGTGCTGGTGCTGGACAGCTTCCACGCCGCGCTGAGTCGGGCGTCCGAAGCCGACAAGGCGCTGATGTTCTACGAAAACGAGCAGGCTGTGACGCTGAAAATGGCACTCAGCGGCGAATACCGGACCGTCAGTCTGCTCACCGGCCCGGAGGGCGGGCTGGAAGAAAAGGAAGTCCGGCAGGCAAGGGAAACCGGATTGCAGGTCTGCACGCTGGGAAAACGGATTTTGCGGTGCGAAACAGCGCCGCTGTGCGCTCTGTCTGCGGTCATGTACGACGCGGGCGAATTCTAATACTATTTCCTGATTAAAATCTTTGATTTTAATCAGGAAGGCATCGCCTAATGGCGCTGCCGGTTTTGTGATTTATAAGGAAAGAAATCACAAAACAAGTCTCATATGAACTCCTTGCCCTTCGGGCAATTAAAATCTTTTCTAAAGATTTTAATTGGAGTTCAGTATAAAATAAAACAATGCCGGGGAACAGTTGAACCGTTCCCCGGCAGAATTTATTTCTTGACGGCGGCATCTGCCGACTGCTTGAGAATAGACACGTCGCCGCTCATGGCGTCCACGTCGATCTTGCAGTGTCCGTCGCCGCAGACGTAGCTCTTATTCTTCTTTACGGTGGGAAAATCGGAGGAAAAATCGCTGCTCATGGCGTCCAGACTGACGGTGAAGCCCGCGTCTTCGGGCAGGGTGAGGGTCAGGCCGCCGGACATGGAGTCCATTTTCACCTTGTCGGGAACATTCTCAAGCACGCCGGTAAAGCTGGCGGAGGCGGCCTCAAAGTCCAGCTCGCTCAGACTTCCGGTGAACGTCACGTCTCCGGAAGCGGTGTCCACGTCCAGACTGCTGACCGTGCAGTTTTCAAATTTGGCGGTGCCGCTGGCGGAGTCGATCTCCATCTCCCGGATGATCATGTCGCGGACGGTCAGATCGGTGGAAGCGGTGTCGAGTTCCAGAGAATCACAGACCCAGCCCCGGGGAACGGTGACGGTCAGGTCTTTGCTGCCGTCGCCAAAGTGAAGGCCAAAGCCGGCGATGCTGCTGTCCTTGCTGTATTGGATAACCAGTTCGTCGCCGGACTGCTTCCAGACCATCTCATATTTGTCGGTGCCATTGCCGGATTCGAGAAAGGTAATTTCCTGTACGTCCCCCGGCTCGACGGTGACGGAACCGGAAATCCATTCGATTTTGATTTCCCGGATGGCAGCGGGGTCTGCGGAACCGGCCGAACCGGTCTGGTTGACACCGTTCAGCTTGAGACACTCAGCATTAACCCAGCCGTCAAACGGGGAGGTGGTGTGAATCCAGCTGTCCCCGCCTACCTCCTCGGAACGGTCAATGACCACATTGTCGCCCACATTCAGTGCGCCGACAGAAGCAGATTGGGTGTTGGGCATGCTGTAGACACTGGTTTGCGATACCACGGAGACGGACCGGTCTGTGTTCAGAGAATCGGACTGACCCGCCGGAGGCTCGGAGGCTGCGACATCGGTGCGGTGGTACACCGTATCGGTGCTGCCGTGGAACATCGTGAAGAGGTTGTTGCCCAGCCCGGCAATGAGGACTGCCAGCAGCACCAGAATCACAACGCTCCAGATGACGATGCGAACGATTGCATTGCTTTTCATCTTATTTACCCTCCTTCAGGTCAAGAATGGCTTTGACCAGCCCCTGCACGGCGGCGGTGATGGGGAAGATCACCCATGTGATGTACCATGCGCCCGTGAGGAAGCTGACAATGAAATAGATCGCAAGGCCAATTGCCCAGATCAGACCGTTGATGCTCTTGGCAAGCGCCGACTGGGGAGTACCCGGCTCGACGTCTGCATTTTCGGTTTCCTTCTTAGCGCCCAGAATGATGAGCACCGTGGCGACGGCCACGAGGGTCAGCGTCCCGCACAGACCCGAAATTCCCATGTTCCACATACCGCTCAGAACGAACAGCGGGATGGGGCAGAGGATGTACAGCCCCACTGCGATGGCGCGGAGAAGCTTCTTAACCGGGGTGTCATGCTCCTCTGGCTTGACCGCCGGGGCGGGCAGGGGAGCCGCGCCGGGGGCTCTGCCCAGAATTTCGTTAATGTCGCCGATGCCCATGATGGCAAGGCGGTAGGCGGCCTCCGGCGTTTTTCCGGCGGCGATCAGATCGTCGTAGCGGTCTAAGGTGTTTTGCAGGATCTCCTGCCGGGTATCGTCGCAATCCGCGGCTCCCGCGAACAGAAGCTGCACGTACTGAATCAGCTGCTCTCTCATAATTTCTCCTCCACTTCCAGAAGTTTATCCATAATTTCTTTTGTTTCCTGCCATTCTCCCAGCAGACGGTGGCAGGCTTCCCGTCCTGCGGATGTGATGGTGTAGTAGCGCCGCCGTGCGCCCGCGCCGCTGTCGCCCCAGTATGAGGCGATGTAGCCCAGCTCCTCCAGCCGCTTGAACGCCGTGTAAAGGGTCGCTTCCTTCAGCTCAAAGCGGTTGTTGGAGAGAGTAGAAATGACTTTGTTGATCTCGTAGCCGTAGCTGTCGCCGCGAAGCAGCCGCGCCAGAATGATGGCGTCGGTATGCCCCCGTATCAAATCACCGGCAATAGACACAGGCATCCCTCCTTACGCGAGCAGTATAACACAAAGTACCTCATCTGTCAAGGTACTTCATATTAAATAAATACAGGAATCTGAAAAGGAAACACATTGGGCGCAGAAAAGGCTCCGCGCCTGTGCGTGGAGCCTTAAAAGAGGTCTATTTATGATACTTGCTTCCCGCCTGAATGGCTTCTGCCCGGTAGAGCTGTTCCAGAACCATGATGCGAGCCAGATGGTGGGGGAAGGTCATTGCACCCATGGAAAGACGGAAATCCGCCCTCTGCTTGACCCGGGGAGACATACCGAAGGAGGAGCCGATTAAGAAACAGGCGCTGGATTTGCCGGAATTTTTCACGTCCCGGAGCTTGTCCGCGAAGGCTTCGCTGGATAGTTCTTTTCCTTCGGGGGTGAGGACGCAGAACCAGGAGCCCTTGGGAATTTTGGAGAAGATCAGCTCGGCCTCCTTTTCCAGCCCCGCCTCGATCTCGCCGGGGGAGGGATTTTCGGGAAGCCGTGCTTCCGGCAGCTCGAGAAGCGTAAAGGCGCAGTATCCGCCCAGACGCTTTTTGTATTCCTCGGCGGCGGAAATGTAGAATTTTTCCTTGAGCTTGCCCATGGTGATCAGGGTGATGCTGAACATGGCAAATCTCCCTTCGTTTTTCCTATAGTCTATCATTTCCAGACGGGAAATGCAACATAATTGCCGCCGATGGGCAGACAATAGCCATGGAGGTGAGAACATGGCGAAAAAAGAGAAAATCGTGACCGACCCCTTTGGCAGCTACACGGGGCTGGTCAGGCACCCGGAGGAAAAGCCGGTGCAGGACGCGGACGATCTATAGGACGAAGGCAGCGGCGGGGAAACCCGCCGCTTAGACTGTCAAAAA
>ERZ826220.2784-NODE-2784-length-14427-cov-3.018926_pt1 | contig 14427 bp, 8 predicted proteins | sample MGYA00519927_ERZ826220 | MGnify/ENA primary metagenome ERZ826220 (study PRJEB31778, sample SAMEA3449225) | human gut metagenome | biome: human gut; feature: human-associated habitat; material: faeces | place: United Kingdom | collected 2010/2012 ...
ATACCTGCTGGTTCAACCCCGGCAATCTTGAAAACAAGTCCGGCATCACGCCCAAATATACGGTGAGCTCCTATGAGGAGCTCTACCGCATCGTGATGGAGCCGGAGGAGCTGGAAAATATCGGCGTGCGCAACCGCCGCCACAGCAACGAAGCCCTGCTGTAAAGCAAGGGCGCACTGCCGCTGCCCGTTTGTCAGGCGGCGGCATCATTTTGGAATTGAGGATGTACCGCTATGTTGTTGGAACTTCAAAACTTAGGCAAGAGCTTCGGCGAACACGAGGTACTGCGTGATGTAAATGCAGGTGTCGAGCGCGGGGACCGTATCGGCATCATCGGTGCCAACGGCACCGGCAAGACGACGCTTTTGCGGATCCTCTGCGGCGAGAGCCTGCCTGACGCCGGAGATGCCGCGTTCGGCACCGGTGTGACCACCGGCTACCTTGAGCAGAACGCCCGGCTGGACCCGTCACTGGACATCTATGCCACAATGCGGCTGGTCTTTACCCCGGCGCTTGACGCCATGCAGGAGATGGACGCGCTGCAAAAGCAGCTGGCCGCAGACCCGCACAATGCGGAACTGACCGAAAAGATCGCCCACTGCACCGCTGTCATCGACGCGATGGACGCTTATAACATGGACACCCAGATCAAAAAGGTGCTCAACGGCATGGGCTTTCCCGCCGACACCTGGACAAAGCTGGCGGGCGTGCTTTCGGGCGGTGAGCAGACCCGGCTGCGTCTGGCACGGCTGCTGCTGGAGCGCCCCGACCTGCTGATCCTGGACGAGCCGACGAATCATCTGGACCTGGAAACGATGGAGTGGCTCGAAAATTATCTGAAAGCCTACCGCGGTGCGGTGCTCGTTGTCAGCCATGACCGCTACTTCCTCGACGCCGTCTGCACCCGCATTTGGGAGCTGCGCGGCAAGAGCATCAAGACCTACCGCGGCAACTACTCGGCCTATCTGCCCCAGCGCGAGGCCGCTGACGAGCGCCAGCAGAAGCTGCATGACGCCGCTGTAGGAAAAGCTGCCAAATTGCAGGACTACGTGGACCGCAATCTTGTGCGCGCCTCCACGACGAAGATGGCCCAGAGCCGCCGCAAGCAGCTGGAAAAGCTCGAGATCGTCGAGGCCCCGACCGCCGAGGCGTGGGAGCTGAACTTTCGCTTTGAGTACGACATTGAGCCCTATGACGAGCTGGTCATCATGAAGAATCTGAGCGTCCATATCGGTGAGCGCACCCTCATCGACGCCCTGGATTACGTCGTTCACCGCGGGGACAAGCTCGTCATTGCAGGTCCCAACGGCGCAGGCAAGTCCACGCTTTTGCAGGTGCTGGACGGCAAGCGCCGCCCGTCGGGCGGTATGGTCCGCCTGGGCAGCGGCGCCAAGCCGGGCGTATTCACCCAGCAGCAGGCCCGCCGCGCAGGCCGCGTCATTGACGCCATCTGGAACCAGTACCCGCGCTTTACCGAGCTCGAGGTCCGCAGCCATCTGGCGCGCTTCGGCTACCGCGGCGAGGAGGTCTTTAAGGACTGTGCGTCGCTGTCCGGCGGTGAGCTGGCCCGCCTGCGCTTTGCCGAGCTGGCGCTCGAGCGCCCGAACCTGATGTTCCTGGACGAGCCGACGAACCACCTGGACATCTACATGCGCGAAAGCCTGACCCAGGCGCTGGCGGCCTACACCGGCACACTGCTGCTCGTCACCCATGACCGCTACCTGATGCAGACGCTGGGCTGCCCGATCATGTACCTGGAGGACGGCAAAGCGACGTTTTACCCGAGCTTTGCCGCCCTGCAAAACCGTGACGCCGGTAAAACCCAGGAACAGCAAAAGACCGAGGAGACTGCCAAAAAGCAGGCATACGGCAAGGAGCAGCGCAAGCGCCGCGCCGAGGTCCGCGCCCGCCTGAAAAAGGTGGAGAGCGAGATCGAGGAGCTGGGTGCGCATATTGTCGAGCTGGAAAATGAGATCAACGACCCCGAGGTCCTGCGCGACCATCTGCTGCTGCGTGACAAATGCGACGAGCTTGACGACACCCGCTTCCACCAGCAGGAGCTCTACGACGAGTGGGAAAAGCTGGCCGAGGAGCAGGAAACCTTTGAAAACGAGGGCGAATGACCTTTTTACCGTTCTGTAACTTGTATTCCTGCCAAAAAGCGCTATACTATAGGTTTAGCAAGCTTACCAGGAAAAAGAGTATAGGAAAGTATGTAAGGCGGGTAGAACACATTGCAGACCACCATTATCGTAGCAACGCATAAACCGTACTGGGTGCCGGATGACCCGATGTACCTTCCGGTACAGATGGGCCATGCCGTCCACCCGGCCTGCGGCTATATCGGCGATGATACCGGCGACAATATCTCGGAGCGCAACGCAAATTTCTGCGAGCTGACGGGCCTGTACTGGGCGGCGCACAACATCGATTCCGATTATATCGGCATCGTGCATTATCGCCGCTATTTTGCCAGCCGCCGCAAAAGCCGCTTTGCGGACAAGAAGTCGCGTGTCATCAGCCATGAGGAGCTCTGCAGCATTCTGGCTACGACGAACGTCGTCCTGCCGAAGGAGCGCCACTATTTTATTGAGACGAACTACACCCAGTATATCCACGCCCATCACAAGCAGGATCTGGAGGTGACCCGCGCCATCATTGCGCGCAAATGCCCCGAGTACCTGCCCGCGTATGACCTGTATATGTCCAAGACCCACGGCCACCACTTCAACATGTTCGTCATGAAGAAGGAACTTTTGCAGCACTACTGCACCTGGCTGTTCGACATTCTGTTTGAGCTTGAGCGGGAGCTGGACATGACGGGCTACACGGTCAATGACCGCCGGGTCTTTGGCTTTGTGAGCGAGCGTCTGCTGGACGCCTGGCTCACCACGAACAACATCAGCTTTGAGGAACTGAACATCGTTTACATGGAGCACCAGAACTGGCTGCACAAGGGCACAGCCTTCCTCAAGCGCAAATTCTTCCCGAAAAAAGATGCTTGACGCAAGAAATGTCACGGCCATCGTCGTGACCTACAACCGTCTGCCGCTGCTCAAACAATGCCTGGCCGCCCTGCGTGCCCAGACCGTGCAGGGCTTTACGGTGCTGCTGGTGGACAATGCGTCCACTGACGGCACAGCGGACTATATAAAGACGCTGGCAATGCCGGGGCTGGTCTGCCGCAATCCGGGGGAAAACCTCGGCGGTGCGGGCGGCTTTGCCTACGGCATCCGCGCCGCGGCGGAGCTGGGGTGTGAGGCCGTCTGGATCATGGATGACGACACGCTGCCCGAGCCGGACGCGCTGGCTGCCCTGCTGGCCGCCGATGCCGCCCACGGCGACGGCTGCGGCTGGCTGTCCAGCAGGGCACTTGCCCCGGACGGCACCGACCAGCCGATGAACCTGCAGCGCAAAACGATGTACCGCGATATTGACGGCTTCGACGCAGCGGAGGTTCCCGCCGTGATGGCGAGCTTTGTCTCGCTGTTCCTGCGAACCGAAGCCGTGCGGCAGTTCGGCCTGCCGATTGCCGAGTTCTTCATCTGGTCCGACGACTGGGAGTACACCCGCCGCATTTCCCGCGCAAAGCCCTGCTATGTCATCCCGGCCAGCCGGGTCGTGCACGCCATGCAGAACCCCGGCGTCGTGAACATTGCCAGGGATGTGCCCGCCCGCTGGGCACGCTACCGCTATTTTTACCGCAACGATGTGGTGCTCTACCGCCGGGAGGGACTGTCCGGCTGGCTGTGGCTGCTGGCCAAGGACAGTTGGCACACCGTACAGGTCCTGCGCGACAGGCAGGGCTGCCGCGCCGAGCGCATAAAAATCATCTGGAAGGGCTTTGCCGCCGGGGTGCGGTTCCGCCCGCAGATACCGTACCTGCCATGAACCTGACAAAACAAATTTGCCATAAAGCTGCGCACTTTGACGCCGTCGCCTTTGACGTGTTTGACACGCTTATAAAACGCGACGTTGCTGTGCCGACAGGACTTTTCCGCCTGATGGGCGACGATTTTTACGCTGCCCGCATCCGGGCCGAGCGTGAGGCCCGCGCCGCCCAAAGCAGGGAAGTAACGCTGGCTGAAATCTACGCCCGCCCCTGCCTTGCCCGCTATGACGCAGCGGCGGAGTGCGCTGCAGAGCTGGCCGCCTGTGCGGCGAACAAGCCCGTGCTGGATGCAGTGCAAACGCTTAAAAAGCAGGGGAAAAAGCTCTACTATATCTCCGATATGTACCTGCCGCAGACGCAGATCGACGCGATGCTGCGCCGCTGCGGCTATCCCTGCTTTGACGGCGGTTTTGTTTCCTGTACTTACGGTGTGCAGAAGCGCAGCGGCAGACTGTTCAAGCGCTTTTTGCAGGAAACCGGCCTCACGGCGAAGCAGCTGCTTTTCATCGGCGACAGCTGGCGCGCCGATGTGGCCGGGGCCGCGCTGGCGGGCATCACCGCCTGGCATCTGCCGACGCCGTCCGCACCTGCGGATGACGCTGCGGCTTTTGTGGAAAACCGTCTGCCGCAGCAGCGATCTGACGGTGAGTCTCTCGGCTTTTCTGTGCTGGGACCGCTGGCAGCGGCATTCTGCCAATGGCTGCACGCGCGCCGTGCCGCCCGCCCGGAGGCCCGGCTGTATTTTCTCGCCCGTGATATGTACCTGATGCGGGACGTCTATCACACGCTCTACCCGCAGGAGGAGACCGGCTATTTACAGGTCTCCCGCCGTAGCCTGGCTCCGGCGTTTCTGGCGGCGGGAGACTGGGCCACAGTGCTGGCCGCCCTGCCGCGGCAGACTTTGACCGGTGCGCAGATCGCCGAATACTGCGGCACGACCTGCTCGCCGGAGCTGGCGGACAGGCAGTTTGATTTGAAGCAGCCGGACAGGGAAGCGCTGCACGCCTTTTTTCGGCAGCTGCCCCGCCCGGACGCCGCCGACGCGGTCACAGCCTATCTGTCTGCGCAGGGTATCCGCCCCGGCGATTTCCTTGTTGACATCGGCAGCGGCGGTACAACGCAGCTGCTGTTAGAGCAACTGCTGCAATTTCCGCTGCACGGGCTTCAGCTCTCGGCGGATGACCGGCTGCGCACCCGCTTTGCGCCCGACCAAACGGAAGTATTCCTGTTTGACGGCAAGCCCGCGCCGCGCCTGTATTGGGCGGGTCAGCCGATGCTCGAACGCCTGCTCTCACAGGATGTCGGGGCTACGCTGGGCTACTGCGCGGAGAAGGGGGGCATCGTCCGTGTGCGCACGGCCAGGCAGCCCGCCGAGCCGCGCATTGCACAGATCCAATCCGGCGTGCGCCGCTTTGCCGCCGCCTGGCGGGACAGCGTGCTGAACGGCCAGCCCATCCCGCCGCAGCGGGCCATTGCCCCGTTTTTGCGGCTGGTGGAAAGCCCGACAGCTATACAGCTGGATCTGCTCGGTGACCTGACGGTTGAGGACGGCGGCACCTATCCGCTGGCCGCGCCGCAGCACACAGCGCACTACCTGACCCACCCGCGGCAGGCAAGGCGTGACTTTGCAGAGGCACGCTGGAAGATCGGCTTTTTGCAGCGTGCCGTACCGCTGCCGCTGCCTTACGGAAAATTGTATCTGAAACTGAAAAAATAATGCGAAATGCGAAAGGAGGTACCCCCATGGCCAAGATCAGCGTGATCATCCCGGCGTACAATGCCGAGACGACCCTGCGCACCGCCGTGGAATCCATCCTTTCCCAGCAGGTGCCGGAGCTCGAGATCGTCATCGTCAACGACGGTTCGACGGACGGCACGGACCGGCTTTGCCACGCGCTGGCGAGTGAGTACCCCTGCATCCACGTCATCACCCAGAAGAATGCCGGCATCTGCGCGGCCCGCAACCGCGGCATGGAGGCCGCGAGCGGGGAGTACATCACCTTCTGTGACGATGACGACCTGTTCTGGCAGGGAGCGCTGCGCCTGCTTTTGCAGACGGCAGAGGACACCCGTGCCGACCTTGTGCGCGGCGGCTATGAGCTGCTGCGCCAGCGCCCGGACGGTACCTTTGCTGAGCAGCCGCACCCTGCCGGAAGCTCCTGCACGATAGCGCTGGGCCGCGGCGGCAGCTACGGTGCTTTTTTGGAGAATAGCGGCCCGCAGTTTGTATGGAACGCCCTCTACCGCCGCACGGCGCTGCTGGGGCTGCGCTTCAATGAGCGGTGCAGCTACGGGCTGGAGGACTTTGTCTTTAACGCCGCAGCCTACCGGCGCGTCGGTAAGGCGGTCTACATCCCGCAGGTCGTCTACCGCCATTTTGAGAGTGCGCAGAGCACCTCCTGTGCGCACACGGCGCAGGCACTTTTGGGCCGCATCCGGGCGCTGGAGCCATGGATGGAGGCTGAATTCCACGCCGCCCAGCGCTGGTGCGGCCCGGAGGAGCTGCAGGCCGTCTGGAAGGACCGCCGCGCACAGGCCGTCACTTTTTTGATGCACCAGCTGCGCGACGCACACGCCCCGGGCGTGCTGCGCCGCAAGGCCTGGCGCACGCTGCGGGAGGCCCTGGCCCCGTACCCGGGCAGCCTGCTGGACACCCTGCACGACGCAGGGCACAATAAAAAACAAACAATGGCACTGCTTTTATACCAGATGCGGCTGCAGAAGCTCTACGATCTGCTGCCGGTCAGAGAGGAACAGTTATGAAAACGATTCTTGTTACCGGTGCAGCGGGCTACATTGGCCGCCATGTCGTAAAAAATGCGCTGGACCGCGGCTACCGCGTCATTGCGGCGGATTTTAACTTCAAAGGCGTCGACGAGCGCGCCGAGTTCTGCGATGTGCCGCTGTTCGGCGGTGACGCCGACCTGTACCGCAAGCTGGGCAGCCCGGACGTCTGCATCCATCTGGCTTGGCGCGACGGCTTCCGCCATAATTCCGCCGCCCACATGAAGGATCTGTCCAGCCATGTGACGTTTTTGAACACGCTGATCGACGGCGGCCTGAAGGATCTGAGCGTCATGGGTACGATGCACGAGGTCGGCTATTGGGAGGGTGCTATCAATGAGAGCACGCCCTGCAAGCCGCAGAGCCAGTACGGCATTGCCAAGAACGCCCTGCGCCAGAGCATGATGCTGACGCTGGCGGATTCCCCCTGCAAGCTGCACTGGCTGCGCGCATACTATATCACCGGTGACGAGGTGCACGGCAGCTCGATCTTTGCCAAGATCACCCAGGCCGAGCAGGACGGCAAAAAGACTTTCCCGTTCACGAGCGGCAGCAACCTCTATGACTTCATCGACGTGGACGAGCTGGCCAACATGATCGTGGCCGCCAGTGTGCAGGAGGAGATCAACGGCATCATCAATGTCTGCACCGGCAAGCCGATGAGTCTGGCGGACCGCGTGGAGCAGTTCCTGCGCGATAAGAACTACAAGATCAAGCTCGACTACGGCGCGTTCCCGGACCGTCCGTATGACAGCCCGGGCACCTGGGGCGACCCGACAAAAATCAACCGCATTCTGGCAAACGATACCTGCAAGCGTGCATAACATACAAAAAGGAAAAACGCAATGAAACGATTGGGCATCTTTTTCTTTTACGAAAAAAACGGCGATGTGGATGATTTCATCACCTACTACCTCGCTGACCTGAATAAGAACCTGACCGAGCTGGTCGTTGTCTGCAACGGCAAATTGAGCGAGCAGGGCCGCGCGGCCTTCTCGCAGTTTACCGACAACATCATCGTGCGCGAGAACAAGGGTCTTGACGTCTGGGCGTACAAGACCGCGCTGGATTCCTACGGCTGGGCGAAGCTCTCGGAATTTGACGAGATCGTCATGACGAACTCCACCCTGATGGGGCCTGTGCGCCCGCTGAAAGAGATGTTCGACGCCATGTGGGAGAACCAGGACCTCGATTTCTGGGGCCTGTCCATCCACCACGGTGCCAAGTCGAACCCCTTCAAGGGCAAGCACCTGTATAACTATCTGCCCGTACACATCCAGTCTCACTTCATCGTTTACCGTCGGCGCTTTGTGCAGAACCCGGAGCTGCAGGCCTACTGGGACAACATGCCGATGATCGAGAGCTACACCGACTCGGTGCAGCGATACGAGGCTGTGTTCACCAAGCAGTTTGAGGATAAGGGCTTCAAGTGGGATGTCTATGTGAAAACCGACGATCTGAAGGACTTCACAGACTATCCGCTGCTCGTCTGCCCGACGCTTTTATTGCGGGAGAAAAAATGCCCGCTGTTCAAGCGCCGCAGCTTTATGCACGAGCTGGAAGCCTATCTCAACGACACGGCAGGTGAGCCGGTGCAGGAGCTGTACGACTATCTGCGGGACGAGACGGACTATCCGATGAACCTCATCTGGAAGAACATGATCCGCACGATGCACCCGCACGATTTTACCCGCAATCTCGCGCTGACCCGCATCATCGAGCCGACGGTGTTGGACGAGGCAACGGCACAGAGCATCCGCCAAAACCGCCGCATTGCGCTGGCCATGCACCTGTATTTCATGGACATGCTGGATTCCAGCAAGGCGTTTGCGGCAAAGTTCCCGCCAGAGACGGATATTTTCATCTCGACGAGCAGTGCTGATAAGAAGCCGCAGATCGAGGCCGCCTTTGCGGACCTGAACGTCCGCAGCGTCACCGTGACCGTGGTGGAGAACCAGGGCCGCGACGTCGGCGCCTTCCTCTGTGACCTGGCCCCGCAGCTGCGGGACTATGACTACGCCTGCTTCATGCACGACAAAAAAGCCATCCAGACCCGCCCCGGCAGCGTCGGCGCGAGCTTTGGCTATGTCTGCAATGAGAATGTCTGCAAAAACGCTGCTCATGTGCTGAATGTGCTGTGTGAGTTTGAGAAGGACCCGTACCTCGGCATTCTCTGCCCGCCGTACCCGACGCACGGACTTTACTTCATGAATATGTGCTCCGGCGGCTGGGGCCCGAACTTTGAGAACACGAAAAAGCTGATGAAAGACCTTGGCATCGATGTGCCTGTTTCCGGTGAAAAATCGCCCATTGCGCCCTACGGCAGTGTGTTCTGGTTCCGCCCCAAGGCACTGGCACCGCTGTTTGACCACGGCTGGCAGCACTCGGACTTCCCGCCAGAGCCGCTGCCCCAGGACGGCACGATCAGCCATGCCATTGAGCGCATCTATCCGTTTGTGGCCCAGAGCGCGGGCTACTACCCGGCAGTGGTCATGAGCAAGAGCTACGCCGTGACCCACAACGATACGATGCAGGCCTACGCGGGTGGCGTGATCCGCCCGCTGGCCCGCGTGTTTGACTGCACGACCTTCTATGGTGCGGTCAGCTCGGCCACCGGCTTTGCCTACAAAAAGCACCACCTATTCAGCCACTACGGCCTGTACTCCGACAGCCGCCGCCGTCACGCGCGCAACTGGCTGCGGGACAATCTGCCCGCAGGCTCCTACAAGGTCATCATCAACACCAAGCGCGCTATCTTTGGCCCCCACGAAGGCCCCTATGAGGACTGACAACGCATGAAACGACTGGTCATCTACTTTCACTATGACCCGGCAGGCTGCATCGATACGGCCTGCCGCATTGCCGTACAGGCTGTGCAGAAATACGGCAGGGTCGTATTCGTCACCAACGGTACACTTGCCCCGGCGGACCGCGTCTGGGTGCGCCAGTCCGGTGCGGGCCGCATCGAACGGGAAAACGTCGGTTTCGACGTCGGCGCATACAGGGAGGCTCTGCTGACTCTGGGCCGGGAGAAGCTGGCCGAGTATGAGGAAATCGTCCTGATGAACTACACGCTGGCCGGGCCGGTCTGCTCACTGGCGGCGATGTTCACCGCGATGGACGCCCGCCCGGAGCTGGACTTCTGGGGGCTGACCCGCCACTACGCCATGCAGAGCCGCCGCTTTGGCGGCGCAGTGCCCGAGCATCTGCAATCCCATTTTATTGCGGTGCGCCCGCGACTGTTCAATAGTGACGATTTCTGGAACTACTGGAAGGAAATGGCGCTGCCGGCCAGCTACGAGCAGTCTATCATCCGCCACGAAACGCGGTTCACGCCGTATTTTGCCGCAAGGGGCTATGCCTGGGATACCTACGTGCAGACGGACGACCTGAAACCGGTTTTTGTAAACCCCATTATGGCCTGCCCGCGGGAGCTGCTGGCGAACCGCGGCTGCCCGTTTTTCAAACGGCGCAGCCTGTTCACGCCCTATGCGGATGAACTGCGCCGCACGGACGGCCTCGCCGCGCGGGAACTATGCGACTATGTGACGGCCTATACGGATTTTCCGCTGGAGCTGCTGCTGATCTCGCTGTTAAAAACACAGCCGCTTTCAGCCCTTGCCCAAAACCTGCATTGGTGCTATCCTGTCGGCGCACCGACAGGGAAAACGCCCGACCTGAACGAGCCGGGCCTGCGGCTGCTTCATTACGAACAGCCCGCCGCGGACCCCGTGACCGAATGGTATAACCGGCAGGTAGCCGCCAACGCGGACACACTGCTGGCAGAAGCTGCTGCTTTGTTTGAAAAAAATCCGATGCTTGGCGTGTTAAGCCCCTCTCTGCCGCTGTGGCAGGGCTGCACCGCAGCCCGCCGCGCCGCCTGGCTGCGGGAGAAGGACGCACTGGCACAGGAGGTATCCGTGCCCGTCGGCAGTGACCCGCCGCCCGCGCCCAACTGCGGCTGGGTGCTTGTGCGGGAGTCTGCCTTCCCGGACGGCATCCCCGCCTGCACAAGCCAGCGTGACGCCTGGAAGCTGGCCCTGATCGCCCAGAAAAACGGTGCCTATGCTGCTGCCTTTGAGCCGCTGACCCGGTCCGCGGCGCGGGCGGATATTTTAAATGAGTATGAGACCGCCGCCGCTCAGCCTGCCGCTGTAGCCAAGCAGCTGGGGCGGCTCGTCAAGCACAGACTGCAAAAGTAAAAGGGGAGACCACCCATCAAAAAGCAACGCCTGTTTTATCTTGATCTTGTCCGTGCCGCAGCGCTGATCTGCATCTTGATCGTGCATTTCAACGCGACGGTCACGGGGTATTTTACGCTGCCGCACAAGCTCTTTACCAGCACGCTGCCGCTGGGCATTTATCTGGGAGATTTCGGCTCCTCGCTGTTTTTCATTGTGTCCGGCGCATCGCTGGCACTGACCGTCCCGGCGGAGCAGAACCCTGCGCAGTTTTACAAAAGGCGCGCGAGGGCTGTCTACCCGCTGTTCTGGCTCGCGTGGTTCGTCGTGTTCAGCTATCGGTTTGTGGCGCACCCCGGCAGCTTCGGCGGGGCCAGGACCGTCACGCTGGTGCTGACGCTTCTGGGTCTCGACAACTTTGCCGTTGCCGCGGGCTGGGTCGGAACAGACTTTGCCTGTGTGGGCGAGTGGTTCCTCGGCAGCATCCTGTTTTTGTACCTGCTGTTCCCGCTTTTGCAGCGGGGGCTGCGCAAAAGGCCGTGGCTGACCTGGGCGCTGACGCTGGCGGTCTGCATCCCGGTGCACCTGCTGGGCTGGGACGCGCGGCTTGTGGCCGTGCATATCCCGGAATTTCTGTTCGGCATGACGTTTTTAACGCTCGCCGGACGCACACGGTATATTCTGGCCCCGCTGCTGCTGGCGGGGGCCGTGCTGGCACAGCCTTGGGACGGTAAGATCACCTGCGCGCTGGCCGGTGCCGGGGTGTTCATCCTGCTGGCGCTGGCGGCCCCACTGCTGGACCGCCCGTGGCCCCGCGCGGTGGGCGCACAGCTTGCCAAAATATCCTACGCGGTGTTCCTTGTGCATCACGTTCTGATCCAGGAGCTGGCCGCGCACTTTGATCTGGCGGTGTTGTCCCGCCGGGACACAGCGTTTTTGTTTGTCGTCTATCTGGCCGCAACATTTGCCGCAGCGCACGCGCTGCTCTGGCTGCAAAGAACGCTGCGCACCGGCCTTGCCGCCCTGTGCCCCCCAATATAAAGCTCCGCCCGCTGTTTCCACAAAAACAGCGGGTATTTTTTTTAACATTGTGCGCCCGCGCCCTCTGTACAAAAACGGGCGGGTACGGTATAATAGAAAATAATGTTTGAAACTAGGAAAGGGGCGTTCCACTGTGTCCGAATTCTCTGTTTCCCTTGCAAAATTGGCCGAGGAAGCTAACCTGACGATTGCCTACACCCCCTGTGAGCTGGATAAAATTCAGGTCACAGCCACCGAGGTCTACCGTCCGGGCATCCTGCTGGCCGGTTACTACGAAAACTTTGACAGCAAACGCATCCAGATCATCGGCCTGACCGAGATGTCCTATCTGGATGAGCTGTCCACCTCACTGCGCAACACCCATCTGGAAAAGCTGTTCTCCTTCCAGCCGCCGGCCATCGTGCTGACCCGCGGCATGCAGCCGCTTTCGGAAATGATGCAGTTTGCCAAGCAGTACGGTGTACCGATCCTGATGTCCACCGAGATGACGTCCGCCCTGATGGGGCAGCTCATCACGACCCTGAACACTGAGCTGGCCCCCCGCATCACCCGCCACGGCGTGCTTGTCGAGGTCTACGGCGAGGGCATCCTGATTCTGGGCGATTCCGGTGTCGGCAAGAGCGAGACGGCCATCGAGCTCGTCAAGCGCGGCCACCGCCTGATCGCCGACGACGCCGTTGAGATCAAAAAGGTCTCGCCGCATGAGCTGGTCGGCTCCGCGCCGCCTGTACTCAAGCATTATATCGAGCTGCGCGGCATCGGCGTCATCAACGTCGCGAAGCTGTTCGGCATGGGCGCGGTCAAGGAAAGCTCCAACATCGACCTCATCATCAACATGGTCCCGTGGCGCGACGGCGAAGCCTATGACCGCCTCGGCATGGAGACGCAGTACACCGAGATCCTCGACGTGAAGGTCCCGTCCATCACAGTCCCGATCACCCCCGGACGGAACCTTGCCGTGATCTTTGAGGTCGCCGCCATGAATAACCGCCAGAAGCGCATGGGCTACAACGCCGCGGTGGAATTCACCGAGCAGATGAGCAAATACTTTACCTCCCGAAATGACGACTGACAACATACAGCACAAACAAAAGCTCCCGGTCTCCGGGAGCTTTTTTGAACGCTTATAAGCTGCTTTCCCGCAGCTCCAGGTGCACCGGGATGCGGATGAGCGTCTGCTGCGGCGCCTCGCCGCGGATGCAGGCGAGCAGCCGGTCAACGGCGAGGCTGGTCTCCAGCGTCTTGTCGGCGGAGACGGAGGACAGGGGGAAGGGCAGGCGGATGTGCGAGAGGATATCGTCAAAGCCGATGAGCCGGACGTCCTGCGGGATCCGGATGCCGCGCCCCTGCAGGCAGCACGCGGCGTCCAGCGCCAAAAGGTCACTGAAGGCAAAAATGCCGTCCGGGCAGCCATATCGGTCCAGATAGCGGCCCAGCGCCGGTTCCAGATCTGCGCCGCCCGGCGCAGTGCGCAGCAGGTGCGGCGTGAGCGCCGCCTCGCTAAGCGCGCGGCGGAAGCCGCTCTCGCGCTCGCGGGCGGAGGAGATGGAGTCCGGCACGTTGAGCATCAGAATATGCCGGCAGCCGGCCTGCGCGAGCTGCTGCCCGGCCAGATACCCGCCGCGCTCGTCGTCCCAGATCACGGCCGGAAGATCGTCATAGCAGCGGCCGAACAGGACGTACGGCGTCCGGCAGCTCTCCAGCAGGTCGATGGCCGCGCGGCTTTTCTGGCACGGGCAGAGCAGCACGCCGTCGACGCTGCTGCGCACGGCGTTTTTGACCGCGTCCAGCTCATACTGCGCGGTCTCGTCGGTGTTCATGACGATGACCTGGTAGCCGAGCGTGCGGAACGCGAGCTCGAATGCGTGCAGCTGGATGGAAAAGCGCAGGTTGGAGGTATCGCCGACGATGATGGCGATGGTCCGGCTGCTGCCGGAGCGCAGAGACCCGGCCAGCGCGTTGTGCACATAGCCAAGCTCCTTCGCCGCAGCGCGGATGGCGGCTTTCGTCTCCTCGCGCAGCTTCGGCGAGCCGCGCAGCGCCTGCGAGACGGTATTGACAGTGAAGCCGGTCTTTTCCGCGATATCCTTCAGCGTGACGCGGCGGTCATCTATCGGCATGGCGGCGCTCCTTTCGTTTCAGTATGCTTCATTATACCTGCGGCGGAAAAGAAAGTCAAACCAATGCCAAGGATCCGCCGGTTCCTCTTTTATTTTTACGCGGAGTGTGATATGATGATAAAAACTATCCACCCGGAGGCGTTTATGTGGGCTTCTGAACTTCAACTGCAAAACATCGCGCGGACCTGCGCGGGTCTGGACCTGCGGACGCAGGAGCCGCTCAGCCGCCACACCTCGTTCCGCACCGGCGGTCCGGCTGCGCTGATGGCCTTCCCAAGAACGCCGGAGGAGCTGCAGCTGCTTTTGCGCAGCGCCGCGGCAGAGGAGGTCACGCCGTATCTGCTCGGCGCGGGGACGAACGTTCTGGCGCCGGACGCGGGACTGCAGGCGCTGGTCATCTGCCTGAAGG
>ERZ826220.2787-NODE-2787-length-14419-cov-7.270886_pt1 | contig 14419 bp, 13 predicted proteins | sample MGYA00519927_ERZ826220 | MGnify/ENA primary metagenome ERZ826220 (study PRJEB31778, sample SAMEA3449225) | human gut metagenome | biome: human gut; feature: human-associated habitat; material: faeces | place: United Kingdom | collected 2010/2012 ...
CGACGCGCTGATGAGCTCGCTGGATCCCTACAACCCCATCGCTATGATGGCGGACTCCGGAGCCCGAGGCAGTAAGAACCAGATACGTCAGCTGGCAGGTATGCGCGGACTTATGGCAGACCCTTCCGGCCAGATCATAGAGGTGCCTATAAGGGCTAACTTCCGTGAGGGTCTGACAGTTCTGGAGTTCTTCATAAGCTCCCACGGCGCCAGAAAGGGCTTGGCGGATACTGCACTGCGTACTGCAGACTCCGGTTATCTCACCAGAAGACTGGTGGATGTATCTCAGGACGTCATAATCCGCGAAGAGGACTGTGCCGCTTCCCGCGGCGAACGTCCAAAGGGCATGCCCATAAGCGCCATTATGGAAGGCAACAAGGTAGTAGAGCCCCTCAGCGACAGGCTGCTGGGCCGTTACACCGCAGAGGACGTTTACGATCCCACCACCGGCGAGATGATAATCCCCTGCAACGAGATGATAACCTTCAGCATACGCGACCGTATAATCAACGCAGGCATAAAGACCGTAAGCTGCCGCAGCGTATTCACCTGCCGCAGCGAGCACGGCGTGTGCGCGCACTGCTACGGCGCCAACCTGGCAACCGGCGGCAAGGTAGACATAGGCGAGGCCGTAGGCATCATCGCCGCTCAGGCCATAGGCGAGCCCGGTACGCAGCTGACCATGCGTACCTTCCATACCGGCGGCGTTGCATCGGCCGACGATATCACACAGGGTCTTCCCCGTGTCGTTGAAATATTCGAAGCGCGCAAGCCCAAGGGCCTTGCGGTCATCTCCGAGATAAGCGGCCGCGTGTCCCTTACCGAGGGCAAGAAGCGGGAGGCTACCATAACCAACGATGACGGCGAGAGCGCCAAGTATCTTATCCCCTTCGGTGCCAAGCTGAAGGTGAAGAACGGCGACACGATAGAAGCGGGCGATGAACTGACCGACGGTTCCATCAACCCCAACGATATACTGAAGATAAAGGGCGTAAAGGGCGTTCAGGCATATATGCTCAAGGAAGTACAGAGCGTATACCGTCTCCAGGGCGTTGAGATCGCGGATAAGCACATCGAAGTCATTATCCGCCAGATGCTCCGCAAGGTACAGATAGAGGACGCGGGCGACACTACTTTGCTCCCGGGCGAGCTGGTGGATATATTCGCCTTCGAAAACGAGAACGAGAGGGTTATACTTGAGGGCAAACAGCCCGCAGTCGCAAAGCGCAAGCTGCTGGGCATAACAAAGGCCGCCCTGGCTACCGATTCCTTCCTATCTGCCGCATCCTTCCAGGAAACCACCAGGGTGCTCACCGAAGCCGCTATAAAGGGCAAGGTAGATCCGTTGGTAGGTCTCAAGGAGAACGTCATAATCGGCAAGCTTATACCTGCCGGTATAGGCCTCAAGCGCTACCACAACGTAGAGGTGCGTGAGAAGGAAGATATCCCCACCGTAACCGAACAATAAATACAGCCTTAAATGGACCCCATGGGCGCGAGCTGTCCATGGGGGCTATTGTATGGAGGATCAGAAATGGCAAAATACACAAGGACAGACTGTCCGCTGTACGGCGGAGAATACTGCAAAAAGCTCAATATGAAGAGCTGCAAAACCTGCACTGTGACAAATGACAACGCCGCGGGCATAAAGGCGGATATCGACGCCATAGAGAGCCTTATGCCGGAGGGCGGTATGGCTCGCTTCTTCGAAGGAGAGGAGTGCGTGCTCTGCAAGGGCGAAAGGAAAAACAGGGCGGATTGCTACGCCATGGCTGATATGGGCCATCCGGAACCCAAGCGGGAGGGAAGGAACGCCATAGGCTTAAAGACAAAGCTACGCATAGGCTCCATGCTGCCGGTGCAACTTTCCTGCTGCTCCAACTGCCGCAAAAAGCACAATGCCGCTTCTAACCGCGAGGCGGCAGTCACCCTTACCGTGGCAATAATAATGCTGGCCGTGCTGAACTTCACGCCCACGGCCGAGGCCATAGCCGCCATAGGAAGCTACATGCCGCTGCTGCTGTTTGTGATAGTAGTGGGTGGAACGTGGCTTATAGGCAGGGCAAGCCGCAAGAGCATGATAAAAAAGTTCTCCGAGACTACCTGTATGGACATATTCGAGGTGCCAGGCCTTGACGAATTCAAGGCAAGGGGCTGGTTCGAGATAAGCCCCTACAAGGATATGAGCAGGCTGGTATTCTCCAGGGAGCCCCTCAGGCAGGGCCTGTTCACCGCATCGGAGAAAAAAGGGAAGGAAGAGCAAAATATATAGTGTTTTTCGAAAGAAAATCATTAAAAACGTTTGACAGCGAGCCGCTTATGTTGTAGAATACGAATGCTGTACTTTATGGGCAGAGTATGCATTCAGGGCAGTTCTGCGCAGAAGCGGCGGCTTATTTATCGGGAAAAATTCCTCTTCAAGGGGTTGCAGAGGATTTTCTTAATATAAATAACAAATATATTTTGAAAAGGAGAAAACCTAATGCCTACTATTAACCAGTTGGTTCGCAAAGGCAGGGAACAGGTAAAGTATAAGTCCAATTCACCTATACTGAAGCAGTGCCCCCAGCGCCGCGGCGTCTGCACCGCAGTGCGTACTATGACCCCCAAAAAGCCTAACTCAGCTCTTCGTAAGATCGCCCGTATCCGTCTTACCGACGGTCTCGAAGGTACCGCCTATATCCCCGGCATCGGCCACAACCTGCAGGAGCACTCCGTGGTTCTCATTCGCGGCGGCCGTGTAAAGGATCTCCCTGGCGTCCGTTACCACATCATTCGCGGCGCTCTGGATACCGCAGGCGTTGCAAAGCGCATGCAGGCCCGTTCCCGCTATGGCGCAAAGCGCCCCAAGAAGTAAGGAGGTAACAGAATATGCCAAGACGTGGATTTGTACCCAAGCGTGAAGTTCTGGACGACCCTATTTACGGCGGAAAGCTCGTTACCAAGCTCGTCAATCAGGTAATGCTTGACGGCAAGCGCGGCACCGCTCAGAAGGCCTGCTACGGCGCCTTCGATATAATAAAGGACAAGACCGGCCGCGAGCCTCTGGAGGTCTTTGAGGAGGCCATGAACAACATCATGCCCGTTCTGGAAGTCAAGGCCCGCCGCGTGGGCGGCGCTACCTATCAGGTACCTATCGAGATCCGTCCCGAGCGCCGTCAGACCCTTGGCCTTCGTTGGCTGGTAAGCTATGCCCGCGCCCGCAGCGAGCGCACCATGCAGGAGCGCCTTGCCGGTGAAATACTGGATGCCTGCAACAACGCAGGCGGCGCCTTCAAGAAGAAGGAAGATACCCACAAGATGGCCGAGGCCAACAAGGCGTTCGCCCACTTCCGCTGGTAAGAAAGCAAGGAGAATCTTATGCCGAGAAAAGTATCTCTGGAGAAAACAAGAAATATCGGCATCATGGCCCACATCGATGCAGGCAAGACCACCACGACCGAGCGTATCCTGTACTACACAGGCGTCAACTACAAGCTCGGCGAGACCCACGAGGGTACTGCGACGATGGACTGGATGGAGCAGGAGCAGGAGCGCGGCATCACCATTACGTCTGCCGCCACGACGTGCTTCTGGAAGAACCATCGCATCAACATCATCGACACCCCGGGCCACGTCGACTTCACGGTCGAGGTGGAGCGCAGCCTCCGCGTGCTCGACGGCTCTGTGACCGTCATGTGCGCCAAGGGCGGCGTTGAGCCGCAGAGCGAGACGGTTTGGCGTCAGGCGGATCACTACCATGTGCCCCGCATGATCTACGTCAACAAAATGGACATCATGGGCGCGGACTTCTATAACGTCCTGCGCATGATCGACGAGCGTCTCAAGTGCAATGCGGTGCCCATCCAGCTGCCCATCGGCAAGGAAGCCGAATTCCGCGGCATCATCGACCTGGTCGAGATGAACGCGGACGTCTACTACGACGAAATGGGCAAGGATATGCGCGTGGAGGAGATCCCCGAGGATATGCGCGAGCTCGCGGAGGAATACCGTGAGAAGCTGCTCGACGCCGTTTCCATGTTCGACGATGAGATCATGGAGATGTATCTTGAGGGCAAGGAAATCCCCACCGCCAAGATCCGCGCAGCAATCCGCAAGGCGACCGTCGCGGTCGAGATGATCCCTGTGGTCTGCGGTACATCCTACCGCAACAAGGGCGTGCAGAAGCTGCTCGATGCCATTGTGGACTATATGCCCGCGCCGACCGATATCCCCGCCATCGAGGGTATCAACCCGAAGACGGACGAAGAAGACAAGCGTGAGCCGAGCGATGACGAGCCTTTCTCCGCCTTGGCATTCAAGATCATGACCGACCCCTATGTCGGCCGCCTGAGCTTCTTCCGCGTCTATTCCGGTACACTCAACACCGGCTCCTCCGTTCTCAACTCCACCAAGAATGTTCGTGAGCGCATGGGCCGTATCCTGCAGATGCACGCCAACCATCGTGAGGATATCGAGACCGTTTACTCCGGCGACATTGCCGCGGCGGTCGGTCTCAAGAACACCACGACGGGCGACACGCTCTGCGATGAAAAGCACCCGATCATCCTCGAGAGCATGGAGTTCCCCGAGCCTGTGATCCGCGTTGCCATCGAGCCCAAGACCAAGGCTGGTCAGGAGAAGATGGGCATTGCGCTGATGAAGCTGGCTGAGGAGGACCCCACGTTCAAGACCTACACGGACGAAGAGACCGGTCAGACCATCATCGCCGGTATGGGCGAGCTCCATCTGGAGATCATCGTCGACCGTCTGCTCCGCGAGTTCAAGGTCGAGGCGAACGTCGGCGCGCCGCAGGTCGCCTATAAGGAGACCATCACCAAGGCCGTCGATCAGGACACCAAGTATGCCCGCCAGAGCGGCGGTAAGGGCCAGTACGGTCACGTCAAGATCCACGTTGAGCCCAACGAGTCCGGCAAGGGCTACGAGTTCGTCAACGCCACGGTCGGCGGCAGCGTTCCCAAGGAGTATATCCCCGCGGTCGATGCCGGTATCCAGGGCGCGATGCTCGCGGGCGTGCTCGCCGGTTATCCGGTGGTCGACGTCAAGGTCACGCTGTACGACGGCTCCTACCACGAGGTCGACTCCTCGGAGATGGCGTTCAAGATCGCCGGCTCCATGGCGTTCAAGGAAGCCTGCCAGAAGGCCGGCCCCACGCTGCTCGAGCCGATCATGAAGGTCAGCGTCATTGTCCCCGACGAGTATATGGGTGATGTCATCGGCGACCTCAACAGCCGCCGCGGTCAGATCCAGGGCTTCGAGGCCCGCTCCGGCGCGCAGCAGATCGATGCGTTCGTTCCCCTCGCCGAGATGTTCGGCTATGCCACCGACCTCCGTTCCCGCACGCAGGGACGCGGTCAGTACACGATGGAGCCCTCGCACTACATCGAGATCCCGAAGAGCATTCAGGAAAAGATCATCGATCAGCGCACCGGGCGCCACATGAGCTGAGGCACGAAAATAACAGTTGCAAATCGGCTCGATTTACGGTAAAATCATGGTGTTATGCAAGTGACACCGAAAACAATGAAAAAATCATAATAGGAGGATCACTCTAATGGCTAAGCAGAAATTCGAGAGAACTAAGCCCCACGTAAACATCGGCACCATCGGTCACGTCGACCATGGTAAGACCACCCTGACCGCTGCCATCACCAAGTGGCTCGCCATGCAGGGCAAGGCCCAGTACACCGACTACAGCTCCATCGATAAGGCTCCCGAAGAGCGCGAGCGCGGCATTACCATCAACACGGCCCACGTTGAGTATGAGACCGAGAAGCGTCACTATGCTCACGTTGACTGCCCGGGCCACGCCGACTATATCAAGAACATGATCACCGGTGCTGCCCAGATGGACGGCGCGATCCTGGTCATCGCCGCTTCCGACGGTCCTATGGCCCAGACCCGCGAGCACGTCCTGCTCGCCCGTCAGGTTGGCGTTCCCGCCATCGTTGTCTTCCTGAACAAGTGCGATCAGGTCGACGATGAGGAGCTGCTCGAGCTCGTCGAGATGGAAGTCCGTGAGCTGCTCTCCAGCTACGAGTTCCCCGGTGATGAGATTCCCATCATCAAGGGCTCCGCTCTGAACGCTCTCGTTTCCGAGTCCACCGATCCCAACGCCCCCGAGTATGCCTGCATCAAGGAGCTCATGGACGCTGTTGACGATTATATCCCCACTCCCGACCGTAAGGCCGACATGCCCTTCCTGATGCCCGTTGAGGACGTCTTCACCATCTCCGGCCGCGGCACCGTCGCCACCGGTAGAGTTGAGCGTGGTCAGCTCAAGCTCGGCGAGGAAGTCGAGATCATCGGTCTGACCGACGAGCGTCGCAAGACCGTCGTCACCGGTATCGAAATGTTCCACAAGCTGCTCGACTACGCCGAAGCCGGCGATAACGTTGGTACTCTGCTCCGCGGTGTTGCCAAGACCGAGATCGAGCGCGGCCAGGTCCTCTGCAAGCCCGGCTCCATCCACCCCCTCACCAAGTTCGTTGGCCAGGTCTACGTTCTGACCAAGGATGAAGGCGGCCGTCACACCCCGTTCTTCAACAACTATCGTCCTCAGTTCTACTTCCGTACCACCGACGTCACCGGCGTCATCACTCTGCCCGAGGGCACCGAGATGTGCATGCCCGGCGATAACGTCGACATGAACGTTGAGCTGATCACCCCCATCGCGATCGAGAAGGGCCTCCGCTTCGCTATCCGTGAAGGCGGCCGTACCGTCGGTTCCGGTGTTGTTATCGAGTGCAAGGACTAATTCCTGAATGAGATAGAAGAAAGACAGCCGAAAGGCTGTCTTTCTTTTTGCTCTGTGAAGAAGCTCCGCCGGAAAACGAGAGCGAAGCGGGGAAGGTGAGCGCTCAGGCGTCCTTCGGGAAGGCCAGCGGCGCAATGAAGCCGCCTTCGCCGGTGCAGAGGATATCGCCAGCGACGATCTCGCCGCCGCAGATGTAGAGGTCGGCCTGACAGACCTTGCCCGAGGGATGGTTTTTCACCGTGTAGGTGCAGCGCTCGACCGTTTTGCCGCAGCAGGGCTCCAGGTCAAAGCCCTGCGCGCGCTGGAGCACATTGTAGCTCTGATAGGGCTCCTCCAGCTCCTTGGGCAGGGTGAGCGAGAGCGTTTCGACCGGCTCCGGCTCGACCTGCCAGCCGAGGGAGTTCAGGTAGGCGACGCGCTGCTCGTTCGTTGCGGCGGCAGCGGTACGGTCCGAGCCGCATGAGCGCAGCAGGAGGAAGCCGAAAAAGGCAAGCAGCAGCCACAAAACGCCGAGCAGCCGGCGGCGGGAATATTTCATCGTGCAGATAAACACAGCGTCACACCCTTTCACAAAAGGCTATTCCCAAACGGGGCAAAGTATGATAGGATGGGCGCAGAAATGAAAGTGAAAGCAGAGGAGAATGGGTATGGCGAAGGAACGGCTGGACAAGCTCATCGCCTCGACGGGACGCTGGTCGCGCCGCGAGGTCAAGACGCTCGTGCGCGAGGGCCGCGTGCTGGTGGACGGGAGGATCGCCGGCAGCGCGGAGGAAAAGTATGACGCGGAGAGCTGCCGCATCGCGGTCAACGGGGAGGAGCTGCTGCTCCGTAGACACACCTACGTCATGCTGCATAAGCCCGCGGGCGTGCTGAGCGCGACCGAGGATGGGCGGGGCAGAACGGTGCTGGACCTGCTCACGCCGGAGCTGCGCAAGATCGGCGTGTTTCCGGTCGGACGGCTCGATAAGGATACGGAGGGGCTGCTGCTTTTGACGGACGACGGCGAGCTGGCGCACGCGCTGCTCAGTCCGAAAAAGCACGTCGATAAGGTCTATTATGCCCGTGTGTCGGGCCGACTGGCGCCTGAGGACTGCGCGGCGTTCGAGGCGGGCATGACGCTCGGCGACGGGCTGGAGTGCCTGCCCGCGGGGCTGGAGATCCTCGCCGCGGGAGAGACGAGCGAATGTCTCGTCACGCTGCGCGAGGGGAAGTTCCACCAGGTCAAGCGGATGCTGGCGGCCCGCGGAAAGCCGGTGGAGTATTTGAAGCGCCTTTCGATGGGGTCGCTGCGGCTCGATGACACGCTCGCGCCGGGCGAATTCCGCCTGCTGACGGCAGCAGAGGAGGCACAGCTTCAGCGGTAGACAAAATGCCCAACAAAATTTGCGGGAGATTGAACACTTGTCCCAATATCCTTTACGCTTTCCACAAAAAAGAAAAAGTTTTTTGTGGAAAAAAGAAAAAATAGCTTGCAAATTATGTCGAAGCCAAGTATAATAATTTCATTCAATCAGCAAGTTGCACAAACTACCCGCGTAAGGGTTTCGGGAGGTACACCATGTCAGGGAGAGTTTTCCAGAACATCGTTTTGCAATTCAAGGATGCGGTCGATACCGAGATCGGCGTGATCGATGCCGAGGGCACCGTCATTGCCTGTACGGAGCTGAGCGAGATCGGCAGTCATTGGAGCGAGCTTGTGAGCAGCATCAACGACGCGGAGGAGAGCGTGGTTCCGCTCGCCGGCAAGACCTTCAAGACGCTGTCCGGCTGGAACGGCCACTTCGATTTTGCGGTTTTTGCCTATGGCGAGAACGAGATGAGCCGCGCGGCCTGCTCCATGGCGGCGGTCGCGCTCAACGCGGCCAAGAGCTATTATGAGGAGAAGTACGACAAGGTCTCCTTCATCAAGAACATCATCTCCGACAACATCATGCTCAGCGACCTCTATATCCGCGCCAAGGAGCTGCACGTTGAGACCGAGCTCAACCGCGGCGTGTTCCTGATCCGCCGCCTGGACGAGCACTTTGAGGGCCTGACCGTGGAGGCCGTGCAGAACATCTTCCCAGACCGCCAGACGAGCTTTGCGCTTTCCATGGGCGAGAGCGACGTGGTGCTCATTCAGCAGCTTGGCGAGAATGTCGGCACGCGCGATCTGGAGAAGACCGCCCAGCTCATTGAAGAGACGCTGCGTGAGAACGGCGAGAGCACGGTCGTCGTTGGCATCGGCACGGTCGCCGCGCACCTGCGCGACCTCGCCAAGAGCTACAAGGAGGCGCAGATCGCCATCGAGGTCGGCAAGGTCTTCGATACGGAGAAATATGTCGTCAGCTACGAAAACCTCGGCATCGGCCGTCTGATCTATCAGCTGCCGACCACCCTGTGCGAGATGTTCCTGCAGGAGGTCTTCAAGAAGAACCCCATTGACTCGCTCGATAAGGAGACGCTTTTCACCATCAACAAGTTCTTTGAGAACAACCTCGTCCTCTCCGAAACGGCGCGCAAGCTGTTCGTCCACCGCAACACGCTCGTCTACCGTCTGGAGAAGATCAAGAAGCTCACCGGCCTTGACCTGCGTGAGTTCGACGACGCCATCACCTTCAAGGTGGCGCTGATGGTCAAAAAGTACCTTGCCTCCCGCGGCATTGAGGCGTAAGAGAATAGCGAAGGAGGCTTTCCGAAGGAAAAGCCTCTTTTTTTGCGCCTTGGGAACTTTTTCCGCTGGGGAGCATCAAAAAAACAGCGGCTGTTTACATAGTTTTTATTGCCATTTCTTCGCCGCTCGCGTATAATAGAATAAAATAGGTAAACTTGGAGAAAAAGGGGAGAACACGGCGATGATCCGCTTGACCGACGTGCAGAAGGAATATGAGAACGGGACACACGCGCTGCGCGGTGTGACGATGGAGGTCAACGACGGCGAATTCGTCTTTCTCGTCGGCCCCTCCGGAAGCGGCAAATCGACCATCATCAAGCTCCTCACGGGCGAGGTCCTGCCGAGCGGCGGCCGACTGATGATCAACGGCTTCAACCTCAACAACATTTCCGACCGGCAGATCCCGCTGCTGCGCCGGTCCATCGGCGTGATCTTTCAGGATTTCCGCCTGATCGAGAAGAAAACGGTCTATGAAAATCTGAGCTTTGCCATGCGCGCCGTGGGCTCCTCGCCGCGTGAGGCGAAAAAGCGCATCCCCTACGTTCTCAAGCTGGTGGGACTGGACGGCAAGGCCAATCAGTTCCCCAACCAGCTCTCCGGCGGCGAGCAGCAGCGCGTGGCCATCGCGCGCGCACTCGTCAACAACCCCTATACCATCATCGCCGACGAGCCGACCGGCAACCTCGACCCCGCCCGCTCGCTGGAGATCATGATGCTGCTCGAGCGCATCAATCAGCTCGGCACCACGGTGCTCGTCGTGACGCACGAAAAGGATCTGGTCAACAAGTTCCAGAAGCGCGTCATTACGCTTGAGCGCGGTATCGTCGTGAGCGACGGCATCGGCTACAATATGAGGTGAGGCGCGATGAGAAGACACGATTTTGGTTACTTTTTCCACGAGGGCGTGGTGAACCTGTTCAGCCACGGCTTTATGTCCTTTGCGGCTGTCGGCATCACCGTGGCCTGCCTGCTCGTCATGGGCACGTTTTCCCTCGTGGCCTACAACGTCAACGAGCAGCTTCGTCAGCTGGAAAGTGAAAACGAGATCCTTGCCTTTGTGGACGATACGCTCACGGAGGCACAGGGGCGCTCGCTCCAGTCCGCCGTCGAGGCGGTGCCGAATGTGAGGAGCGTGCGCTTTATCACGCGCGAGGAGGCGTGCGAGACCTTCGAGAAAAAGTACGAGGGGAAATACGCCCTCGGCGATCTGGACCCGGAGATCCTGCGCGACCGCTTTGCCATTAAGGTGATCGACCTCGGCCGGATGGAGGAGACGCGCGAGGCGGTCAAGAAGGTGACCGGCATCGCGGACGCCCGCGCGGACGAAAATCTGGCGGAGGGCTTCATCACGCTGCGGAACGTGGCGGGCGTGGTGTGCATCGCGCTCATTGCGATATTATTGGTCGTTTCCGTGTTCATCATCTCCAATACCATCAAGCTCACGACATTCGACCGCCGCGACGAGATCGCCATTATGAAGATGGTCGGCGCGACGAACGGCTTCATCCGCTGGCCCTTTGTGTATGAGGGCTTCATCATCGGCCTTCTGAGCGCGGGCGTCGCCTTCGGCCTGCAATGGCTGCTGTACGCGACCGTCGCGCGGAGCATTTCCGTGTCCGACGCGCTGAATCTCTTCAGCGTTGTGGACTTTGCGACGATATGGAAGCCGGTCGCGCTGGTGTTCGTCGGCGTGGGAATGCTCGTCGGCGTCGGCGGCAGCCTGACGGCGATCCGCAAATTCCTGCAAGTCTGAAAAAGGAGGGCGGCTGCCCATGAGAACAAAACGAGTATTGCGCGCGGCGGTCGCGTTCCTGTTTGCCTTCGGTGTGCTCGCGGCGGACCTGACGCCGCTGCGACTGCCGCCGCAGACGGCCTCCGCCGTCACCCAGGCAGACATCGACAAGCTGAAAAAGGAATCCAACGCGCTCTCAAGCAAAAAAAGCGAGGTGAACAAGCAGCTCAGCGCGCTCAAAAAGGACAAGGCCAACACGCTCAAGCGCAAGGCGCTGCTCGATCAGCAGATCGACCTCATCAGCGAGGAGATCGCCAACACCGAGCAGCAGATCGCGCAGTATGAAGCGCTCATCGAGCAGACCGAGCAGGAGCTCAGCGAGACGCAGGCGCAGGAGGCGGATCAGTACGAGCTGTTCTGCAAGCGCGTGCGCGCGATGGAGGAGCGCGGGACGGTGTCCTACTGGTCAGTGCTTTTCCAGTCGTCGAGCTTTGAGGAGCTGCTCGGCGCGATGGACTTCATCAGCGAGGTGATGGAGGCCGACCAGCGCGTGATCGACGACCTGCGCGTGCTGCAGGCGCAGATCGCGGAAAAGCAGCAGACGCTCGAGACCTCGCTCGCCGAGCAGCAGAGCGCCAAGGAGGCGCTGGCGGTCAAGAACAACGAGCTGCGCGATCAGCGCACCGAGGCGACCGGTCTCATCAAGGAAATGGAGGAGAACGAGGCGGATTATAAGGACGTGCTCGCCGAGATCGAGGCCGAGGAGGAAAAAACGCAGAAGGAGATCGTCCGCCTGAGCAAGGAGCTTGCCGCGCAGCAGGGCAACACAACGGTGACCTACGGCGGCTACATTTGGCCCGTGACGACCAGCAAGCGCGTCACATCGCCCTTCGGCAAGCGCAACACCGGCATCAAGGGCGCCTCCACCAACCACCGCGGCATTGACATCGGCGGCGTGTACTACAGCTCCACCGTCTATGCCGCCAAGGCCGGCACGGTCATCATTTCGTCGAGCAACAGTGTGCGCGGGCAATACATCGTCATCAGCCACGGCAGCGGCAACACGACCACCTACCAGCACCTTTCCAAGCGCTCGGTGAGCGTCGGCGCGGTGGTCAAGCAGGGACAGGCCATCGGCGTGACCGGCTCGAGCGGCGTCGGCAGCGGTCCGCATCTGCATTTTGAGATCACGGAGAACGGTCAGCTCGTCAATCCGCTCAAGTACCTGACGGACTACGTTAAGGCGTGGAACTGAATTTACCGGCATGGAAACAAAGGACTCTCCCATAGAGTAGGGAGAGTCCTTTTTTGTGTCGTGGGATAGGGGAGAGAGGGGAAACCATGTTTGGCTTAGTGGAATGGCGCGGCGCGGGCGAGCGCTGCGGCGCGCGGGAGAAGCGTTTGGACGGCGTGCGGTTCCTTGCCGTAGGCATCCGCCGCGGCGACGGTCTGCGGGCGGTGTGGAGCCTGCGTACCGCCGCGCGGACGCTGGAACGGTACGGTGTGACGCAGGCGGTCTTTCCGCGGGGGTTTTCCGCGTATGAGCGCTTTGCCGCGCGGGGGATCGTCCCGGTGGATGTGCGGCCTCTGCGCGAGGCGGCGGCTGTTGCTATCGCGCGCCGCGTGATGGCACAGCAGGAGATCGCGCCGCGCAGAGCGACCGTCGCGCTCTGCGCGGCGCGCGTCACGCGCGCCTATGCCGCGGCGGCGGAGACGCTGGCGGCGGACACGCGCTATTTGCAGCTCTGCACGGCGCAGGGCGGCTGGCAGCTGTCGCAGACGCTGCGCAGCCGCTTCGGCGTCGCGGCTCCCGTCCTGCGCGTGCCAGAGGGCGCGGACATCGTGCTCTGCTTCGACGATGCGGCGGAGACCTACGCGGCGCGGGGCGTTGTCCTGCCGCTCGTCGCTGCGTCGCTGCGCGTGACCTACGGAGACGAGCGGGCAGAGAAATACGGCGGGGAGCCGGAACAGCTCCTCGCCGCATGGTATGCCTCCCTCGCGCTGCGCGCGGAGGAGATCTGCGTCAAAAGGGTAGCGTGGGATCAGTCCGCGAACATCGGGGTGGAAAGGTAGCGGTCGCCGGTGTCGGGCAGCAGGACGACGATGCGCTTGCTCTGATTCTCGGGACGCTTGGCGAGCCGGGCAGCAGCCCACACCGCCGCGCCGGAGGAGATGCCGACGAGCAGGCCCTCCTTGCGCGCCAGCTCGCGGCCGGTGGCAAAGGCGTCCTCGTTCTCCACCGTGATAATCTCATCGTAGACCTTGGTGTTGAGCGTGTCGGGCACGAAGCCCGCACCGATGCCCTGAATCTTGTGCGCGCCCGCGACGCCCTTGGACAGGATCGGGGAGCCGGCGGGCTCGACCGCTACGACCTTGACGTTGGGGTTCTGGCTCTTGAGGTATTCGCCCACGCCGGTCAGCGTGCCGCCGGTGCCGACGCCCGCAACGAAGATGTCCACCGTGCCGTCGGTGTCGTTCCAGATCTCAGGGCCTGTGGTCGCGCGGTGCGCGGAGGGGTTTGCGGGGTTGGTGAACTGACCGGGGATGAAGCTGTCCGGCGTCTGGGCGGCCAGCTCCTGTGCCTTGGCAATGGCACCCTTCATGCCCTTGGCGCCCTCGGTGAGCACCAGCTCCGCGCCGTAGGCCTTCATCAGCTGACGGCGCTCAACGCTCATGGTCTCAGGCATGACGATAATGATGCGGTAGCCTCGCGCGGCGGCGACGGCGGCAAGGCCGATGCCGGTGTTGCCGCTGGTCGGCTCGATGATGACGGAGCCGGGCTTGAGCGCACCGCTCTTCTCGGCGTCGGTGATCATGGCATAGGCGATACGGTCCTTGACGGAGCCGGCGGGATTGAAGTATTCGAGCTTTGCGTAGACCTCAGCGCCGAGGTTTTCCGCGGCGGCGAAACGGTTGAGCTTGAGCAGGGGAGTGGAGCCGATCAGGTCGGTAATGGTATCATAAGTCTTCATAACGGTAAACTCCTTTTATTGTACGTTTTATAGTTAAGTTTATTTGAAAGAGAAGTGATTTTAAGAGAGGGGGAAGGCGTTTACCGACAACATCGGAACGTGGAAAAGGACAGCATAGGCTTGCCTCATTTCTGATTCATATATTTCCTATCGGATTAATAGGCATTGTAACATGATGTTACCTACTTGTCAAGTAGGAATATGAAAAAATTGAGAAAAGAGAAAGACACGACTTTCGTCGTGTCTTTCTCTCAGCTCGTCGAAAAAGTCCGGCTGGAGCTGGGCTTTTTCTGATAGATATGGTA
>ERZ826220.2790-NODE-2790-length-14383-cov-5.322166_pt1 | contig 14383 bp, 12 predicted proteins | sample MGYA00519927_ERZ826220 | MGnify/ENA primary metagenome ERZ826220 (study PRJEB31778, sample SAMEA3449225) | human gut metagenome | biome: human gut; feature: human-associated habitat; material: faeces | place: United Kingdom | collected 2010/2012 ...
TAAACGACTTCTTCCTCTCCGGTAAGGAGTTCAGACATCATCGTTACATCGTGAATATTCGCAGGAGTGGCTTTAACGGTATGCGTAAGCCCACTGTCCTTATCAACTCCGATATGCGCTTTATAGCCGAAATACCACGTGTTCCCTTTGCGTGTCTGATGTGCATCAGAGTCACGTTTGCGTTCCTTGTTTTTCGTGGAAGTCGGAGCTGCTATTATAGTTGAATCTACTATCGTTCCCTTTTTCAGGATCAGCCCTCTTGCTGTAAGCTGTTCGACTACCTGTGCAAAGAGCTTTTCCTGCAGCTCGTTTTTTACCAACAGATTTCTGAATCTTCCCAGCGTATCTCCGTCCGGTATCTGATTGCTTGATTCCACGCCACAGAAATCAGAAAACGCTCTGCTGTCCGTTACTTCTGCAACTGTTGCTTCGTCAGCTAAATTATACAGATTCTGTATCAGGTAGAGTCTCAGCATTAATCCCAGGTCGTATGGCTTATTCCCACGCTCTCCTTTGTAATAGCACGGCTTTATCATTGCTGTCCATTCGTTCCACGGAACTATTCGATCTATCTGCTCCAGAAATTCTTTTTTCTTTGTTCGTACCTGTGACAGTTCGTCTTCCAGGTTCGATAAACTTATCTGCTTATTCATACTTTTATTATACCATTTTTTAATTTTCTCTGCAACTGGTTTATTTGCTATTCGTTCACATTTTCCAATCGATGGGATTTGTGCGGTGGTGCCTTAGATAGCGCCCCGGCAATCGCTTTGCCTGCCGCCTGTGTCGCTTTCTGCGCAGCTTTAGCGGCTGTCTTGGCGGTTTGAGCAGCAGCCTTTCCGGCTTTGGCAGCACCTTTCTTCACGGCTCGCTTGGCGAGGAATTTGGCTTCTGCCGTGATGTTGTGATTTACGCGTTTCCGCAGCTTTCGCCGTAATTCCGCAGAGGTGGGCTTGTGGATTTTCCGGTAAACTCTCTTGGTGATTTTAGCGCCGTTCTTTGCTGTTTTCACTCCGGCATTTGCGGCGGTTTTAATTCCGCTGGCGCCGTGGTCGTATATCTGAACGCCGAGTTTCGCGGCTTTAACGCCGTTATCGTCGGATTTTTCAGCCTGAGCCACAAAGCCCTTTTTCAGCACCTCCGCAGGCTTTGCTGCAATGTTAGCGGCAGTTTTCACTGCGGAGGAAAGTCTGCGGTACTTTGAAATATTCACCTTTGCCGGAGCAACGCCGCCCATGGCAATGGAAATAAGCTCGGATTTTTTTCGGAAAATCTTTTTCTGCTGTCTGTTAAAGGATTTGAGCAGTTTCAGACGGGATTTATCAATCTTTTTCCGCTTTATTTTCCGCAGCTTTTTGTTCTGCTGCTGGCTGTAAATCACACGCTCTTTCCGCTTGGTGAGCGTTCCGTTAGCAACCGTGCCGTTTTTCAGGACTTTGTATTTCTTGTTTTTCGGCTGGTGAGGTGACAACTTGTACTGCTTCGGCGGTCGGAACGGAATGGGTGTTATTTTCTCAGAAGAACCGGAAGTTTTAATTTCGGTTCTTGGAACGCCAACTGATGTTGCAGATTTTGAAAGCGGGATTTTACGGTCAGCAGCTTTGCCGCTGGCGTGTTCCTTGCGTTCGACAAACTGCCGCTGTTCGGTTGACGCCGATCCACTGTGGTGCGGCATAAGCTCATCTTTTTCAGAACGGCGTACTGTTCTTTCAGTTTTGCCCGAAAGCGCCTTTTCGTTCTTCTTAGAAAGTTCCGTTTTCTGAGATATGCTGTGTTCGATTGAACGGTCGTTCACGGAACGAGCTTTTACGCCGCCTTTTTCGGTAATGATTTTCAAATATATCACCCCTATACTATCTCTGACCATTACTCACCGAATTTCGTAGTCATAAGCTTATACAGCTTTGTATCCGTAGGAAAATCGTCCTTGAAAGGCAGAGAGCCGTTAAGTCCGCAGTAAATCAGACCGGAGCCTGCCGGCGCTCCGGTAACGAAACTCATCATGTTCTCGGGTATTTTCAGAAGATGCGACAGCTTGTCACGGTCGCTCGCCGCCTGATTGAGCATGAGAATAAACTCCGAATTTGAAAGCATGGAGCGCCCCGTATCGGATTTCAACAAATCCTCGACGTTCTGCGTAATTCCGGTCGGAATGCCGCCCCATTTTCTTGCGCGCTTGTACAGCTCAAACAGGAAGTTGGCGCTTTCTTCATTTCTGAAAAGAAGATAAATCTCGTCTATGTAAATGCGGGTGCGGATACCGCGCTCACGGTTGCGGACGATTTTGTCCCAAAGGTTTTCAAGCACTACCATCATGCCGAGGGGTTTTAGCTGCTTGCCCAGATCCTTTATGTCGTACACGACAACACGGTTATTGACGTCCACGTTGGACGGGTAGGAAAATGTTTTCATGGAGCCGTTTACATACAGTTCAAGCGACATATACAGCGGCTTTGCTTCCTCCGAGGTCTGCTTTGACAGAATATCGTAATAATCCTTGAGCGTAGGCATTTCCGTTGTTTTGCCGAGCAGGAAATCACGGTAGACCTCATGCAGACAGTTGTCGATGATAGTTTTCTGTTCGGGAGAAATGCCCTGTTTTCCCATGATGGTTTCAAAGAACGACAGGAAAAAGTCGTATTTTGAGCTTACGACATCTTCGCCCTTGTTGTATTCCTCAAGCGAGATTTCAAGCGGGTTAAGATGTGTATCGCTGCTTTCGGAAATGTAGAGAAGTTCGCCACCGAGCGCCTTGACGAGGTTCGTGTATTCGCGTTCCGGATCCACGATTATTATTTCATCATCGGTCGCAAGGAACACATTCACCATTTCCCGCTTTGCGCTGAACGACTTACCGGAGCCGGGGCAGCCGAGAATAAATCCGTTGGCGTTTATAAGACTTGCACGATTGAAGATAATCAGGTTGTTGGTGGTCTGATTCAATCCGTAGTAAACGCCGCCTTTCTGCGACAGCTCCTTTGAATTAAACGGCATGAATACGCAGGCGCTCTCCGTTGTGAGAGTGCGGCGCACCTTTAAGCGGCAGTTTCCCAGCGGCAGACAGCTTGCCATTGCGTCCTCCTGCTGAAAGTTAGCTCTGGAGGTAGTGCAGACGTGCTTTCGGAACACGGCTTCGATTTTATCCGTGTTGTTATCCAGTTCGTCAAAGCTGGTTCCCGTCACCATTACCACCAGATTTAGCAGAAACATCTTCTGATTTTTGCTCTGCAAATCGTTCAGCAGTTCCTCGGCTTCCGCAAGGGACTGTTTCAGGTCGTCCGAAATCACGTCAGAGTAAACGCCGTGCTGCGACGCCTTTTTCTCTTTTTGCATTTTGTTGGAGCGCATTGCCGTGAGCTGCCGCTTTACGACCTTTATAGCTTCGCTCGGCTCAACAGGGGCGATGTTCACCGTTACCACTATCGGCAGCGAGGTTTCGCAAAGGTCTTTCAGCATATCGTCCACCAGCGAGGACGGCAGATGTTTCAGACAGACCATTCGCGCGAATTTGTCGTTGTACATGAAATAGTCTTTCTTGAACTCAAAGTAATCGGGGCAGCACAGAGATTTTTCCGCGCCTCGCAGAAACTCCGAACTGCTTATCGGGCGTATCTCCTGATTAACGCCGCGGAAAATTTCTGCAATAATGCGGATACGCTCGTTGGCTTTCAATTTTTCGATGTTGCTGCCGATTTTCTGAAAACAGCTCCGCATATACAGTTCCTTTGCGGCGAGTTTCTGCTGCGCCAGTTCCAGAGTAGCCGCCGTGACTGTCACCGTGAAATACTTCTTTGTGGTAATGCCGTTCTGACCCTGCTGCATTTTATCCAAAAGCATTTCGTTGTACTCGTCGCGGTATTCGTCAAAGCCGTCGCCGGCGTGCTTCAGAAGTATCTGACTTGAAAACTCTTTCTGATTGATAACGTTGTTGTGGAGCGTTATCTGGATATCGTCAGAGGTATCAAAGCTGTTGAGCAGGTCGCCATATGCGAGGAAAATACGCTCCTGCTCGGCTGCGTCCGCAGCGTCGTAGGTCACATCTGAAAAAGAATAAGTGACGGAATAGCGGTTCTTCTCTACCTCAAAAATGTACTTGCCGTGAACGTGTTCGTAAGGAATGGTGTCCTGTACGGTACGGGCGACTTTCCGGACAGCCTTTTCCTTTGTCTTTTTAGGCTTCTTCTGCTTCGCAAGGCGAACCTTGTCCAAGTCCTTTGCCGAGCTTTCGGTAGTGCCGATCTTTGAAGAAAACATACTCATTTCTTCTTTCTCTCCTTTCGGATTTTATTTGTCTGCTCTGCGATCTGATGAGCAATCTCGTCCTCTGATATTTCATTACGGCAGTCCCAGAAAACGGGAAGTTCCTCATACTTGCGTTTCTGCGGCTCGACCCATTTCTGTCTGTACAGCAAAGTCAGAAATTTCTCAAACGGCATACCGTCATATCCGAAAAAGCCAAATGCGAATATCGGTACGGCTATCATGATAACCAGCCAGCCGACAACATCATCTCCGAGGAAGTCCTTTCCAAAGATGTACAGCGGAACGCAGACGGCGAGAGCCGCCACAGCGCATACGCACTGCCTTATCGTCAGCCCGAACAGAATTTTCTCCTTGTATTCGGTGATTTCTTTTGGTATCTTTATTTCTATCAAATTATCTTCCTCCTCACGATGAGCCGACTATCCGCTTTGCCCATGCGCCGGAACTCATTACTCCGATACCAAGCGTCAGCGTTGTTATCAGTCCCATTATTCCGTCAAGGGCAAGGTTATAGCTGCCTATGCGACCGGCTATGAGCGCATTGTTCACGGCGGCGTAGGCGATGAACATTATCGCAAGAACTATTGATTGCAGCGTTACTGCGGCGTAGGATTTCAGAAATCCCTTGCCGATATCTGATAAACCGTCGCAGGCGAACGTTGACAGCGGAACGGGCGCGATCATCGTGTAGACCGTCAGCTCAAACAGTCGGGCGATTACCACAACATTGGCTATAATCATAATGATTTTCATGATAAGCCCCTGTATGGAAATCTGCATATTAAGTATCAGCGGTTGGAAGTTGAGAAATCCCGCGTCCGTATTGTTGATGATTTGCGACGCCTGCGAAGAAGATACGAAATACTGGGCTGCGACCTGCCAGTCGCTTGTGTCGATGAAAGAATACTGCGTTATGGTGCTGCTGATTTCATTCACAAAGCTGTTAAAGCCGTTGTAAATCACCGTCGTAAAGAACTCGGAATTATCCACGCAGACCTTTGCAGCGACCATTTTCAAGAACAGCATCATGACGTTTTCCCATGTCACCCACTGAAAATGCAGCGTTTTCGTGAAGAAATCTATAAGAAAGAACATCACGCACAATGTGAGCGATGTAGCCTTTATAGCGGATACCAAATCCGGAACGGTGCTTGTGGCAGATTGCAGAAGGCTGTCGTTCGTCAGCAGCTCTATCAGCATTGAGAATAAGCTGTTAAGTTCCATTACAATACCCTTGATAGTATCAAGGCATTGTCCATATCCCCACATAATTAATTCACCTCGTTTCTGCATACGAAAAACAGCGGCAAACAAGCTGCCTGCCGCTGTTCCGTCTGTTTTTCGCTTGTTTACCCGGTAATTCCGAACAGGTCAAGCGAAAGCGTGAGCGCAAACACCACAAAGCCCGACGCCAGCGTCATAAGTCCGCGGGTCTTTGCTTCTGCGTCGTCGTTCTTGATCGCGAGGGCGAACATAATGCCGCCGACGAACGCAACTACCAGACCGATACGTCCGATCCACGTCGCGAAGAAACCGATAACGCTGTTGAAAGCCGCCTCGCCGTCGGCAACGCCCTCGCCGCCCTCTGCAAAAGCGGATACAGAGGACGCCATCGCCATCGTCACCATTGTGGTGAGTGAAAGCACAGCCTTCCTGCGCTTTGCGTTCAGAGCAGAAATGAAGTTCTTAATGGGGTTGGTTCGCTTTGCTGCACCCTGTGCAGCGGTGGTAGTGATTGTGTTTTCCATAAGAAAACCCTCCTAAAAAAATAATAATAATAATATGTACAACCGCTAATGCGGCAGTAACCGAATTAAAATGTGCTGTCCACTATTTCATTGAAATCTGCTTCTCCTATGACCTTTGGTATGGATAAATCCATAGGCATGATGTTTTCGGGGACGGCTTCATCGGAGAAATCCAGCTCCTCGTTTTCGTTGAACATTTCTTCGCCGGCGGTCTGTTCTTCGTGCTGTTTCAGAGCAGCGGCGATTTCCTTTGTGTCGAATTCTTCGTCAAGGTTTGTCATGTTATCCTCCTCGTCGGGAACGTCTATATCTGAAATGTCCTTTTCATCATCGACATGCTGGGCAACAGTTTTCGGCTCGACGGTTTCCGAATAAATTTCGGTTATATCCGGAGCTTTTTCGGTGTGCAAATCGTCGATGAGATAGGCATAGTTCTTGTTGCTGTCCTCCAGGTACTTGTAATTCTGGTGCTTTTCGATATCGAATTTGTGACAGAAAAAAGGGTAGAGCGCCCGAACGATCAGTACGCACTCGTTCGGTTTCATGACCTTGAGTTCGTCTGTCGTCATAAGTTCTCTACCCAAAATGCTGTTATTCTCCGAGGTTGACGGAGATTTGTGACTTCGTGTGCGGTTCTGTGAAACCACATCTATCGTTTCCTTGCCAAGTGATTTTGATATAGCCTCTAGCGTAGTTGCCTCCTGTCCACCGAGGAACAACAGGCTGTCGCAGTTACCTGTAAGTATTTCCCATGATTTGTCGTACATCTTTTTGAGCTGCGCCAAATTCTGAATTATGATGTTTGCGGATATTTCCATGCTACGCATTGTTGCAAGCAGTTTATCAAAATCCGGAATAGTGCCGACATTCGCAAACTCGTCGAGCAGACACCGCACATGGACGGGGAGCCTGCCGCCGTACTTGAAATTTGCCGTATCGTAAAGCGTATCAAAAAGCTGCGTGTACATCATTGCCGCAAGGAAGTTGAACGTAGCGTCCGAGGACGGTATTATGATAAACAGCGCGGTCTTTCGATCGCCCAGAGTATCGAGGTGTATGTTGTCCGTGTGCGTCAGGTCTGCGACTTCCGGGAGATTGAACGCTGCAAACCGCACAGCCGCAGAAATCAGTATCGACTTTGCGGTTTCAGCGGGAGCTTTCTTGAAATCCGCATAGAACGAAACCGCCATGCTGTGCGGATTTTCGGTTCTAAGCTCGTCCATCATATCGTCAAGCGGGGAGCGGTGGTTTTCGTCCTGCTCGGAGATTTCCGCTAACCTCATCATCTTCATTACCGTGCTAAAATTACGGTCGAGGGAATTGCCGTTTTCGTCCGTCTTTTTTTCGAGAAGATAGAAAGCAATCGCAAGCGTGAGCGCCTTTGTGCTGTCGTCCCAGAACTGATCGCCGCCGGACGCGCCTTCCTGCTTCGTGTTCTTCATCAGACAATTCACCATTTTCATGACGTAGGTCTTGTTGATGTTTCCGTCCTTGTCGTAGATGTAATTGAACGGATTGTAATTATTGCTGTGCGACATATCTATCAAGTTAAATACACGGATTTCATAGCCGGCTTTTTTCAGCAATCGTCCGCAGGAACGCAGCAGTTCGCCTTTCGGGTCGGTTACGACATAACTTGTGTTTAACTGCATTATGTTCGGCTTAACGTAGAAACGGGATTTGCCGGAACCGGAGCCGCCGATTACCAGTACATTGAGATTTTCCCGGTGCTGGCGAGTGTTCAGCGACATTCGGACTTCCTGCGTGAGCAAGATATTGTTGTCTGTTTCAAATGGGGATTTCGGTGAGTTCTTCCCCTTTTTCTTTTCGGGCTTTGTCGCCGTCCGCAAGCTTTGTTGCGCGGCGTCCTTGCCGCGCTTTGGCTTGCTCCTTGCCGACATCCTGTCGGCAAGAAATTTTTCTTCCTTTTCATTCGCCCAGCGAGCCGAGCCGTGTTCTACTCCCTTTCGGTGCAGGCGCTTTCGGGAAGTGTATTTCATAAGCGCATATATGCCGAGGGCGAAACCCACCATGAGCGTTATCTTGAAGCTGTACGATGAAAAGTCCGTGAAATGCGCTCCGACCGTATCGGTAGAGGTAAGCACAGTTTCAAACTGCGTCATAAGCACATTGAAATCCAGCACGCCATCATCGTCCACGGACAAGTCCATAGCCGCGCCAAGACCCGCCGAAACATACAGAACTGCAAAGATGATAATTGCATACAGCAAAATCGTCAGCATATCAGGTTTCTTCTTTTTCAATGTTTCAACCCCTTGCTTTCATTGAGTTTTGGCTTCGGAACGGTCGGAGAAGCAGGCTGTTTTTTCAGCGAATTCTGGATTTTGTTCTGGAGAACGCTCTGCTTTTTTGCCTTGTCGATTATGTGTGCAGAGTTTTCTTTCGGAATATTAAAATCTCTGGATATCTTATCCGCAACATTTATCGTGCTGAAATTGTAAGTCTTGGATTTGCCGCCGAACGTTAGTGTAAAGCCGTTCTGCGAGGTTCTCTCAATGCCTACGCTCTGCGAAACTCCGTCCTTGCCGACTGTGCGTTCCTCGATTTTGGATTTGACCTGCCTGTCGATTTTCTGGGACTTTGCAACAGCCTTTTCAGCCTGATATTCCATCATTCCGAGCCGGTTGGTACAGATGTTCTTCATCTCTGTTTCGGTCATTTCCTCCGGAGTGAGGGCGGCAGTCTTATCTCCGTTGGAAATGAAAATATGTGTCGTGCCGCCGTCCTTGAAATTGACGGAATTAAACCGCATATCCCGCAGGGTAAGGTCGTCGCTGGGGTAGCGGATATTCGTTTTCAGGGAATTGAGATTATCGTACTGCTCCGTATGAGCGAGGAACTTATCCTTGTCCTGCTTGAGGTCGCGGCAGATTTTGTTCGCCGCCAAATCTGCCTTTGCCTCAGAATAGCCGAACTGCTCCCGAAGTAATTCCATCGTCTGCGCCTTATTCATGGGCGAATATTCAAAGGACTTCCCGAGTTTATCATCGGCGATAACGATACCTTTATCATCTGACCGAATATCCAGATCGTCTGAAATCTCGCCGTGAACGCGCTTGTAATCTTCCTTGACAACGGCGACCTGCTCAGCGTTTTCTGCGGGATAGACGCATTTTATCTTGCCGTCCGCGGATTTCATGAACTGGCAGCTCAACCCCTGTTCCTCAAAAGCGACTTTCATAGCGGTCACGTTGTTGGCGCTGATGTTAAAGCACTTTACGCTCTGCGGAGCTTCTTTCAGGCGCTCCTGCATTATCTCCTGCGTTATCTGATTGACTATTCCCTTGTCACGGTCGAGGAATTCGATAGTCTGCTTATCTCCCTTGCCCACGACCGCAACAGGAATTTTGTATTCCCTTGCTTTTGCGGCAAAGGTTTTCGCGTCAGCGGAAAGAATGTTGCTCGTTGTGGAGATGCCGCATTCCGCCTTATTGGCTTCATACAGCAGCTCGCCGTTCGTGACGGTTCCTTTCGCCAATCTCTCGGCAATGCTGCCGCCGATTTGATTAATGCTGTCAACGGAATTGCGGTACAGTTCTTTCAGCATTTTTTCAAGGAGGGGAGCGAGGAGCTTTATCAGCTCGGCGCTCACCTCAATGATTTTTTGCCCCGACTGCAATGCAGCGGAGCCGACTTCATCAGCCATATTATTACCTCCTGTTCTGATTTGGTGCTATAAATAGCACATTTAGTGCTTTGGCGGTGTGGATTTCTTTATCGTAAAGGTCTTGTCGGTCAGCTTTTTTCCTGCCCGCAGCTCATCACGCTTTTTCACATATTCCCATGAAAGTTCGGGATTTTTGCGGAAAACATCATTCACCTCGTCTATTTTGGCTCGGAGTATGCGGCATTTGCTTTCGCTTTCCTCCAGACGTTCCGACAGGGTAGGCTTGAAAGCCCTGACCATATCCTCACAGGAAGCGTTGTATTCTAGCAGCTTCGGGCGGCTGCCGAACGGGACATCGTTGCTCCACTTGGAAAATCCGTCCACAAGCGTAGTGGCTTTCTTCGCCTGTTCGTATGTATTGCTTATGCCGCTTCCGTATTTCGTCACCAGTTCCGGCTTGATATACCGACCTGTTTCAAGGAAACGGTTCAGCAGCCGTCCGAGAGCCTTGTTCCTGTCAAGTTCGTTATAGTGGACATATACCGAATATCCTAGTTTTTTAGCAGTGGAAATAATATTGAGAAGCTCTGAACTATCGCCGCCGACACGGGGATATGTGATATTCTCTCCTGCTTTAAGAGCTGCCGATAACTGCCTGTCTGAAATTAACTGGCTTTCTTTATGGACAACGCCTGCACCCCAGCCGTTGTTGAACTCCGGAAGTAGTTTCTTGGCTTCATCGCTGTCGATAACTCTTGACTCGTACAGTTCGGAAATAGGCTCCACAAGCGCCGATGATTTGCCGGACGCAGGCAGACCGATAACAATATCCAGTCTTTTTTCACGGCGTATCTCGCCGGAAAAAGAAACAGCGCCGTCACTTTTCGTAACGGCGCTGCCCATATTCTGTAATCTGTTATAAACACCGAGCTGTATACCGGTGCGGTTCCTCAACTCTATTGTAGGCTTGCTTGAACTTATGCAGGAATTTGCTTCCTTGATTTCTTTTAATGCGTAGATTTCGCTTTCGGGAACGGCTTCATTTACGGCAAGCCGTTTCAGAACGTTTTGCATTTCCTCCGAAACAGGCTCTCCCGTAAGCTTATTTATCATAAAATCACCCCTAAACGCAAAAAAGCGGAGAACTGTTACATTCTCCGCTTATAAGCATATATTCAATTGTAATTAAGCAATATCTCTAATATCGCTCTCCGTAAGAACGCCGTCTGCAATCATCATCTTTTCCTGTTCTGCAAAAGGCGTGTCCCACACAATGTTCCGATGAGCATATGCCCAGTTCAGAACATCTACGAATTTCGGATTGAAGTCTTTGTGATACGCTCTGTTTTCAAGCTCGACCATGAACCTGATCGACCAAGCCGAGGTGAACTCGCCCCAATCTACTTCCTCAATACCTATTGCGCTGAAACCTGTTGTCGGTAAAGCCATATTATGCTCCTTTCGCACAAGTCCGGTTGCTTACTTATATTATACATCTTTTGCATTCCGTTGTCAACGTGCTATAAATAGCACATTTTCAAAATCACAGCCTGTCCGCAAGTTTACGCAGCACCTTGAAATCCTCGCCCCTTGCCAGAATGAGAAGATCCTCAATGTATTTTGAAAGGGCTTCGGCTTCCTCATGGGAAAGAACGACAGGCGGTTCAGAAAATGTATCTTCATCTTCTGTTTCGTCCTCATCTTCTTCCTCGTCAGTTTCGGGAGCAGCGTCAGCGGAGGTGTTTTCCTGCCGCTGAATTTTCTTGACCTCCTTATGGGAAATCTGCGGCTTTTCAGAGATTATTTCCTGCTGCTTTTCGGGAGCCAGCTTCGCCACCTCGTTGGCTGTCGAAATCGACATATCTCCGGATTTTATCGCCTGCTCCACATCGGGGATAGCGTTGTGCTTGATGTTATCCAGTTTTCCGACCTGCGCCGGAGATACATTGAGTGCGTCTGCAATCTTATCCCTTATTCTGCCCTTGACAGGCTTTCCAGCAGCTTCAAGTTCCTTGAAAATCCGTGTCAGTTCCTCATATTCACGCATGGTATCTGCGTCCGAATACTTGCGCTGAGTTGCGTTCAGCATTATGAGGTCAAGTTCGGTTTCGGTATTCGGCTTTGCGCCCTTGATGAAACAGGGGACTTTGCCGCTTCTCCTGCGCCCGTCTGCGATAAGGGACTTGATAGCAGCAAGCCGTCTGTGTCCGCTGATAAGCTCATACTTGCCGTTGTGTTCGGAAACCACCAGAGCCGTCATTAAGCCCTGCCGCTCTATATCGTCCGCCAGAGCCTCTATTTCGGAATTTTCATAGAAATTGTTCCGGTTCGGCTCGATATTTTCAATGTCTATCATTTTTAGGCTGTCTATGTAGCTGTCGGCATTGACGGTCTGAATATCCGCCGCTATGGCGCTGTCAAGCTGCAACTTCCTGCTCATTATTCCTCACCAAGCCTTTCAATGATTTCCGCCGCCAAATCTTCGTATGCCTGCGCCGCAGCCGTCCATTTCATGTATTCCTTTGCGGTCAGTTTGTAGCTGAAAGAGTTTTTGATAACACGGCTGAAAGGAATGGTAGTGTTCAGCACCTTGTTTCCGAGGGTGCATTTGAGGAATTCCAGCAGCTCTGTATCTGCGGGATTTTCCTTGTCGAATTTGTTCACGATACAACCACCGAATTTGGCGTTGCAGTTTGCAAGCGCTCCTGTTACAGCGGGAATGCCCTGAATCGCGAACGTTCCAAGTTCTATGGGAATAAACACGCTGTCGGAGAGCGTGATTACCTTTTCTGTCAGCTTTGTAAGAGCCGGCGGCAGGTCGAGAACTGCGTATTCATAGCTGCGGTCAAAAGTCAGCACCTTTCTCACGTTGGTTGTCTGAACATCTTCCGGGAGCTGCTCAAACTGCGCCGCCACAAGGTTAAGCGCCGGGGTCGCCGTCAGAATGTCGATGTTATGGTATCTGGTAGAGCTTTTCGCCACAGTAGGCAGGCAGTTCCTCTTTATCAGCGCTGTTTCAAGCCACGCCCTCGGTTCTGCAAAGAAACGGAAACTGTTAGCCTGTCCGTCAAAGTCGATTACAAGCACCTTGCCACGCTCGGCAAGCTCATTTGCAAGGTTGATAGCCGTTGTTGTCTTTCCGACACCGCCCTTGTGATTATAGATTGCAATTGCTTTCATAAAATGTCCTTTCCGTGCTTTTAGCACCCTCATTTACTGCCGTACATATCGTGATTGACCATTGCTGAATAAAAGCTGTCGATCGTCAGCGGGGCGTTATACAGAGCCGTTATGAGATACGCCCTGATGTTGCGTACATTGCTTGTGTTCTTGTCGAGCGCCGTAATCACATACTCAATATGGGTGCTGTCCAGTTTGAGGAACTGTGATTTCACAACGCTCTGCGGGAAGTCCTCGCCGTTCACACGGATATACTTTTTGGTGGAGCATACCACGTCGAGCATTATCCCGACGATTTCGTTTATCCTGCCTTTCTGCGTCGGACTGCTTTCGAGAAGATAATCATAACCGATGTTCTCCCGGATAATATCTGCGTAGTCCGTCCTTTCATCGGAGGAAACCGTATTTGGTATTGAAGAATCGATCCTATCCATCAAATCAGCGCCGTCCTTTGGATTGATTGATAGATGATTATTAACTATGGATTTATTAGCTTTAGATTTATATAATGAGGGAAAATCGGATTTTTCGGAACTAGCACCGAAGTTTGTGGGGAGCAGTACCGGAAGTTCCTTGACAGCCTGCTCCGGAGAATGTTCAGAGCAAGCACCGGAGTTATCTGGGATAGGCTCGTCAGGGATTTCTTGCTCCGGAGTTTTTTCGGAGCAAGGGGGCGGTGCTTCGTTTTCAGCCTTGTTCTTACGCTTCTTCTCATAGGACAGAGCCGCAGCCGGCTTTATGGACATCTGCTTCTTTTCGCCCTCTGAAATGAGCTTTGAAATAAGCTCTATATTCTCGATTATACGAAAACAGCGCTTGGCGGGAAGTCCACGGTTCTTGCTTTCGATAAGTCCGGATTCCACCAGGTTCTTTATGCAGCGTTTCTGCTGATACTCAGAAAGGGCGGTGCTTGCTTCGAGGTCGGGAACGGTCGAGTAGAACCAGCCGCCATCGTCGAGCATACCGTTACGCTCGTAGTAGCTGCATTTCGATATGAGGGCGGCATATATCACCGCTTCTGACAAACCGATTGCGTGAGCAAGCAAGCGGTTTACGGTCAGCGTGTTGCTGGGGTTTAGCATTTGGAATATTGCGTTCATAAAAAATCATCGCCTTTCTGAAAGATAGGAATTACTGTGGATTTATTTCTTCTGCGCTGCTTTCCACTTTTCAACCCTATCCTTGCAGCGTAAATCCTCCGCTGCTTTCGCTTCCTTATCTTTGAAGAACGGGCAGCCGCCCTTAAAGCTGCTGCTTACCAAAGCAGAGCATTTTCCGTCCCAATAGGCAAAGCACTTACTGGAATTGCAGCGTGGCGATTTGGTGTTATAGAGAATGTTCAACATGATAGTCTCCTTTAGAGTGTTTTGGTATATTATGAAGCAAACAAATTTCAGCTATAATGCTAAATGTTTTGTCTGCGTTTTGTGCGCGATGATGAAATCTTTGTTATTTATTAACAAATATTTTTGCTAAAAACAGTATAATAGGCAGATTGCTCGAAACAAAAAGGCGCTGTAAAAAAACTCAACACCCAAGCCCGAGCAACCATCCTATGGAAGCT
>ERZ826220.2791-NODE-2791-length-14379-cov-3.020665_pt1 | contig 14379 bp, 10 predicted proteins | sample MGYA00519927_ERZ826220 | MGnify/ENA primary metagenome ERZ826220 (study PRJEB31778, sample SAMEA3449225) | human gut metagenome | biome: human gut; feature: human-associated habitat; material: faeces | place: United Kingdom | collected 2010/2012 ...
AACTTCATCGACGCCTGGAGCTGGGCGCTCTTCGGCGGTGTTTTCGTGGGTTCATGGCGCAAGGTCAACCCCATCCTGCTGATCGTCCTCTCGGCCGGGGCGGGAATCCTGATTTACTACGTATTCTAACCCGACACACCATGAAGAAATCCTTAAAAAACAGTTAAAAAAGTGGAATATCGGCGACTATGTCCGCCAATTCTCGATCGTTACGGGCGGCGTGCTGCTGACGCTGTGGCTGACGGCCAAGATCGCCGACTCGGCAAAACAGAGGGAGGTGCGGCAGGCCATGCAGCTCGTTGCGCTCGAACTGCGCGACAACCTGCAAGTTATACAGGATTACAAATGGATGTACAACGACGAGAAATGGGTCGCATACCGCCTGAAGGAGCATGATTTCTCGCTCGACGGCCTTCCCGCCGATACGGTAGCTTACTATACCCGGCGGATCACCGGCAGCATGGGAAAACCCTACCGCTTCCTGACCGACGCGCTGGAGATGTTCAAGACGACGGGCATCGCGTCCGACATCGCCGACAAACAGGTCGTCATCGACCTTCTGCGCTGCTACAACGAACTCGGGGCATTCGACAACTCGATGAATATCTACTACGACCAGCGCATGAAAGCCATCCTGCCCGAACAGATGGGGGAAACCTTGTGGTCTGCGGATACGAATATCGACAAGGCATTCGGCAAAATGCTCGCCAGCAAAAAGGTGCGGAACTGGCTCGGTATGATTCCGAGGGCTTTCGACTCACACTACTTCGAGACGAATGAAGAAAAGCTCGAAACAATGATTGCCGAGCTGGAAAAACGCTACCAGTAGATCAAGTGTCCGCGGATCGGTCAAAAGCCCCGCGATCAGTCCTACCGGCGGTGTAAAGATCACGCCGACGAGGAGTGCTCAATCGCCGTAGTCGTCCCGGTGGGCATACCCGACCGGTTCTTCCACCGAAGTGGAAGAGCCTTCTTTGAGGAATATCCCGGAATCGAAGCGCCGGGCGGCCTGATGCAGTGGTATGGACATCTCCGTTCCTGGTTTCACAGAGCCAGCAGCATGGCTCCGCCCGTCAGCGCCAGCAGCAGGAACGCGGCGAAGAACAACAGCCCCAGAATGGCGACGACGGTTCCGACACAACCCCATCGCTGCCCTCCGCCGGGCAGCGGATCGGTCAGCAGGGCGACGATCAGCCCGACGAGCGGCGTGAAGATCAGGCTTATCAGAAACGCCCAGCCGAAGCCGATACGGCGGTGGCTGCCGATGATGCCCACCAGCACGGCGAGGAAACAGCCGCTCAAAATTCCGAATATCACTGCAAGAATACTCATATCACGAGTTTTAAGGTTGATAGAATCCGTCTAAACTCACGGGCGCAGAACCGAAAGGAAAAAGGAACGAAGCCTCCGGGAGCTCCTAAAACCGGCGGGCCTCCGCAGGGCGGAGCTGCGGCCTGCCAACTTGCCCCGGCAAGTTGAAACCGATTTCTTATGCCCTTTTCGGCCGCTGCAATTTCGCAGTCTGCAACTGCCGTTCTGCGCTCGTTTTCATAGAACCGGCGTCTTACGCCTGCGCCGCGGAACGCGACACGGGATTCCGACTTGAGGACGGCTGCCAAAAACACAGCGCATCCCCCGCGCCCCCCCCGCAAACCCTACCGCGTAAACCGGTAATAGGTTCCCAACGGCAGCTGCTTGCCGGCCCGGTCGGTGAAACACAGCTCGCCCCACTGCTCCTCGCGCGGCGCGCCGAACGCCTGCCTCACAGCCGTGCGTGCCAGCGTCGACGAGAGGCCCATCGAGTAGAGGTTCAGCACCAGAAACGCCCCCCGGGGTTCGAGCAGCTGCGCGCAGCACTCCAGCATCTCGCCGATGTTGTCCTCCAGAATCCACCGCTCGCCGTCGGCCCCGCGCCCGTAAGCCGGGGGATCGAGGATGATCCCGCGGTAAAGGCTCCCGCGGCGCACTTCGCGCCGGACGAATTTCAGCGCATCCTCGACGATCCACCGCACGCCCTCCAGGCCGCTCAACTCCATGTTCTCGCGCGACCAGGTCACCACCTGTCTGACCGAATCGACGTGCGTCACCTCGGCCCCGGCGGCCCGCGCCGCGAGCGTCGCCCCGCCCGTGTAGGCGAAGAGGTTCAGCACCTTGGGGGCGCCACCTCGCGCAACGCCCGAACCGACAGCCGCAACACGCTCGCCATCAGTAGGTCCGTCTCCGGCCAAAGCCCGGCAGTTGTCGTAGATGAAATTCCAGTTGGCGGCCTGCTCGGGGAAGATGCCCACGTGCTTGAACGACGTAAGCCCCAGCCGCATGCGCAGCCGCATCCGCTTATAGGCATACTCCACCACCCAGCGATCGGGCATTCCGGGCGCGAGACGCCATTCGCCCCGCTCGTCGCTGCGCGCATCGCGCCGAAACGAAGCGTCGGCCGTGCGCCGCCACTCCTCTTCGGCGAGCGAACGCCTCCAGATGGCCTGCGGCTCGGGACGGCGCGTCACATAACGCCCGAAGCGTTCCAGTTTCTCGAAATCCCCCGTGTCGAGGAGTTCATAATCCCCGAAATCGGGCGTCAGCTGTTCCTGCATACATTATTTTATAAATAGTTACACACCTTCCGGCTCCCGCTTTTCAAGCGGATCGACCAACGACATTTCGCAGGCCTCGCAGTCGAACGCCAGCCGGTAACGGTAGGCGCCGTGTTCCAGAAACAGGTCGCCGCGCAGCCGCGGATGCTCCCGGAGGCATTCGCCGATCTCGCGGCGGATACAGTAGGCCGAACGCAAGACCACATGCCCGGCGGTCGTCGGCGCGAGGTCCAGCCCCCGTTCGATCTGCCGCACCCCGTGGTCGCGGTAGAACGCCTCGGCCAGCCGGTTGGTGACGTTCTCCTCGGCCGCAAGCCGTTCCGACGGGTATTTCGCGGCGGGATTCTCGGGCAGAATGCGGTGTTCCGGCCGCCGTTCGCGGCGCGCTCCGGCAAGTGCCGCCAACGCTTCGCGGCGCAGTTCCGCAGCCAGCGACGCCGGCACGAACCACTCCGCGCCCCGCACTTCGGCTTCGCGGACCGCGAAGATCGTGTCGCCCGACTTCATCGCCTGCGCACGCAGTGCGGCGGCATTGGCGTCGGGATTCTTCGCCGGGTCGAGCCGCACGACCCGCACGGCCGAGGCCGCAACGCCCTCGCAATCCGTATAAGTGAGTTTCAGCCCTTCGGCCGTCGCCTCCGCCGCGGCCTTCGCCGGAATCACCCGCCGCGTGCGGCTGCGCTCCACGGCCAGCGTGAAACGGCGGTCGAAATTGCGGCGGACCTCCGCCCCGGGCGTGATCCCCTCCATGCGATTGGGCGTGATGCGGCGACCCTCCACGGCGTTGACGTTGGTCCCGGTCACGCCGCGCGGCGTCAGGAAACAGATGCCGTCGCCCGGCGCAAGATCGTGCGCACCGTCGAGCGTGAACGTGCCGCCCGAAACGCCCGCCACGCGGCCCACCCGTTCGCCGACCGCCTTCGGGGTGTCGAACGACGCCACTCCGGCGCGCTTTCCGTCCAAAAAATAGTCGGACTCCCCGCGTGTAAAACTCTTCGACGGATCGGGCGTGAAATCCGGGACGCTCTCGCCGACGGACGACCGCACCAGCCCCGGCCGCAGGGCCAGCGCCTCGTCCACCGCCCGGCGGTAGTGGGCTACAACGTTCCGGATATAAGCGAGATCCTTGAGCCGACCTTCTATCTTGAATGAAGTGACGCCCGCATCCAGCAGATCGCCAATGCGTTGCGAAAGATTCATATCGCGCACCGACAGCAGATGCTTCCCGGCAATCCAGGTACGGCCCTTTCCGTCGGTGAGGTCCCACGTCAGGCGGCAGGGCTGGCTGCACGCCCCGCGATTGCCGCTGCGCGCGGACATCGACCGCGAGAGGAAACAGCGACCGCTGTACCCCACGCAGACCGCCCCGTGGACGAAGCATTCGACCTCGGCCGCAGTGGCGGCGCAGATGGCCCGGATCTCCTCCAGCGTGAGGTTGCGTTCGAGAATCACCCGCGCAAACCCCGCCTCGCCCAAGAACCGCGCCCCCTCGGGCGTGCGGTTCGAAACCTGCGTCGAGGCGTGCAGCTCCACCGGAAGGTCCATCCGCCGCAGAGCCATGTCCTGCACGATCAGCGCATCGACGCCCGCGTCGATCAGGCTGCGGGCCTGCCGTTCGGCGGCCTCCAGTTCGTCGTCCCACACGAGCGTGTTGAGCGTGGCGTGGACCCGCACTCCGAAGCGGTGGGCATACTCCACGACCCGGGCGATCTCCTCCGCGGAGTTCCCCGCGGCCTGCCGCGCGCCGAACCGCGCGCCGCCGATATAGACCGCATCGGCGCCGTAGTCCACGGCGGCCGCGGCCGCAGCGTAATCTTTGGCAGGAGCTAACAGTTCGACGAGTTTCATTTTTTTCTTTTTGCAAAAGTAACAAAAAGCGGTCAATATCGGGACGTCGCGGACGGAAAATCGCGGGAACCGCCGCCGGGACGGACATTATCAATTATCATTCAACAGCTTACGCCCCAAATGGTCAATATATAACAAACTCACATTTTTTTACCGGACCGGAAATATCCCTGCGATGACAATATCCGACAAACAAAACAGTTGCAGCCGCAAAACGGCCTCCATTATTCAAAATCACTAAAATTCAACCTTATACACACACATAACACCGAAAAACAAACAATAAGAAAAGACTTTTACGACAATATTTTCAGGATTTCCAGAAAGCATTCGGGCAAATTTTCGTATATTGTGCCACAAATAAACAAGTCCAAAAATTTCACACGATGCAATTTTCAGCAAATACGGTTCTCCGGAAACGGGATACCGTACCCATTCATTTTTTATTCCTAATCCAATTTTTATGAGAAGATGCTTTACGCTATTGACGGTTCTCGTCCTCTGCGCCTCAAGCGGCTGCGACGACAAGAACAAAGAGGAGGTCGCGGATGTGATCGTCCTCTCGCGAAGTAGTGTCGCGTTCGCCCAGAAAGGCGGAACGACCACCGTCGCGGTAGCCACGCCCTCCGACTGGAAGGTGAGCTGTCCGGACGATTGGGTGACGCTGGCCTCCGAAGAGGGCCTGCTGACCATCTCCGCGGCAAGCAATACGACCGACAATGTCCGCAACTCGAAAATCACCGTGGAAACGGCCGGCGACAAACAGGAAATCGCCGTTCACCAGGCATTCTCGTGGGAAACGGTCCTGCTGTCCACCACCGCTTCGGAGGAAATTTCGCTGGATTCCGAAGGTGAGAGCGTTCTCTTCACCGTGGTCTCCAACGGCCAGTGGAGCGTCACGAGCGACGCCGACTGGGTTTCGGTCGAAAGCGACCCGGTCAGCGGAACGGTACGCGTCGGCGCCCCGCGCAATCCCGACGCCCACCGCAATGCGACGCTCACCGTCCGGGCGACCAAAGGCTCCGCTACGGAATCCTGCAAAGTGACCGTTTCGCAAATCTCACGCGAGGAAAACCCCTACTACCAAATGCTGGGATATTACGGACTTCATGCGGAAAACTGGTATTACGGCCGCGAACCGATCGGCGTGAGCGGCACGGGTACGTTCTGCACCGTCGAAGAGAAAGAGTACCGCAAGAGTTTCTACATCAAGAACCTGTTCCTGACGGGCACGGTCGTGGAAGCCACCTACGACAAAAACAGCCAAACCATGTCGATCGAACTGGGCAGGCTCTGCTACACCCGCGAGATCTCCCCGACGGTCTCCCGCTTCCACTACCTGTACTCGATCAACATGCAGGGCGGAGGTTTCCACAACGGCATGCTGACCGGCAGGCTGGGAGAGGGCTACAACGACGACGCGGACGAAACCCGCAAGGCGATCCTCCTGAACGGTTTCGAATCGCCGTACACCACGCTGGGCATCATCGGATACCAGGAGCAGCAGTGGCTGTCGTTCGGCGACCTCTACTACGCCACCGGCACGATGTATCTCGTAGACTGGGACATTCCGGCCGACACCGGCACGGCCCCGACCTCCGTCACCCGGGCCGCCGACGGCATCGCACCCTCGGGCAGCACCTTTCCCGTATCGAAACATTAAACCGCAGCACACATGAAAAAATTATATGCACTGACAGCTTTACTGCTCGGCATGACGGGGTGCTCCGAAGAGACGATCACCTACACCAATCCCGTCCCGGGCGACGAACCGTCCGGCATTGCGGCCGAACTGGGCATCTCATCGAAAAACACATGGTTCGCCGCTGAAGACGAACGCAACGCCTCGATCGGCTTCAAGAGCCTGGGCGGAGAGGTCGTCGTGGACATCCAGACCAACACGACGTGGAAATACGACGCCGTCAACGCCGGCTGGCTGACCATCGAGAAAGACGACGTCGCCGACCAGCTCGTCCTGAACTGCGAGGGCAACAAGGTCGAGGAGCAGCAGCAGGCTACGATCACCATTACCGCCGGCGACAAGACCGCGACCATCTCCGCCACGCAGAACGCGTACGGCACGCTCGAAATCGCCGCATCGAAAAACAACTTCCAGATTCCCGCCGTCGGCGAACTGACCGCCGAATTCGAAGTGCAGTCGACCGACGAAGACTGGATCTTCGAAACCAAAGACTGCCCGTGGCTGCTTCTCGAACAGCAGGGCGACAAAGTCACGATGACGCTCGACCCCAACGAGGAGATCGAGGACCGCGAAACGACCTTCGTGCTGATTGCCGGCGAGGGGGGGGGAAATCCCGTCTCTGAAACGATCCGCGTCACGCAGGACCGCGCCGTCTACGTCAACGTTTCGCTAAAAACCATTCCCCTCTCGCCCACTCCCACCGAATCCGACAAAAAAGAGTTGGGAATCAGATCCAACTACGACTGGGAGTACACGCTTTCCGAAAATTCCGACTGGCTCTCCGCCACGAAAACCGAGCAGGGACTTACAATCACCGCAGAGACCAATTCGAGCGGATCGTCCCGCACCGCAACCATCACCGTATCGGCCGGCGACGGCAAACAGAACCAGACCGAACAGGTCGTCACCGTCTCCCAGACCGGTCTGGACCTCGACGCCTTCATCCTCGGAATCGACATCACCTCGTCGAGCCTGAAGACCTATCTGCCGTTCGACAAGGCCATCGACGCCACCATCGACTGGGGCGACGGCAGCATCGAGGAGAACGTCACCTCCGCCTACCCCTCGCACACCTACACCGACCCGGGCTACTACATCGTCTCGGTCAAGGGCAGCGTGACGTCGCTCAACTCCTACGATATCCCCGACTACGGACTGGGCAACCAGTTCAGGGAGGTTTACAACTGGGGCCGCACGGGGCTGACCTCGATGGCGCGCGCATTCCAGAACTGCCGCGAGCTGAAACGGATTCCCTCCGACAACACCGAAGCCTTCGCCAAGGTCACCACCTTCCACTATGCATTCACCGACTGCCGCATCCTCGAAGCCGTTCCCGACGGGCTGTTCGACCATGCAACCGAGGCGGAAACCTTCGCCTACTGCTTCCAGAACTGCAACATGGTCGCCGAAGTGCCCGCCGACCTGCTTTACAACTGCACGAAGATCACCTCGGTAGGTTCGCTCTTCTCCGGCACGGCGATCACCCAGATCGACGAGGATTTCTTCTCTCGCAACACGGAGCTGACCGACTGTTCGATCATCTTCTCGAACGGCAAACTGAAGACGGTTCCCGAAAAACTCTTCGCCAACAACAAGAAGGTGACGACCTTCAACTCGCTGTTCGCCAACAGCGAGTCGTTCGAATCCGTCCCGGCCGGCCTGTTCGCCAACAACCCCGAGGTCGACTCGTTCCGCATGCTCTTCTCGGGAACAAGCCTGAAATCCGTCCCGGCCGGCCTGTTCGCCAACAACCACAAGGTCACCAATTTCCAGAGCGCATTCAGCAAAACGGCCATCCAGAGCGTTCCCGCCGACCTGTTCGCAGGCTGCGGCAAGGTGACGACCTTCATGAGCTGCTTCACCGGATGCAGCGAACTGCAAAGCGTCCCGGCCGAGCTGTTCAAAAGCAGCGGAGCCTTCACGACCGTGACGGAGACCGCCTTCAACAACATCTTCAAGGACTGCGCCTCGCTGACCGAAGTGCCCGCAGGGCTGTTCGACGGCTTTACCCTGATCACCGCCTTCAACGACGCCTTCAACGGCTGCGCGTCGCTCACGACGCTCCCCGCAGGGCTGTTCGCCACCAATACGGCGGTCACCTCGTTCACCAATGTCTTCAAAGGCTGCACCTCGCTCAAAAGCATCCCCGAAGGCGTCCTCGGCGGACTTTCCAAAGTCACCTCGTTCTCGGGCCTGTTCGCTGGCTGTACGGGGCTTGAAGAGATCGGCGCCAACATCATCTCCGGCTGCGCCGCCTGCAAGAATATCTCCTCGATGTTCAAGGACTGCGACAACCTGAAAACCGTTTCCGCGGAGGCTTTCGCCGGCGCACCCGCGATCACCAGCATCGGCAGCCTGTTCGAAAACTGCACGCTGCTCGAAAGCGTTCCGGAGGATATTTTCGCCGGGATGCCGAATCTGACGACTGCCACCAGCGTATTCGCGGCGTCGGGACTGAAAACGGTTCCCGCCGGTCTGTTCAGCCGCAATCCCTCCGTCACGACCTTCGGCAAGGTGTTCCAGAACTGCGCCGCACTGACGACGCTGCCCGACGGACTGTTCGCCGGCAACCCGAAAGTGACGACCTATTCCAACGCCCTGGAGAACTGCACGGCCCTCGAATCGGTCGGCCTCCTCTTCGGGAAGAGCACGGCCTCGGCCAAATGCGACCGCCTCTTCGCAGGGGCCACGGCGCTGAAGAGCGTGCCCGCCGGAATCTTCGACGGACTGACCGGGGCGACGGCCTTCAACAACACATTCTCCGAATGCTCCGCCCTGGAGACGATTCCGGCAGGGCTCTTCGCCAAGAACGTCAACGCGACCACCGTGGCCCAGTGCTTCCTGAACTGCACCCGCCTCACGACGGTTCCCTCGCGCCTGTTCGAAGCCAACACCAAGACGAAGACCCTGACGGAGATGTTCTCCGGCTGCTCGGGAATCGAAAGCATCGCGCCGGACGCCTTCACGGGACTGAACGGCACGTCGCTCAATTTCCAGAAGGCATTCCTCAACTGTACCTCACTCCGGGAGATCCCCGACGGACTGCTGAAAACCACGCAGATCTCAACCTACACCAGCCTGTTCGCCGACTGCACGGGACTGGTCCGCGTCGGGTCGGAGGTGTTCAACTGCGCTTCGGCCACCATGTTCAATTCGGTCTTCGACGGTTGTACGTCGCTCGAAGAGGTCGGCAAGAACATGCTGGTCAGCCCCGTCAAACTGACCAGCGTCGCGAATCTCTTCCGCGATTGCGGGATGCTCAGGAGCGTTCCGGTGAGCCTGTTCGACGAAGCCGTGAAGCTCAAGACGCTGACTTCGACCTTCCAGGGCTGCGCGTCGCTCGAAGGCGAATCGCCCTACACGGTCGTCGACGGTGTGAAATACCACCTGTACGACCGCACGGCGGAGAATGCCGCCGCCTCGGGACTCACCGCGATCACCGCCGCCAAGAGCAGTTTCGCGGGATGTACGAAACTCTCGGACTACGACAAGATCCCCACCACATGGAAGGAATAGACGAACACAAAACGATCCCGAACATGAAAAATACGATAATATGCAGCATCGCAGTGCTGTCGGCCGCACTGCTGGCAGCCTGCACCGAAACCACCCGGATCTGGCCGGAGGAGGGCGAAAGCAAGGCCTACGTGGAGGTGTCGAGCCAAAAAGTGATCTTCGACGCCGACGGAGGCAACGCCGTGATCACCGTGGCGACGAACGCCGACGGCTGGGACTACGCCGCCGAAGGCGACTGGTTCACCGTCGCCCGGCAGGACGGCAACGCCCTGCTGGTCGAGACCCTGATCAACGCCGGAGCCGAAACCCTGACGGGCAAACTCACGGTCAACGCCGAGAAGAACGGGGAGACCGTTTCGCAGGAGGTCGCGCTCGTACAGCGCGCCGAACGGAGCGTCAACCTGAGCGCCGAAGGCACGGCCAACTGCTACATCGCCCGGACCGGCGGCGTCTACAAATTCGACGCATCGGTCAAGGGCAACGGCGGCGGCGACGGAGTCAGCGACTACATCGCCAACTACGGACTCGCCATCGAGGACGGCGCCTTCGCCGAACTGCTCTGGGAATCGCGCCACGACGGCGACAAGACCATGTCGCGCGAAATCATCGACGGCGCGCCGATCTACCGGGGCGGCTACGTGACCTTCTCGACGGGGCGTTCGGAGGGCAACGCCGTGATCGCCGTGAAGGACATCAAAGGCAACATCGTCTGGAGCTGGCACATCTGGGTCTGCAACGACGAAATCACGGCGCACGACCACATCGACTCGGAAGGCAAAGTCGCCGCCGTGATCATGGACCGCAACCTCGGAGCGCTGAACAACACCCCGATGGACGTGGGCAACCGAGGCATGTTCTACGAATGGGGCCGCAAGGACCCCTTCACGCCTTCGCGATCGCCCTACCACGCGGATACCGACGGCAACAACGTCCCGGCCTACAACGAACCGAACACCGCGATCGGCGACGGAACGGGAACATGGGTCTACAACGCGCAGGCCGCCGTGCTCGCCACGCCGCCGGCCAACATTCCCAATTCGATCCTGAACCCGATGACCTACCTGCAATCGCCGTACAACGGCCACGCCGACTGGTACTGCACGGGAACAGACCCGAAGGCCACGCATCCGGGACTGTGGGGTCCCGAAAAGACCATTTTCGACCCCTGCCCTCCGGGCTACAAGGTCCCGGGACCCGATCTCTGGGGCATTCCCGCCGGAAACAACTCGATCACCAACGGCGGCGCAGCGGCGGATTACGACGAAACCGGCGTCAGCGCCAAATGGGACTGGAACGCCTACGAAGACTGCGGGCGCCGCTGGAAAAACACCGGCGACTACTATCCGATGGCCGGCAACATCTACTACACGGACTACATCTCGGTGAGCATCTGCAACTACACGGGCGGCATGGCGTTCTACTGGACCGCCCAGGCGACTCCCGACGCGACGAAGTCATCGGCCTACTTCGTGAACTTCAACCCCAACTGGTGCAATTACAGGCTCGGCGAGCACGACTGTTCCGCACAGATACGCTGCATCCGGGAATAACACTAAAAACTGATCGTCTATGAAATATCCATTCAAATCGCTTCTCCTGGCGGCAACCGTCCTCGCGGCGGCATCGTGCGCCAAGGACGACACGCAGAGCGGCGGCGAAGAGACCGCGGGTCCCGTCATCGTCAACGCCTCCCCGGCGGCCATCGGCGGCGAGATCATCCTCAAACTGAAGACCGAGGCCTCCGGCATCGTGGAAAAGAGCCGCATGCTGGACAACCGCGATATGGCCGAAGGCGATGTGCTGATCGGCCTGGCTTCTTCCGGCTGCCACTCCAACGGCTTCTCCCTGGTGCGGAAGGTCTTTGACGTGGAACACGCCGACCTGGGGCAGTACGTCCCGGAGCTGGGCACCACCCTGGGAGAGGCCCTGCTGACCCCCACGGTGATCTACGTGAAGCCGGTCCTGGCCGCCATCGCCGCGGCGGAGGTCCACGGCGTCAGCCATATCACCGGCGGCGGCTTCTATGAGAATATCCCCCGCTCGATCCCGGAGGGCCTCTGCGCCCGGATCGAAAAGGGGAATGTCCGGACCCCCGCCATTTTCCCCCTGCTGCAGCGGACGGGGGAGATCCCGGAGCGGGATATGTTCAACACCTACAATATGGGCGTCGGCATGACCCTGATGGTCAGCCCTGAGACGGCGGACGCCGCCCTCCGGGCCCTGCGCGCGGGCGGCTGTGACGCCTACGTCCTGGGGGAGATCGTCCCCGGGGAGGAAAAGATCGCCCTCATCTGAAAGGGGAGGAAGCATGGAAAAGGCAAGGATCGCGGTGCTGGTCTCCGGCGGCGGCACGAATCTCCAGGCTCTGCTGGACGCCGGGAGCGAGGGGCGCATCCCCCATGGGGAGATCGTCCTTGTGGTCTCGGACCGGAAGGGGGCCTACGCCCTGGCGCGGGCTCAGCGCTTCGGCATCCCGGGGAAGACCCTGGCACCCAAGGCCCTGGGGGGCCGGGAGGCGTTTGAGACCGCCCTTTCGCGGCTTCTTGCCGAGTACCGGGTGGACCTTGTCATCCTGGCGGGCTTCCTCACCATCCTCTCGCCGGACTTCACCGCCCGCTGGCCCCGGCGCATCCTGAATGTTCACCCCTCCCTGATCCCGTCCTTCTGCGGGAAGGGGATGTACGGTCTGAAGGTCCATGAGGCCGCCCTGGCCAAGGGCGTCAAGGTGACGGGGGCGACCGTCCACTTTGTGAACGCCATCCCGGACGGGGGAGAGATCCTCCTCCAGAAGGCGGTGGCCGTCTGCCCCGGCGACACGCCGGAGGCCCTGCAGCACCGGGTGATGGAGGAGGCGGAGTGGCAGCTCCTGCCCCAGGCGGCGGAGATGCTCTCCGCTGAGATCGTGAAAGAGAGGGAAAGAGCATGAGAGACTTCCTGCAGTTCCTGCGTGAGACCAGCTACCCCGGACGGGGCATCGCCGTGGGCCGGGACCGGGTCTACTACTTCATCATGGGCCGCAGCGCAAACTCCCGGAACCGTGTCTTCGTCCCTACGGAGGATGGCATCCGCACGGAGGCCTATGACCCCACGAAGCTGGAGGACCCCAGCCTGATCATCTACCATCCGGTCCGCCGGGTGGGGGACACCCTCCTTGTCACCAACGGCGACCAGACGGACACCATCCGGGACTATCTCCTCGCGGGCAAGTCCTGGGAGGAGGCCCTGGCCACCCGGGAGTTTGAGCCCGACGCCCCCAACTACACTCCCCGCATCTCCGCCCTGCTGGCAGCCGACGGCAGTTTTCGGATGTCCATCCTGCGGCGGGGGGCGGACGGCAGCTGCCGCCGGGACTTCTTCTCCTATCCCCCTTGCAGGGCAGGGGAGGGCCGCTTCCTCAGCACCTATCAGGGGGACGGCGATCCGCTGCCCAGTTTCCAGGGTGAGCCCATGGCCATCGACCTGCCGGAGCCGGAGGCAGTCTGGGCGGCCCTGGATCCGGAGAATAAGATCTCCCTCTATGCCAATGTGGGCGGGACCGTCCGCATCTTCAACAAAAATCTGGGGGACTGACCCCAGCTGCCCGGCGCGCTCCGCCGGGCAGCTACGTTTCTGCAAGGAGGCAGTCTATGAAGCTCATGGTCATCGGCGGCGGCGGGCGGGAGCACGCCATCATCCGCAAGCTGAAGGAAAACCCGGCGGTGGAGGTGATCTACGCCCTCCCCGGCAACGCTGGCATGAGGGAGGCCATCCCTGTCCCGGAGATCGGGGCCAAGGACATCCCTGCCCAGGTGGCGTTTGCCCTCTCCCACGGCGTGGATTACGCCGTGGTGGCCCCGGACGATCCCCTGGCCCTGGGGGCGGTGGACGCCCTGACGGCGGCGGGCATCCCCTGTTTCGGTCCGGACGCCAGGGCCGCCGTCATCGAGAGCAGCAAGGCCTTTGCCAAGGACCTGATGAAAAAGTACGGCATCCCCACCGCCTGCTACGAGACCTTCTCCGACCCGGAGAGCGCCTGCGCCTATCTGGAGACCTGCAGTCTTCCCATCGTGGTGAAGGCCGACGGCCTGGCCCTGGGCAAGGGCGTGGTCATCGCGGAGACCCGGGAGGCAGCCAGGGCCGCCGTCCACTCCCTGATGGAGGACAAGGTCTTCGGCGCCTCCGGCGACCGGGTGGTCATCGAGGAGTTCCTGACAGGCCCGGAGGTCTCCGTTCTCTGCTTCACGGACGGTGTCGCCGTCAAGCCCATGGTCTCCTCCATGGACCACAAGCGGGCCGGGGACGGAGACACCGGCCCCAATACCGGCGGCATGGGCACCGTGGCGCCCAACCCCTACTATACCCCCGCCATTGCCGAGGCCTGCCGGGAGACCATCTTCCTGCCCACTGTCCGGGCCATGGCGGCGGAGGGCCGTCCCTTCCGGGGCTGCCTCTACTTCGGGCTGATGCTGACCCCCGACGGTCCCAAGGTCATCGAGTATAACTGCCGCTTCGGCGACCCGGAGACCCAGGTGGTCCTTCCCCTGATGGAGAGTGACCTTCTCACCGTGATGCAGGCCTGCACGGCGGGGACTCTGGCGGAGACCGAGGTGAAGTTCTCCCGGCGCTCCGCCTGCTGCGTGGTGCTGGCTTCCCAGGGCTATCCCGGGAAGTATGAGACCGGCTTCCCCCTGACCATGACGCCGGAGGCCGCCGCCCACACCTACATCGCCGGAGCCAGGGAGA
>ERZ826220.2799-NODE-2799-length-14322-cov-6.285063_pt1 | contig 14322 bp, 10 predicted proteins | sample MGYA00519927_ERZ826220 | MGnify/ENA primary metagenome ERZ826220 (study PRJEB31778, sample SAMEA3449225) | human gut metagenome | biome: human gut; feature: human-associated habitat; material: faeces | place: United Kingdom | collected 2010/2012 ...
TGCAACACCAGATGCAAACCACGCATGGAGTGATGGAACAACAAATGCAAAAGCAGTAACATGGAAGATGAATCCAAAATCTATAGCAGTAACATGGGGAACAACTACAACATTTACATATAATGGACAACCACAAGCCCCAACAGTAAGTGCAACAAGTGGAATAACTGGAGAAACAATAAATGTAACAAGAACAACTGGAACAAATGCAGGAAGTTACACATCAACAGCAAGCATAAGCAGTGTAACAGGTGGAAGAGCAAGAAAAGAAAATTATACACTAACAGGAAACACAAAAGCGTTTACAATAAATAAAGCAAATGCAACAATGACAGACCCAACATTAGCTACAGGATTAGTATATAATACAAGAGCACAAAACCTAATATCAAAAGCAGGAAATGGAGCAGGAGGAACAATAAAATATGGACTAGGAGCAAATAACACAACTGCACCAACTACATGGAACACAAGCGTTACAGGAACAGATGCGGGAACATATTATGTATGGTCAAAAGTAGACGCAGATGGAAACCATAATAATGTAGGAGCAAAATATATAGGAACTGTAACAATAGCAAAAGCAACAGTAACAATACCAACAAGTCCAGTAAAACAATATACATATAATGGTAAAGCACAAGCACACGGATACACACTACCAACAGGTACTGCAATAGAAAACAACGGAACAACTCCAAGTGCAATAGATGCAGGAACATACAACATAGTATTACAATTAGCAAACACATCAAATTACAAATGGAGTGACGGAAGCGTAACAAACAAAACAGTAAACTGGAAAATAAACAAAGCAAACTCAACAAATCCAACATTAACAGCAGTAACAGCAAATTATGATGGAAAAGCACATCCAGTAACAGTAAGTGGCGGAGCAGGAGGAACAATAAACTATAGAACAAGTAGAGACAATAAAACATGGGGAGGTTGGACAACAACAAAACCAAGCCTAACAAATGCAGGAAAAATATATGTACAAGCATATGTAGTAGGAGATGCAAATCATAACAATACAGGAGTAACAGGAAGTGTAGCAATTACCATAAATAAAGTAGCAGCAGGAAACCCAACACTAACAGCAGTAACAGCAACATATGACGGAAAAGCACACTACGTAACAGTAAGTGGAGGATATGGTGGAACCATAAACTACAGAACAAGTACAAATAATAGTAGTTGGGGAAGTTGGAGTACAACAAAACCAAGTCTAACAAATGCAGGAGTACTATATGTACAAGCATATGTAGTAGGAGACGGAAACCATAACAGTACAGGAGCAACAGGAAGTGTGGCAATAACAGTAAACAAAGTAACAGTAACAATTCCAGGAAGCCCAGTAAAACAATATACATATAATGGCAAAGCACAAGCACATGGGTATACAGCACCTAGTGGATCAAGCATAGTAACTTCTGGAACAACAGCAAGTGCAACAAATGCAGGAACATACAACATAGTATTACAGTTAGCAAACACATCAAATTACAAATGGAGTGACGGAAGTGTAGCAAACAAAACAGTAAACTGGAAAATAAACAAAGCAAACTCAACAAATCCAACATTAACAGCAGTAACAGCAAATTATGATGGAAAAGCACATCCAGTAACAGTAAGTGGCGGAGCAGGAGGAACAATAAACTATAGAACAAGTAGAGACAATAAAACATGGGGAGGTTGGACAACAACAAAACCAAGCCTAACAAATGCAGGAAAAATATATGTACAAGCATATGTAGTAGGAGATGCAAACCATAACAATACAGGAGTAACAGGAAGTGTAGCAATTACAATAAACAAAGTAAATGCAACAATGGCAACTCCAACATTAGCAACAGGATTAGTATATAACACAAAAGCACAAAGCCTATTATCTAAAGCCGGAAGTGCATCAGGAGGAACAATAAAATATGGACTAGGAGCAAATAGTACAACTGCACCAACTTCATGGAATACAAGCGTAACAGGAACAAATGCAGGAACATATTTTGTATGGACAAAAGTAGATGCTGACGGAAACCACAATGGTGTAGCAGCAAAATATATAGGAATGGTAACAATAGCAAAAGCAACAGTAACAATACCAGGAAGTCCAGTAAAAGCATATACATACACAGGAAGTGCAATATCACATGGATACACAGCTCCAACAGGATCTGCAATAGAAACAGGAACAACTGGAAGCGCAACTGATGCAGGAACATACAACATAGTATTGAAAATAACAAACACATCAAATTATCAATGGAATGATAAAACAACAGCAAATAAAACAGTAAATTGGAAAATAAATCCAAAGAGTGTAGCAGTAAGTTGGGGAACAACAACATTTAACTATACAGGAAGAGTACAAGCACCAACAGCAAGTGCATCAAGTGGAGTAACAGGAGAAACAATAAATGTAACAAGGACATCTGCAATAAATGCCGGAACTTACACATCAAAAGCAAGCATAAGCAGTGTAACTGGAGGAAGAGCAAAAGCTGGAAACTACACATTAACAGGAAATACAAAATCATTTACAATAAACAAAGTAGCAGCAACAAATCCAACATTAACATCAGTAAGTGCAAAATATGATAAAAATGCACATGAAATAACAGTAAGCGGAGGTTCAGGTGGTACAATTTACTATAGAACAAGTACAGATAATAGTAGTTGGGGAAGTTGGAGCACAACTAAACCATCAAGAACTGCAATAGGAACAACATATGTACAAGCATATGTAGCAGGAGATGGAAACCACACCAACACAAGTGCAACAGGTAGTGCTACTATTACAATAACTAAACCAACTGCAGCAGATGTATCTTATACACCAAGCGATTCAAGTTGGAAGGTTGAGAATGTTAAACAAGCATTAGATGCTTTGTATAATAGATAAAAATTTTAAATGCTAAGAGAGGCTTATTGCAAGGTAAGTATCTCTCTTAGAGTAAATAAAAGGAAGGAGCAAACATAATGAAAAATAATAAAAAATTGAAAACGGCATTAATTTTTTTTATAGTAATTTTGGCATTAGTATTGTGTTTTAATGTTGGTGTTTACGCAGCATATGCTTTGGCAGCAACAGAGGTTAGTTATACAAAACCGGGTACTTCAACTTCGATAAGTGTTAAAACTGCTTTGGATGAGTTGTATACGAAGATTCCAAAACATAAAGTAGGAGATGAGGTAACATACAAAGGAGAGCCATTTTATGTTATAGCAGACAAAGGAACAACATATGAATTACTAGCAAAATATGTTTTAAATTCGGCAGCGACAAGACAGGAAAATTTGGATATGTGCTGTAAATTTTCAACTAGGAATTATTGGAGTATAGAGACACTTCCTCATAGTAGTCCGTACTTAAATCTAAATACATATTTAGCAGTACTAAATGATACAGAAAGTGCAGTATATAAAGCAAATATGTATGCCAAAATTTTAGGCGCAATAGGAGGAAGATTGTTAACATATGAAGAAGCAAATAGTTTAAAAGATAGTTATAGAGACATAATATTTGTAACATATGGAAAATCCAAGAATTATTGGCTTGGGTCTGAGTTCGGCACTAGGGTCGTGTGGTGCGTGCGTGGCGACAACGACTTCTTGGGCAGCAACACCTTCGACAGCAGCAGCTACGGCGGGGTGCGCCCAGTTATAGAAATCTCCAAATCTGCAATCTAAAAAGCGACTGAAAGGAGCTTTAGGCTAGGTGCTAATTTCTGGAAGAAATAGCACCTGCCCATAATTTTGGGCAACTGCACCAAAATTTATTATTTGAGATGTGTGCCGTAGGCACACAATGAATAAAATATATTAGGAGGAACAATATGAAAAATAAGGAAAGCCTTGAGGCTGTACACACACACACACACACACACACACACACACACACAGGTAGTTTAGAAGACAAAACAAAATCAAATAAAATTAAGATAGTTTTGATAATTTTTATAATAATATTAGCATTGGTATTATGCTTTAATGTTGGAGTATATGCAGCATACGCGTTAGCAGCAACAGAAGTTAGTTATACGAAATCTGATGGGACAACAGTAAGTGTAAAAGACGCATTAGACGAATTAAATAAAAAAGTTCCAACTAAATCAGTAGGCGATGAAGTAACAGTAGGAGGAGAACAATTTTATGTATTAGAATGGGACAATAATTGTGATACTGTAAATTTAATATCAAAATATAATTTAAACACTGCAGGAACTGCACAACAACAAAATGCAGCATATGGAACAACTGGATGTGCATTTTCAAGTACAAATTATTGGAGTAGTAGTTTTACAAGTTCACCATTTAATTTGAATGATTTTATAGGATATAAAGCAACAGATGCAATAGGGAAAGCTAAAAGTTATGGAAGGAGTAAAGGAGCAGTTTCAAGTAGATTGTTATCATATGAAGAGGCAAATGCATTAAAAACAAAAGCAAGTTCAAATACAAAGATTGATACAATGTATAGAGGAACTGCAAACACAGCAAATGGACCCGTGTTTTTGCTTTATTGGCTTGGGTCTGCGTACAACGCTAAACTCGTGTGGCTTGTGGTCGGCGGCGGCGGCTTCTTGAGCTTTGACGACTTCAACAACGTCAGCCGCGGCTACGGAGTGCGCCCAGTTATAACTATCTTAAAATCTAAAATATCATAAGTGCCGAAGACACTTGGCTAGGTGCTAATTTATGGAAGAAATAGCACCTGCCCATAAATTTTGTGCAACTGCACCAAAATTTATTATTTGAGATGTGCCGTAAGGCACACAAAGAATTAAATCTATTAGGAGGAACAATATGAAAGAAAAGGAAAGCCTTGAGGCTGTACACACACACACACACACACACACACACACACACACAGGTAGTTTAGAAGACAAAACAAAATCAAATAAAATTAAGATAGTTTTGATAATTTTTATAGTAATATTAGCATTGGTATTATGCTTTAATGTTGGAGTATATGCGGCATACGCGTTAGCAGCAACAGAAGTAAGTTATACAAAACCGGGTACTTCTACTACAATAAGTGTAAAAGACGCATTAGACGAATTATATGCCACACAACCATTAGCCAAAGCGGTTTCAGTAGGAGATTATGTAGCGTATAATGCAGGAAACAACCATAGTTATACATCACCAGTAGGAACAGGTTCTTCACATGGAAATGGAAATAGTAGTCAAACATTTACATCAAGCAGTAGTTTAAAATGGAGAGTACTTGGATGGGATGATGAAACAGGAGGTGTAATGCTAATAAGTGAGGAACCAATTGAAGGCGTTACCATAAAAGGGGCCATTGGATATCTGTATGCAGAACAAGAGTTAAATGAAATATGTAAAATATACGGATATGGAACTGGAGCAAATACAAATAAAAAATTTGTTTATGTGACAGGTGATATCATAGAAGGAACAACAGCAGGTACAATAACAGGAAGTGGAGCAAGAAGTATAAATGCAGATGATGTAAATAGAATATGTGGAGTGATACCAACAACAGAACTACATAACAACTATGGAAAGACACCATATACAAAATCAATATATGTACCAACAAAAACTCAATCAAAAGGTTATTCTACATCAGCGGTAAATAGAAGTGATATACATACATATTATAAATACAATGGTTCGGATTACATGGATCCATCATCACTAGAATATCAACTTATATTTAGAAACAGGGAAGATTCAGCAAATTTATATTATTTGATAGCCTCTAGATGTATATATTCATACTATAATAATAGTGAATTTCGTATACGAGAAATTTATGATGGAAGGATAACAAGTAATTACTATTCGTTTTCTGGAAAAGAAAAATTAGAAGGTGTAAATGCAAATGAATCTATACGACCAATAGTATTTTTAAAGTCGACTCTTAAAACCAATGGAAAAAATGCAAGTGGAGCATGGAACATAATAGACAAATAAAAATGAAATAAACCAAAATATAGAAAATAATGTTTTAGACAAGGCATATGTATAATACATTCATTTGAAAAAGGTGTAAAAATTGATAAACATTCGTATAAAAAATGTGTAAAACTATTGGCTAATTACGAAAAAATAATATTTGCAAAAGTTTAAATATAGCTGTCATATTAGTAGTGTGATAAAAACCCAGAAGAAATTTCTGGTTTTTTTTTCTTAAAAAATATAACAAAAACTGCTGAATTACATTTCTAGCAATGATAAAATGGGTAAGCACACGATAAAAACACGTATTGAACCACAATTAAATTGAGTGTAAAATAATTACACAATAAATTTAATGGTTTTTTAAAATGACAAGAAATTACAGCGAAGAAAAAAGATAGATTCATTATGTATAGAAGAAAAAAACAAATTTCATTTGAATTCATATGAAAAAGCTGCGTGTATATTTTTAGTAAAACAACATATTGAAAAATTAACATAAAAAATTAACGATATTTATAAAAACTATTGCAATTACAAAAAGTCTGTGATATCATAATTACACTTTAAAGAAAAAGTTTTAAAATCCACAAATTTTTAAATCAAAAATTTCAAAGTCCACTTAGGACAAAAAAACAATTCAAAAAAGTCCAATTCAGGGCAATAATTCAAACAAATTTAAAGAAAAAAAGGGAGGTGCATAAAAATAAAAAAATATCATATTTACCGTAAAATAAATATTGACAAAGTAAATAAAGAATAATATAATTAAGAAAGAAGGAATTATATGATAATATTTACATATGAAGATTATTTAAAAAACATTTTAAAATTAGATATTTCTTCAGTTTTTTTAAAAAGAGTGTTATCAAGAGAAGACGAAGAAGAAGAGTGCGAAGAAGGGCACACAACAGAATTTACGCTATGTGATGTCAGTGAAAAATACATTCCAGATTCACCAGATGAAATCGACGAAAAAAATAAAAATAACAATACAAAAGAACAGAACAAAAACAATGAAAAAACCAAAACAAACGAGAATGTAAAACAAAACAAAGAAGATACCATAAAAGTAAGCAAACCAACAATAAATACAAAAAGAAACATAAGACAACAGCTCAAAGCCAGAAGAATAAACAACGAACATGACAAAATATTTAGAACAGTACTAGACAAAAAGACAGACGTATCAAAATTTTTAAACAAATTTCTTGGACTAAACATCAAAACAGAAGAATTGGAAAAATATAATAGTAGTTACATAGACCCAAAATTCAAAAACAAAGAAGCAGATATTGTATACAGAATAAAAGACAAAAACATTTTTCTATTAATAGAACACCAAACAAAAATAGACAAAGATATGCCATATAGATTATTGGATTATAGTAATGGGATAATGAGAAGTGCCAGTGAAGATAAAAAAAGACCAAGTGTAATACCAATTGTCTTATACACAGGAAAAACAAAATGGAAAATAGAAAATGAAACAATAGAAAAACAACAATTTTTCAAAGAGGTCAAATTAATAGACGGAGAATTCAACTTAATAGACATTAACGACTTTAGTAAAAAAGAACTACTAGAAGATGATATATTTATAACCAAAATGATGTTAGTAGAAAAATGCAAGGACGAAATAGAAATGGTCCAAGCATTAGAAAAGATAGAAAACAAAATAAAAGAAGAAGATAAAAGTACATTTAGAAGAATAGTAAAAGAAATTTGGTCATTAAGAATAGGCACAGAAAACGCAAATAAAATCTTAGAAAAAATAGAGGAAGGAAGTGGTAATATGATGGCAGTAATGGAAATGCTACTAGCAGAAAATGAAAAATACATAAATATTGGAAGACAAGAAGGACGACAAGAAGGTAGATTAGAAGGTAGATTAGAGGGTGGCAAGCAAAAAATAAAAGAAATAGTACAAAAAATGCTTGCTGAAAATTTCACAAAAGAAATGATAATGAAAATAACAGGACTAAAAAAAGAAGAGATAGAAGAGATAAAATAAAAGAAGGAACTAAAAAGGTCCTTCTTTAAAAAATTAAATATTATCAAGTAAATCAATTACAGACAAAACAAAATTCAATTTATCGCTAGACAACTTACTAGCCTTTTTAGACAACTCCATCTGAGCCTCCAACTCTTTACTAACAATCAATTTTTCAAAAATAACATTAGGAGAAATTCCCAAAATATTCATATAATTAACAAGAGTCTCAACTTTAACTCCGCCAGTTCCATTCTCAATTCTAGAAATATACTTTACAGAAATTCCTAATTTTTCAGCAATTATTTCTTGTGTAAATTTATTTTTGACGCGGTACTCTTTAAAAACCTCGCCAAGAACTTTATCAATGTCAAATTTTTTTAAAGACTTCATTTTATACCTCCATATTACTTTAAATCCATTATAATAAAAGTATATCAAGGCGTTTTAATAAATTAAACCAATTGGTAATATGAAATCATATTTGATATAAACCTTGGAAAATACTGAATTATAAAGAATAAAAAATAAAAACAAACAAGCAATATAACACTATTAGTTATACCCAAATCTGAAGATATATATTCATACAAAAAAATAACACCTATGAAAATCATAGATGATATCTGGTGGGCCAAGAGGGATTCGAACCCCCGACCCCACGCTTAGAAGGCGTGTGCTCTATCCAACTGAGCTATTGACCCATAACGCTTGAACAATAACTATAATAACACAAAAAAATAATAATGTCAATGAAAAATAGCAAAAAAATACAAAAAATTTTGAGTATGTTACTATTCACAGATCATAAAATTATAACCATAAGCAATGAATTATAACTTAAAAAAACTGAACACTATATATCCGTAATGTGAAATCTTTGTGAAAAACTTTACAACAAAAAAACAAAATGATATTATAGTAGCAACAAAGCAAGACAAAAGTCTTACGGAAAATAAAAATGTAAGGAGGAATTTCTCGTGATTGAAGTAAAAAACATCACAAAAAAATACGGAAACTTTACTGCCGTAGATAATATCAACTTCAAAATAGAAGAAGGTGAAATAATAGGACTACTTGGCCCAAACGGAGCAGGAAAAAGTACAACAATGAACATGATAACAGGGTATATCGAACCAACAGAAGGAGAAATAATAGTAAACGGATATGATATATCAAAAAAACCCAAAAAAGCAAAAGCACAAATAGGATACATGCCAGAAGGAGTCCCACTATATTCAGACCTAACAGTAAAAGAATTTGTCACATACATGGCTGAACTAAAAAAAGTAGACAGAAAAACAAGAAAAGAAAAAGTCGAAAAAATAATAGAACAAACAGGCCTAAAAGATGTAGAAAAAAAATTAACACGTAACCTATCAAGAGGATACAAACAAAGAGTAAGTATGGCAGGGGCACTAGTAGGAGAACCAAAAATCCTTATATTAGATGAACCAACAGTAGGACTAGACCCAAAACAAATAACAGAAATAAGAGCATTAATAAAAGAACTAGGAAAAACACATACAGTAATACTAAGTTCACACATATTATCAGAAGTAAGTCAAATCTGTAACAAAGTAATAATAATAAATAAAGGAAAAATAGTTGCCATTGACACGCCAGAAAACCTAGAAAAGAAAGTAGAAAGCAACAACACAACATATGTAACAGTTGAAGACACAGAAAACAAAATGGAAACAATAAAAGAAAAAATACCAGAAATAAAAGAAATCAAATTAATAAAAGAAAACGAAGACGGTACAAAACAATATGTACTAGAATCAGAAAAAGATGTAGATTTAAGAAAAATAGTGTTTAACGAATTTGCAAAAGAAAACATAACAATATTCGAAATGAAAAAAGCAGACACAACACTAGAAGATGCATTTATGAAATTAATAGAAGGAGGAGAAAAATAATGTGGGCAGTCATCAAAAAAGAATTTAAATCATATTTTTACACACCAATTGGTTACATATTTATTGGAGTATTTTTAATAGCATTCAGTATATCATTCTTCTTTAGTGTAGTAAGCTCTGGAAATGTAAACTTTGAATACATTTATTATACATTACCAACAATACTAGTTTTAGCATTTATAATACCATTACTAACAATGAGGTCATTTGCAGAAGAAAGAAAAACAGGAACAGAACAACTACTATTAACATCACCTGTAAGCATAACAAAAATAGTATTAGGTAAATTTATAGCAGCACTATTAATAGTAATAATAACAGAATTATGTACATTTATGTACTTTGGAATTTTATGCCACTACGGGGTACCAAAACTAACAACAACATTTGCAACAATGCTAGGATTTTTATTATTTGTAATGTCATATATCTCATTTGGAATGTTAACATCAAGTTTAACAGAAAACCAAATAATAGCTGGAATAATCTCAATAGGATTTTTCATAATAACATGGGTTCTACCAGAATTCAATTCAAGTTTAGAAGGTTTTTCTTTCATAAATATGTTTTACAAATATACACAAGGACAAATTGACATAGCAAATACAGTTACATTTTTAACATTTACAATTACATGCTTATTATTAACAATAACAACAATGCAAAGAAGAAAAAGTGTAAAATAGTAATTTGAAAAAATCAAATTAATAACATAAATGAAAGGAATGGTAAAAAAGTGAAAGAAGATAAAAAGACAGAAAAACTAAGCAAAGAAGAGAAAAAAACAACAGGAAAATTAAGCAAAGAAGAAAAAAAGGCAAAAAAAGCAGCAGAAAAATTAGACAAAAAAGCAAAAAAGAACAAAGCCGACAACAAAAAAGAAAAGAAACCAAATAAATTTATAGAAACAATCAAAAAAAGATGGCTAATAAATGGAACAAAAACATTCTTATTAGTAGTAATAATACTAGCAGTATTCGTTGGAATAAGCGTATTAATGAAAAAAATAAATCCAACACCAATTGACTTAACAGAAGACAAATTATTTACACTAACAAGCGAAAGCAAAGAAAAAATAAAAGACATAGACAAAGACATAAACATTTATTTTGTTGGATATTCAGATGATGACTCAACACTTGACCTAGCAAAACAATATACAAAAGTAAATGACAAAATAAAAGTAGAAGCAGTAACACAAGACAGTAGACCAGACTTAGTACAAAAATATGGAATCGAAACATCAAGCAATGGAATAATAGTAGAATCTGGAGACAACTACAAAGTACTCGCTTCAAGTGATTTATACACATATGACAAATCAACAGGAGAATCAGTAAACGTAGCAGAAGAAAAACTAACAGCAGCAATAAGAACAGTATCAGTAGAAGAATTACCAAAAGTATATTTCTTAAATGGATATAGTTCATTTACACTAAAAAGTGGAATGCAATACTTAAATATGTATTTACAAAATGAAGTAAATCAAGTAGAAACATTAGACATACTATCAACAGGAAAAGTACCAGATGACTGCAACACTCTAGTAATAGCATCACCAGAAAAAGATTTTGACGACGTAGCAACAAATGCGATTACAGAATATATAAACAAAGGCGGAAACATCTTATGGTTAAACGCAGCACTAGCAAAACAAGTAGACTTGCCAAATGTTAATAAAATATTGGCTTTATATGGCGTAAAACCATTTGAAATAGGAATAATCAGAGAAACAGACTCAAGCAAAATGGTATCAAATTCACCAGACCTAATTATGCCAGAAATACAATATGCAGATGCAACAAACAAACTATATAATTCAGAAGGAGTTATATTTATAAATGCAACAAAAATAAATGTAGCAAGTGACGAAGAACTAGAAAGTCTAAACACAACAAAAACAGCATTAGTAAAAACAAGTGAAAAGGCTTATTTTAGAACAAACTTTAAAAATCAATCAAATTCTGCACAAGACGGAGAAGAAAAAGGAGCATTCTTAGTAGGAGCCCAATTTGACAAAACAGTAACCGAAGCAAATGAAGAAACAGACACAAAAGAAGTAAAATCAAAATTAATCATATATGGAGAAAATTACTTCGTATCAGACTATCAACTAACACAGTCAACACAAACTCCAATGGTAGCATATAGACAAAATAAAGATTTAGTTCTAAACTCAATTGCATACTTATCAAATAGAGAAGAAGATATCACTGTAAGAAAGAGTACTGGAGCAGTAACATATACTGCAACAGAACAAGAAAACAGAATTATCTTAGGAATAATCACATTTGTTCCACTATTTATAATTGCTATAGGAATTATAGTTTGGAGAGTTAGAAGAAGAAAAAAATAATCATAAAAATAAAGCAAGTCCCATAAAATAATATGGGGCTTATTTTTTATGAGTATTTTAAAAGTTGTATTTGTCATAATAGGAACATTGATAGGAGCAGGCTTTGCATCAGGCCAAGAAGTTTATATATTTTTTTATTCATATGGAGTCAAAGGAATATTAGGAATTATAATATCAAGTGGAATTATAGGATTTACAATATATAAAACATTGAAAATAACGAAAGAAAACAACATAGAAAACTACAAAGGATTTTTAGACTACTTTATAAAAAAAGAAAAATTAAAAGAACTAATAAACTCAATTATAAACATATTCATTTTAATATCATTTTATGTAATGATAGCAGGCTTTGGAGCATATTTAGAACAAGAAATAAATTTAAACAGTTTTATTGGAAGTAGCATTTTGGCCTTTTTATGTGTAATTCTATTTAAAACAAACATAAAAGGAATTGTAAAAATAAATGAAATACTAATTCCAATTTTAATAGCAGTAGTATTAGTAATACGGAATAATAAATATTCAAAATATAGATATCAACACTTTGAACAACCATATAGTTTCACAAAAAAATAAAAGTTTACTTCAAAATTGGTTTATAACAAGCATCTTGTATGCAAGTTACAACTGTGTTTTACTAATACCGGTTTTGATTTCCATAAAAGAGCTCATTTTAAAAAATAAAAACATAAAATACATTTCGATTCTTGTTAGCATAATTATGATTATTTTATTAAGTGTTATTTTTCTCTTTTTGATTAATGTAGACGTAGATATTAAACAGTTGCAAATGCCTGCAGTATATGCTATAAACAACATTTGGCCGGGAATTAAGAAAATATATGGAATTATTATTTTAATTTCTATTTTTACCACTGCAATTTCTTTGGGAATGGGATTTTTAAAAAATGTTGTGAATAATAAAAGGGGTTTTAATACTATATCGATTTTGATGTGTATTAGTTCTGTTATTTTTTCTGGTTTCGGTTTTTCTAATTTGGTAAATTTACTTTATCCAATTTTGGGTGTTTTTGGACTGGTACAGATTATACAGATTTGTGCATTTAAAAAATAATAGTATTATAATAAAATTTGTATACTAAAAATAAAAATATAAAAATAAAACAAGATGTAATATTTAAATAATATTATAGCTTGTTTTAATCGTCTTCTAAATTATTAATATCAAATAAAGTAGAATTAAAAAAACATCAAAACTAATATCCAACCCTCTACAAATTCTCATTATTGTTAAAATATTTAAATTAGTATTAGGTCTAGTATTTATATTTGCTAATGTTGATTGTGTAATTCCACAGATTGTACACATTTTGTTTATTGTTATATTTCTTTCATCACATAATTGTTCAATTCTCTTCTGAAAAATAAATTTTGAAAAAATCCAAAAATATTTACAATAAGCAATATTAAATATCCTAAAATTTTAGAAAGGGAAAAAGGACAAACTGTTGTTAATGGTGATAATACATATAATGGTGAGGAATTAGATCACAGTGAACAAACTGAATTAATTGAACAAGATGAGGTAATAAATGCAACCACAATCAAAGTAAATAATACTTGGTTTGGAGAAGAAATGAAAGAAGAACAATTTCTTGGCAAAACAGATTATGAAATGTTAATAGAAAAAAATGGATATTATGTATTGTCAACAAGAGCACTTAACCCAAATTCCAGCGAAACAGGATGTAATTTCGATTTAATCTGGATTGCATGGGGAAAAATCCAATCAAATTGGTTATATTCAAATTGGAATAGCAATAATATAAAAGCAAAATTTAGACCAATAATAACACTAAATTCAAGCGTTCAACTTGATAAAGTAAACTCAGGAGATGGAAGTTCACCGGAGAAAGCATATGCAATAAAATAGAAATATAAAAAAATAAAGAAGTTGAAATGTCATATTTTGTCGAAATTTTCTTATTGACAATTGACATAAAATTATGGTAATATAGGGTCATGCAATTAATTAGACAATTGCATGACTAATTTTTAAAAAAGATTTAATTCAAGCAACTTAGGGAGGACGGAGAAATAATTTAATCAAAATACTAAAATCAAAGGATTCCATAAAAAATCAAAAAAGTAATAAA
>ERZ826220.2800-NODE-2800-length-14322-cov-2.404640_pt1 | contig 14322 bp, 9 predicted proteins | sample MGYA00519927_ERZ826220 | MGnify/ENA primary metagenome ERZ826220 (study PRJEB31778, sample SAMEA3449225) | human gut metagenome | biome: human gut; feature: human-associated habitat; material: faeces | place: United Kingdom | collected 2010/2012 ...
GCTTTGAAACCTTGTCATAAACCTTTGTTGAATCTGTGAAATCCTGATAGTTATCTGCTGTTACTGCCACATTCAGCGCGTAGTATGATCTCTCGTCTGCGCTGTATCTGTAATCAACACCTTCCTCAAGCTGATTTCCAGCCTCATCAGCTGTACCGATACCAGTATCAACATCTACACCATCAAGTGCGTTACGGAGAACTCTCAGTGTCAGGTAAGCCTGAACATCTGCATGCTGTGAAATTGTTCCACCGTAGCCCTCTGCGATTGCTGCAACTGCATCGCTGTTAGCGTCGTATCCAAATGTAGGAACCTTTGCGTCCTTTGCCCAAGCATTGAACATTGACATTCCCATACCATCGTTATTTGAAACAACTACATCGATCTGATCACCAAATGAAGCTGTCCATGTTCCTATTGCATTACCAGCTGTAGCTGCATCCCATGTAGCTCCTGCTGAGTTCTTCATCTCCTGTGATGCAAGCTCTCTGATCGTATATGTCTTGCCATCAACATCAAGCTTAGCATCCTGTACTACTGTTGCCTTACCATCTACATTTGTTCCGGCTGGTGTTGAATCAACTGCTCCGCTTGCATCAACGCCTGTGCCAAGTGCTGAACGAACACCTCTTGTACGTGCGATTGAATCATTGTGTCCGATATCACCGATTGCAAGTACATATCCGATGACTCCATCGCCGTTACGATCGATCGTTGCTGCGTTTGCCTTGATGTAATCAAGAACCATCTGACCCTGGAGCTCAGCACCCTGATTAGCATCAAATCCTACATAATATGTGTCCTTGTTGTAGTTAAGGGCATCTTTGTCAAGCTCTCCTGTTGAGCTATTAGATGGCTGACGGTTGAACCAGCAAAGTGGCTTGTCCTTGTTGGCTACTCCACTGCTTGAGCTTCCGCCACTTGAGCTTCCGCCTGATCCACATCCTACCATTGATAAAGCAAGTGTTGCAGCTGCTGCTACAGCTAAAATTCTTCTTTTTCTCATATTACATTCCCTCCTGTGTTTTGGCTTTGTGTGTTTTATTTTTTCGTCTTGCCTCATTGACTGTATTCATTATAATTTGACAGGGGTTTTGAAAGAATAGAATATTTTTGGATTAATTAGCAAAATTTTGCGATTTATCAAAATTTTTATAGATATTTTTACTAATAGCGGTTAGTTAATAGTTATATGTCAGGTGTATTTTTTGCTTAACACGGGTAAAATTGCATATTGAGTTGAGCAATTTTGACTTATTCTACATTTTTAGAATGGCGTTGGTGGCAGCTTCTGTAACGAAAAGAGCGGGTATCCAGCTCACACCCGCTCTTTTCCAATTAGACAATATAACAATTTACATGTTCACATTCATATAGCTTCCACAATAAGGACATTTGCTGGAATATCCAGTCGCTGCACGGAAACTCGAGCCACAGTTTGGGCATCTGACCGCCACAAGTCTCAGCTTATCCGGTGCCACCGGCTTGTTGTCCATGAGCTCTTCCTCACCTGGAAGCCTCTCATCCCTTACTGAATCCGGATCATAGCCGTATTTGCCATTGTACTCAAATATATCTATCGTCAGACCTATTGGGTACATGCCGGCCCCCCTTGTAAATCCCGTTGGTATTATAGCCTCCCGCTCAACATGGTAGCTGTCAAAGTAATGCACGATCGTGTCCATCATATATGTATTGTTCACCTTAACAGAAGTATTCTCTGTGTATCCATATATCTTTGCAGGATACTTCACTCCTTTTTTTACTATCATCTTCTTGTTGTGGACCAATATCGCCACCACTATATCCATTCCCCCACCGATCAGTAAGAAACTTCCAGGAAGGCTCAGCATGGCCAGGGGGAATTTTCCCGGCTCCGCTACAATCGCAAATATAATTCCCACGAAAACACCGACAGCAAGGAATATACTGCCAACCAAAACCACTATCTTATGAGCCGCATTCATACTATTTCTTCCTTTCTCAAATATCTGCAAAAACCACCGATTCTCTGCTCATACCATGTCTACATCACCATCTGCCAGATTATGTACAATACAAGCAAGTGCCCCGGATAAAAAGCATAACAGAAGTATTTAAACCACTTCTTATGATATCCCAATTTTCCATTGTATAGCCATATCACTGGCAATGCGATGAGCGCAAACGCCTGCTGCGGGAACTCAAAGCTATGTCCCGCTATACTAAACGTATAACAATATCCGCTAAGCAGCTGTGCATTGATGTAATACATACACACGAGCTGTGCTATCAATTTCCATGGTTCCTTGCCCCGGAACAGATAGAACATTATAACCATGACAACTCCCGCTCCATAGAAATCAACCATGGTGATCGTTCCTATCACATATCCCACAAGAGTCACAACAATCGCAACCGGGATCCACAGCCATACCTTGCCTGTTTTTCTTACCTTGTCTATCAATGCTATCAGAAGTAATCCTATGAGAAATGTCCAAAGTACATTCTGATGAAACAGATACAAGACGCTGTCTCCGGACACAAGATCAAACGGAACTTCAGATATCACCGCAAATATCAGCATTCTGCACAGATATCTACGGAAATTACTGGTGTGATAAAACCCCTCAACTATCATGAAGGCAAATATCGGAAATGCTATTCTTCCTATGCATGTAAGTATATCCAAATATGGAAACAATGTTGCCCACATATGATCACTGAGCATACATGTCATCGCAATGATATGCAGCATACAGGAGCTGAATACTCCTGCTTTTATATTCCAGGACTGTTTCCCCGGTTCAATCATTTTACCATTCTGTATATCCGTCATATTGGTTCCTCCTTTTTATATGACTTCGTCATATTGGTTCCTTCTCTTTATAAGGTGCCGCCAACTCCTTCGCCCTTGTTAAATCCGAAGATGGCACAGCATATCAGATCTATGATAAACAATGCCGACAATGTTATACATATGATGTTCTGCACTTTTTTGCTCTTGGAATTCAGAAATTCACTGAGCTTCGGTGCCGCTATATACACTCCAAACAGACTTCCCATGCCAAACGCAAGAAGCCCCACCAGACATATTCTTCCATTTACATTAAGGAACTCGTTCTTGTAGTCCCAATACTGTGAGTTAAAGAAGAAATCCAGTACCCAGCTTGCTATGAATTCTATGATTCCACATACCACCATCGCCATAGCGAACAGCTTCACCTTATCTGCCTTGAAACGGTCAAGCAAGAATATGATAGCAACGCCGCCGACTCCGTACACAGGCAGCCACGGTCCATACATTGTTCCGCGGTTTACAAGTATGTGATCCATAACTATATAGAGTACGACCTCCCAAAGCCATCCTATAAAACAAAACACAAAGAAGAAGAAAATGAAGTCCCTGAGACTGTATTCACTCTTCACCTTCATTCCCTCAGGAACCTCGACCGCGACATCCTGGAGAATATAGGCCGGTTTAGTCCATACCTCAGCAACTCCCGCGTCTCCTGCCGACTGATAAGCAGCCTCGATAGCCTTTTTGTTATACGGTGCAGCATTGAATGCTGCCTCAACAAAATTTTCCACACCTATATTCTGTCTGAACCAGAAGTACATCTCCACATCAAGCTCCATCTGGAATGGCACTGCTACCAGAAGGCCTGCAACCGGTATAGCCTTGATCAACCACACATGGATGCATGACAGATCCGTCAGGAACATTTTCCACTTATAGCCTCTGGTCATCTCCCTTGACATGTTCTTCGCATCTCTCCACTTGAGCATTGGATTTTCCGCCAGGAGATATGGAACCATCCTATACTGGTAATACTTGTACACACCACCGACTATCGTGAGCCACCAGAGCGTCATAGCAACATTGTAACAGAACATGACCCACATAAGTCTTAGCACATAGTGCCTATGGAAAGGCGCAAACATTCGGTTGACGGACACCTTGTCACTGTATCTGCACTCCATGGCATAACGGCATTTGCCCACTATCGCCGCACTCTGTATAAAGAAATGGACAACAGCCATGATAAGAGCAGATATCAGGAGCATCACTATGACCTCGCCGGGATTTCTCTTCACATATGCCGTGTTGGCGCCTAAAAGCTTAATGATCCAGGTCTGTTTCACCGTCACCGAGTCTATCACCCTGGCTACTGTCTCAGCTTGTTTCTCCGACATATGCTCAATCATCGGCATATTCTTTACATACTCCTTGAGTATGGTCACATTGTCAGCCTCATGCTCGGTCTCCTGTCCAAGCACCTGATCTATTCCCTTCACGAATTTTGTCTGGGAAGAATCATCTACCCCAAGATAAGAGAAAATAAAACACACAGCGACCATAGCCATCCAAGCCATAAGTCCACGTTTAAATACCGTGTTCCACGCTCCCTTTCTAAGCTGTTTCCTGTTCCAAGTCATTATAATACATTCTCCCTTATAGAATTTTAAATGTTATCATCTTACGTCTATATCTCACATTTTTAATATCACATCACACAGGCAAACTGCGAAACTCATAACCTGAGTCCCCCTAGATGAAGTCGAAGGTTGCCTGCTCATAGGAAAGTTCCTGATATTCCAGCTCCTCCTGCTCTGTCTTGCTGGTGTAGTCCACAACGACTGTCTGCTGCTTTCCGCCCACCATCTGCTGTCCCAGGATATAGTTCACGTCAAAGCGTCCGGTGATGGCCGGTGTCGCGCCACGGGCAGGTACGATGAGCTGCACATGATTGGCTGCCAGCATGGCAAATATAGGCTCCCAAATATATATATCTTTTGCAGCACCAAATGGGTTATCGATAAATATAGTCTTGGACTGTATCGACTCCTCAGGTGCCAGACTGTACATTCCGGCAATGTAGTTGATGACAGCAACCAGAAACTGAATGTAGATTCCCTGAGACTGTCCCGTACTTCCAACAGCCTCCTCATATCTGAGATAACGGCTCTGTTCCTTTATTCTCTCCCTCTTGTAGAGGTTAAGCTTTATGGCGTTCATATCTGTGACCATGACGCCGAACAGCTTCTTGAGTCCGAGGCAGTCACGGATGTACTTGATCCTCTTTCTCTCATCCTCGTAGGCATCCGCGCCTTTCACTATGTCATCTATATAATCAGACATTCTCTGCTTTACAAATTCATCCTTCACATAAGGTATGGTGAGATCGACCATCTTGATCACATCATCGCCCACCGTGATGCGTGACAGCTTTGGAAGCTTCTCAAGCTCAGTCTTGACATCCATACATCTCTGTACACACTGATTCTCGAAGTTCTCCTTTATGGCAACCATATCCTCAATGCCCTTCTCGACGCGCTCCTTCTCTAGCTTGATGAACTCAATAATCTGAAGAAGATTTGCCAGAAGTTCCTTTGCCTGACTGTAGGTATCCGGAACCTGCACATCCTGTCTGATCGTATTGGCCATCTCGAATACACCCATCTCCACTAGTGTATCCGCCGTCTGTCCCTTGAATCTCATGATCTCATTCTTTGCGCGGTCAAGAGCTTTCATGCTCCTGTCGTACTTCATGAGACTTGTCTCAAATAACTGTCTGAGGGTATCCATGTCCTCATCAAGCACATTTCCACCTGAGACATCTATATCGTTGGTATCGACTATTCTCTTTACATCCTTGTACAGATCCACCATGAAACCATACTGCTTATAGTAATCGCTGTACGCCTTCTCAGCTTCTTTGAATATGCGGTTCATATCCGCAAGCACCGCATCGCCATTGGCTATGGCTGTATCTGCATCGGCTGCAGATATCTCCTCACGTACATAGCTGCCATCGCCGTATGTGCGGTTGATGTTCTCTATCGCATACTCTATGCTTCCCTCAAGCTTGCTATACGCCTTCTGGTCAACCTTCTGCTGCTGCATCAGCGACGCCTCTATCAACGTGAGCCTTGCCAGCTCATCGTCCATCTCCCTGAGATTGTCCTCAGACGTCGGATAGAGCTCTCCTGCCCCGGCAAATACCGCCATGTCAAAGCCTCTCTTCTCTATGGTCTTCTGTATTCTGTCCATCGACTTCTTCAGCGCATCCATAAGCTTCTTCTTGTCCTCAAGATCCGGCGCATGCTCCTTTGAAACCGCCAGCATAGCCATAAATTCCTGTTCAAGCCGTTCATCTGAAATGTCCAAGGTCTCCTTGTATTCCTCTGGTATTCCGTCCTGCCATGCCGCAGCAGCCACGCCTGCACCATCTGTATTTTCAGCAACTCCCGCATTCTCAGACTTCGGCAGATACGGTTCGAAATACTCCGTCCACTTGTACTGGATATCCTCTATATTCCTTGTAAGCCCCGCAAGCTTTGCCTCAGTCTCTCCAACCGTCGTCGACCACTTCAGCACATCGCTCTGAAGTCCTGACAGCTTTGCCACAAGGTCAGACTTCCTCTGCTTATACTCGGCAAGTCTCTGCTCCTCCGGTCTTGCAAGATCCGACAGCTGCTCTATCATGACAAATGTCTGTCTTCTGTCAGATTCCTTCTGCTGACTCTGCTGCATGTCTCCATATCTCTCGGTGTTATTCTTAAGCTCCATCTCTGTAACCTTGATCGATGTCTTAAGCTCCTCAAGCTCATCCTTCTTATCGAGCAGTGCCTGGTTCAGCTCTCTCTCCCTGTCCTCGGCTCCTGTATATCTCGCATCCACAAGCCTTGTGACAAATGCAAGATCCTCCTGATATGTCGCAAGCTTCTCATTTATCAGACTGATCTCCTCCGTGAGACCTGCTATCTTATCAGCATTTGCCTTTCTGGCGTCCTCTATGGAGTCCTTAGACATGAAATATTTCCTGTCTCTTCCTATGATAAGCATGTTCTCGGCGGGAACTATCGCTGAGTCTGAAAGCTTATCCATATCGTACACCATTACACATTCGCTGCCGGTGTCTATCGAACCGAGATTTATATCGTCCTCCAGACTATCAAATCCCTTTGTCACAACACTGTACGGCAGGTATGGATTTGCCTGAAGCAGCTCCTCCTTTGTATCACCCGGGAGTGCCGACAGATAATCCGCACCATGCATGGCCATGAGCCCATGTCTGGTGGAGATGTAGTTTATCACAGTCTCAGCACCCTCCGACGGCGGAAATGGTCTGCCATCCTCATAGCATTTCGCAAGCTTTGTCAGTCTGTCGATCTCCTGCTGGCGCTTGATCGTCTCTGTTATGGTGCCCCTTATTCTGTCATTTATAACACCTGTTATATCCTGTAGATTCTCCACAGAGTATACTGCCATAATGCTGTCGAGCTGGCTTCCCGACTGCCTGTACGCCTCGGCGTCAAGCCTTGCATCCTCGCAGCTTCTCTCCAGTGCATCATACTCAGCCTGCACAGTCGTCAGTCTGTATCTGTCATCGTACAGCTTTGTCCTGCCATCTGCTATGGCTATCTCCAACTCTGTCATCTCAGCAAGTATCCTGTCAGACTCCTCCTGAGCCTTGTTCATCATATCCTTCACATCACCCACTACGAGCAGGTTGACCGATGCAGCCAGCTCACTTATGCGGGCACTTATCTCATCAATCTTGGCTGTGGCATCAGCGATATTGTTCTCCGCCACCGCATGGGCGATCTCGCCCTCCCTCATGACCTTTCTGCAGTACTCCGCCTCCTCAAGTGCATGGTCATAGCTGGTCTGGGCCTCTTCCCTTGCCGCCATGAGCTCTGCAAGCTTCTTCTCATCACGGATGCGTCTGTTGTACGCATACACCGCCATCTTCTCACTGGATGATCCGATGTTATTTCTTATATTGTCGACTATCAGTCTGTTCTCATCGTACTGTCGCTTGTTCTCCCTGTATACAAGGTAGTCATTTACACTCTCCTTGTAGCCGATCTGGTTTTTCAGCTCCGCAAGCTTCTTCTCGTTGTCCTCTATCTGCGTGGCAGTGTCATCCATCTTGCGGTTCATGTCCTCAAGACGCAGATAATCCCTGGTGACCCTGAGATTTGCCAGACGCTTGTTCTGCTGTTCCATCTGCTCCCCGGCGTCAGCCTTTGCCTTCGCCAGCTCCTCCATATGTGTGTCGCCCTCCTGTGTACACGCCCTTCCTGTGGCATATACATCGGCCAGGCCCTTACATATCCTGTCGTTGTCCTCGTAGAGACCTATGCATGAGTTCACCTTGCCCTCGAGCACATTTATCAATTCTATCTGGTGGTCATAGTTGGCTATGTCACGCTTTCTCTGTGCTAGAACGTTCAGCTTGTCCTTGATGTCGAGAAGAGTCTCTGCCATGGTGTCTTCCTCACCGTTTCGTCCTGTCTTTGTGGCAAATGCCTTCTCTATGATCTCCTCTATGAGCAGATCCTCCACGACCTTCCTTGTGGTCCTGTAATTTGTCTCAAAATACGTTCTTACGTGCCCCTCTGTCTTGTTGATTCCACGTATGATCTCCCAGTGGCTCTCGTGGAGACCATAGCCGCTTATAAATCTCTGGTACTCGCCCTTCTTGTCAAATACCCTGACCTCCAGGCTCATATCCCTGTGTCCGAGATCCTTGAGATACGTCTTTAAACCATTGAATGTGATCCTCTCATTGCCCTCCGACAAAGGAAGATTCACTATGTCATTCTTGTTATATTCCCTGTAGAAAATGCAGTAATTAAAATACTCTATGGATGCAGTGTCCTTCTGTACCTCCCCGGCATCCGCCGTATCCTTTGCCTTTCTGGCACAGAATCCGGTGGTCATGTATCTGTAGCCTTCCTTTATATCCGCCTCGTCAAGCTTCCACTCGATCAGCGAATGGATGACTGTGTTGCCGCCGCCCGCACGGAAAAGCTTCTCCACAGGCTGCTTCTCATCCAGAGTACAGTTCGGTATCAGGTTCTGAAGGAGCAGAAGCATGAGAATACTCTTTCCTCCTCCATTTGCCAGATCATACAGCGTGTTCTTGCCATACATTCTCATGGTGAAGTCATCGTACTGCTGTGTACCAAAGTTATATTTTACATTGTTGACCCTTATCCTGTTGATACTAGGCATCCTCTTCTTCACCTCCAAGCAACTGATACAGCCGTCCTCTGTATTCCTCAAAATAGTTCTCCGACAAAGCCTTCATCCTGTCTGTCGGATAGTACCTGTCCGCATTCTCCACAAATAACCGCTGGGCCGACATGAAGTTGAACACCAGCTTCACATAACCCGCCCGGGATGCCTTGGACGCCCTGGCGCTGTCGCCCTCCTGATTGCCCGTCACCGCCGGGAGTTCATCCCACAGAAGCGCTATCGCCTTGAAGCTGTCCTGCTCCACCTCATCAGTTGACAGAACATCAAGCTTCTTCGTTATGTCCGCAAGATATTTGCTTGTCTCATCTATAATGTTCTCTGACTTCACATACTCCCTGAACTGATAGCTGGATGAATCCTTGTAAAAATAGAGAAGTGTCATATACATAATGAAGTAACACAGATAGAGCTCCTTGTTCAGACGAAGTCCCAGAAGCTTCTTCATGTCGTCATTCGTATAGCCAAATACCCGGTTGCCCTCACCGGCTGTTATATACAGGCTGTCATTGTACTCGTACAGTGACAGGTTCATCTTCTTCATCATATTCATGACAATATCGTACACCTCGGCATTGCCGTAGAACTCATCGTACAACGGACCATTATCGGGATGCTTCTTACAGATCTCCTCACCTGATATTAACTTGGAATATATCTCTATCGCCTTGTCCAGATTCTTACTTTCCATCTTTTTCTCCTGTGACGCTGCTGATTTTTTGTTTTATGAGGCTGTATATGAATGTATATATAACTCGCATCGGGTCGCTCCCGCTTAACTTCGCCGCGCAGTGGTACATAAGATGCCTGCAAACAGCCACCTAAGTATCAGCGGGCTCGTATTCCCTCACTGAGTTATATATATTTCACATACAGCCACTCCACTCACTGAAATCAGCAGCTGTTCTTCTAAATATATATATAATTTAATTATGTTACTTCAAATCACTTAACTTTCTCCGCTCAGTTACTCTCAGCTGGTTTTGTTAAACTGAATTCCCGTAACATACATGTCCTCGCCAATCTGTATCTCTTCGTCTGGATGGAATTCCAGTGTAAATGTCATGCCTCTGAAGGCATCCAGTGTGAGTTCTGGCGCGTACATCTCACGTGAGAGTCCGGAACCGCCATGCCCCATATCACCATCGGTTTGATTCTGCAAAATAGCAATACCTTTGCCTGTTTTTATCCTCTCTATGTGATCCACCAACATTCCCTCTAGCATGGTATCCGGCTTCTTCAGGATCTCATCCACACTGTACCTGTCCTTCTGTGCCAGGTGTGTGAGGAAGGAATAGTAATCCTTGTTGTCATATATCTCCTTGCCAAACTTCACCTCCAGAATTCCATTAAATTCCTTGAGACTCAGGTGTCCCCATTTGCTCAACTGGTCAAGGAGTTCGTGGAACAGTTTTGTGAAGTTGGCACTTATCTGCTCATCGAGTAGTTCATCTTCGTAACGGAAGTTCGGATCTAGCTGTTCCTTCTTCACCTTTGTTGTCTTCGCATTGTCCTCGGACTTCAGCGTGAGCATGTGATCTATGGATGTCATACTAAATGTTTTCACGATCCTCGGAGCAAAGAGAGGCGCAAGTATAGTGAGCATCTTATCCGGTCTGTCATCTTTTATGATGCTCTGAAGCTGTCCCGCAAAGTCAAATGCAGGTCTCAGCTTCTGAAGCTTTGCCTTGTGTATAATATTGTCCGATATGTTCTGAAGCTCCATGGTGCTGCTTATCAGACTTCCATGCTTGATGATCGTCCGTTTGAGCTCAAGCTCAAGCTGGCTTATCTCCTCCATTGCCTTCATGTTTCCCTTGCCCATGTTGTCGTAGCTCGCCTTGGTGATCGCCTTGTCAACCAATGCCTTGTTCTTGGCAAACAGCTTCTGCTCGTCAGCGAACCATTTGCCGACGGTCTTCATATAATTCTCGTATTCTTCTGCGCCCTTAAACACATCGATGGACAGAAGATTCACTATCTCATCCTTCTCTCGGATAAGCCTGTTCACTTCACTATTTATCCTGCGCACGACCTCGATACCGCCACGGAAGTTCTCTCCAACGATCATCTTTTCCAGAAGAAGCTGCTGCACGTTGATCTTACTCTCGTCCTTGATCTCCTTGGTGTCCAGATAGAATTCGATTCCATCCGCAGTAATGAAATACAGAACCTTGCCATCCACTATATGGCTGTCTATCAGCTTCACTCGTCCCGTCTTGCGCTGCTTCTTTCCCGGATCATAGAACGTGAATTCAAATGCTCTTCCATCGTTCTTGATCTTATCAAATATATACATTATCAGGTCAGTCCTATCCTCCTCCGCAATCTCCACGTCGAAATCACGGTCGAGAAGCTGCCCCATAAATTCTTCATATTCGTCGTATGACACCTCACGCTCATTGAAGCTGTTCTCCTGAATAAAAAAACGCAGAACCGCCATGGTTATATAACCCATGTCCAGCTGTGCATAGCGCCCTTCCTTATACTGCGCAAATGTGGTCTCAGCCAGAACAAAGAACGGGTAATATTTCCTTAGGTTCTGCATTCTCGCATTGTGTTCTTCGATTATGTCATTTATCATCACGTATTTAAGTGCCATATCTTCTCTATCTCTGTACTTTCCTGATTATTGTCATACAAAGTTAGTATACCATGGTACATTTACCGATACAAACTAATCTGTCACTTTTTACGGCTGTTTTTACCATACAGCCGTCTTTTTTTCAGGAATCGTACGCTGTTTATTGCTGTCCTGCCCTTTCACAGACAGCTTCCATAAAATCAGCAGCACCTCTGCTATCCTGTCCCTGATCATTTATTCCAAAATACCCCAGCTTGTAGTCATCACAATCACCAACTATCCTGAACTGGATCAGGACCGTCACCTGCGCCCCTTTATATTCTGCATTTCCATCAAACTCTACAATATCGTCTCCATCTGTTGAAATAAATGTCGACCAGTGTTCATCAGTACAAAACAGGTCAAGACCTTCTCCATATGTAGTGTCATCATTCTCAAAAACCGTCTGTTCCTTGATAAAGTCTATCCTCTTATCCGGAAGATCCGCTGCGGCCTTTCCGATGCCAGCCTCACCAATTCCTGCAATACTCAATATTACCGTCAACATTATTGCCAGCACCTTGAAGAACTTGTTCTCCCTGAATCTCTCCCATTTTCTCACATTAAGTGCAAATGCCAATATTCCACCCACAACAGCTCCGCCTATATGCGCATATATGTCAATATTTTCCTCATATGTGTATATGGCATATATCACAACAAGCACTATGGCTATGGTCATATCCCTTCGGCTTGCCTTTTTGCTTCCCATTACGGACAGAAAAACAGCTGCGCACATAACTCCAAACACTGCCCCTGAAGCGCCTATTGAAAAATGCATTCTGCTCGGATCCATCACGTGTGACAGGTTCATGGATATAAGTCCTGATACAATTCCTGAGACAAAGTATATGATGGTCATACGAAGGGAACCCAGCTTCTTTTCCACCGTCGAACCGAACATGAACAGTGCAAACATATTTCCAACCAAATGATCAAATCCCGAATGAAGAAACATTGATGAAAGAAGTCTTCCATATTCTTTATTGAGTTTGACGTACTCATAATTGAGTCCGCCCGTCCTCGAATAGTTGTCAACACCGATGCACATGATTCCGGCTATAACATTTGCCAATATCAACGTGATCGTAACGATGGGGATCATTCTCTTCATCTGCGGCTGCTGAAATTCCCCGCCACCCATCTGCTCCGGGCGGATCACGTACGCTGTGTCCTGATCTTTATACATATAGTTACTGTCTTCATAGCTTTGACCGTCTCCTCCAAATCCATATTCGTATCTGTTATCTTCCATATAATAATACTCCCTATGTTTTTACAGTTCATCAGTATCCGTTTTCATCTTTGAATCATCAATCAAATACCCTCTTAAGCACCTCATCCTCATAGAGCACCTTCTTGGCAAGCTCCCTGTACTTCTCCTCGTGAAGATAAGTATGTCTGTGTGGCTTGATCTGCGGTGCCATATCTATCGCCTTCGCAAAGTCCTCCCTCTTCAGGTCAAGTGTGGCTACATAATCCCAGAAACCTGTCTTCTCAAATATAGCATTTACCCTGACATATCTGTGATCCTGTACAACCGCCATTATATAGGTAGCGATTCCAACCTGTATTCCGTGAAGCTGAGGCTGCTCAAGCATCTTATCCAGAGCATGTGATATCAGATGCTCACTTCCGGATGTAGGTGTGCTTCCGCCTGCAATCTCATTTGCAACACCACTCATGGCAAGTGAGTCGAGAAGCTCCTTCAGGAACAGATCATCCTTTATGGTCTCAAAAGGAGTTCTGACGAAACTGTTCACCGCCTTCTTTGCTATCATGACGGCAAAATCGTTCATCTCTGAGTAGCCAAGCTCGGACTCAAAGAGCCAGTCGTATAGCGATGTGATCTTGGAAACCATGTCGCCGATTCCTGAATAGAGGAATCTCTCCGGAGCTGATTTGATGATCTCCGTGTCCGCTATTATTCCGTATGCCATTCTGGCTGGCACCGATGTACGACGGCCATTTACCATGAGTGACGCGCTGGCGCTTGAAAATCCATCCGAAGATGCCGATGTCGGAATACTTATAAATGGAAGCTTTCTGAGGTACGCCGCATACTTTGCCACATCGATAACCTTTCCGCCGCCGATGCCCAGACCGACGCCGACCTGTGGGTCATGGCGCCGATGGTCGCCGACGCGCATGAGGCCGCCTACTTCGTCAAGCTCGGCAAGTCCTTCGGTCTGAAGAAGGTCGGTGTGATGGCCGAGGTGCCGTCCATCGCCCTCATGGCCGATCAGGTGGCCAAGGTCGCCGACTTCGTGTCGATCGGCACGAACGACCTGACCCAGTACACGCTGGCCTGCGACCGCCAGAACAACGACCTGGGCCGCTTCTACGACCCGCACCATCCCGCCGTGCTGCGCCTGATCAAGCTGGTCACCGAGAACGCCCACAAGAACGGCATCTGGGTCGGCATCTGCGGCGAGCTGGGCGCTGACCTGGCCCTGACCGAGACTTTCCTGGCCATGGGCCTGGACGAACTCTCCGTCACCCCCCGCGCCGTGCTGCCGCTGCGCAACGCCGTCCGCATGACCGACACCCGCGAAAGCGCCGAACGCCTCATGGCTGAACTGGATGCCGATTATACCGCGCGGTAAGATTTAAATTTTAATAGCACCCCCCGGCCCTGCCCACCTTGCGGCAGGGCCTTTTATAATGGCAT
>ERZ826220.2803-NODE-2803-length-14307-cov-4.357845_pt1 | contig 14307 bp, 7 predicted proteins | sample MGYA00519927_ERZ826220 | MGnify/ENA primary metagenome ERZ826220 (study PRJEB31778, sample SAMEA3449225) | human gut metagenome | biome: human gut; feature: human-associated habitat; material: faeces | place: United Kingdom | collected 2010/2012 ...
CACGCCGTCGGGCGTGGCCGTGATGTCCATGCCCATGCTCTGGAGTTTGAGGATCACCGCCTCCAGCTCGGCAAAGGGACAGTGGCGCAGCAGCAGTTCGCCGCCGGTGATGCCTGCGGCCACCAGAAAAGTGCCCGCCTCGATGCGGTCGGCCATGACGGCGTATTCCGCGCCGTGCAGGCTGCTTACGCCCCGCACGCGGAGGCAGCTCGTGCCCTGGCCCTCGATGCGCGCGCCGCAGGCCAGCAAAAAGTTGGCCAGATCCACCACTTCCGGTTCGCGGGCCGCGTTTTCCAGAATGCTTTCGCCTTCGGCCAGGACGGCGGCCATGAGCAGATTTTCCGTGCCGCCCACCGTGGGCAGGTCAAAGGTGATGTGCGCGCCCTTGAGCTTGCGGCAGCGGCCGATGATGTAGCCTTCTTCCAGTTCGAAGCGCGCGCCCATCTGCTCCAGGCCCTTGAGGTGCTGGTCCACGGGGCGCGCACCGATGGCGCAGCCGCCGGGCAGGGCCACGCGGGCCTGCCCGATGCGCGCCAGCAGCGCGTCAGGATCGAGACATTCGGCGGGGAGCAGCGGAATATCGTATTTCGCGGGCGCGCCGGAATAGCCGCACAGCAGCGTGAGCTCGTCGCAGAGCGCGCCGTGCCGCCCCGGCGTGAGGAGCTGAACGCGGAGGGAGGGGCCATCCGTCGGTTGGCCGGGGACGAACGGTTTCCCCGGCAGGGGCAGGGTCATTTCGACCGTCTGCGGTTCGCCCGCCGTCAGAAGGACGGGCAGATCGTGCACGGGCAGCGCCTCGCCCGCGCAGGCGGCGCGCGCACGGAGGACGAAGCGCCCCGTCTCCATTGCGGAGAGCGCCGCGCGGAGGCGGACGGTCTTCGTCTGCGCATCCGGCCAAAGCGCGATATCGCGCAGACGGGCGCGCGTCGTCAGATGCAGGCAGACCGGCCCGAGCACGCCCGCCGGACGGGATGCGTCAAAGCACAGGCGGAGCGTCTGCCTGCGCCCGGCGTGCAGCGCGTGGGCGAGCGGCACGCGCACAAGGCCGTCCTTGGGATTTTGGAACGCGCAGAGGGGCACATCATCCGCCAGCACGCGCCCCCTGCCGCGCACCAATTCGAGCGTCAGCTCCGCGTCGTCGGCGCAGAGCGCGCCGAAATCCAGCGCATACGTCAATTCGACCGCGCCGCCCACGTCGCCGGGAATCGCGGCGGGCAGGGGAAAATCGGCCTCCTGCACCGCCTGCGCGTCGTCCGCGCCGCCCTCCGGCGGCGCGCCCAGCAGGTCGGCAAAGGCGCTCAGCGCGTCCGCGCCGGGGAGATGAAAGGCCTCGTCGGGCGGCGCGTTCTCCGTCAGGCGCTCGGGCAGCCGGGGCGCGCGGATGCACCAGCGCGTCAGCGGTCTCACGCCTTCTGCCGCGCGACGATTTCGCGCGCCATCATCAGGCCGCAGATGGTCTTGCTGTCGCAAATCTCCCCGCGCATGACCATTTCAAACGCCTCTTCCAGCGGCAGGCGGACGAGGCCGAGAAACTCGTCTTCATCCGGGTGCGTGTCGCCCTGAGAGAGCCCCTGCGCCAGATAGACGGCGATTTTCTCCGTGCAGAACCCCGGCGTGGTCAAAAGCGTGGTCAGGCAGGTCATACGCTCGGCGGAAAGGCCGGTTTCCTCGCGCAGCTCGCGCGTCGCGCAATCCAGCGGATCTTCGCTTGCGCTGTCCAGCTTGCCCGCCGGAATTTCCAGCGTCACGCGATCCACGGCCACGCGGTGCTGGCGAACCAGCAGCGTATCGCCGTTGTCAAACACCGGCACGACGGCCGCCGCGCCCTTGTGCACCACGATTTCGCGCGGCGCTTCGCGGCCGTTGGGGCAGGTGACCCGCCACTTCTCGACGTGCAGAATGTGGCCGTCGTAAATCGTCTCCCTGGCGAAGGGAACCTCGCGGAGCGCGTCGTCATGGGTCGTGTCAATCGTAACCATATTCAAAAACCTCCCGAATCCAAAATAAAAACGGATTTTGCAGGATAATTCTCTGAACCGGGGAAGAATCCCTGCTTTTCATTCGTCTTATACGCAGGAAGCGGCTGTGAATCCGTGCCAAAACGGCTCGCGAGGTTGACAGTCGGCGCTTCCCGCCTTAAAATGAGGATCATACACAGCGATTCATGGGCGTAAGCCCTTGGTTCACCTGTAAAGGAGGATACAACATGAAGCAAATCATCCGCAGGCTGACAGCCCTCGCGCTTTGCGCCATCCTGATGATGGCCATGCCGCTGGCCAGCGCGCAGGAGCTGATGACGCCGGAGGGCGGACTGCTGACGGTGCAGATCGTCATCACGCAGCCGGATGGCACGATGAGCCTTCTGCCTGTCACGCCTGTGACCAACACGATGGGCAACACCGTTTACTGGGTGGATGAAAGCATGCTCAGCGACGACGAAATCGCCTCGCTGTCCACGGCTCAGCTCCAACTGGTGAGTGAAACGGGAGAGCTGTACGCCGAAATGCCGCTTTTGGAGAGCGGCTTTGCGGGCGCGATTGACGAGCGGCTGGATATCGTGAACGACATGATCCCCGGCGGCGTGCTGACCGTGCTGCCCGCGGAGACGGCCGCGCCGATGGATGGCGAGGAGGCCGACAACGCGCTCTGGCAGTATGGCTTTGAAACGCCCGCGCCGACCGAGCCGGAACAGCCGGAGCAGCCCGAGCAGCCGGAGCAGCCGGAACAACCCGAGCAGCCGGAGCAGCCGGAGCAGCCGGAACAGCCGGAGCAGCCGGAACAGCCGGAGCAGCCGGAACAGCCGGAGCAGCCCGAGCAGCCGACGGTGGTTTACGCCGTTACGAACAACCAGAAGGGCAACAAGACCAACAACCTGCGCGACGCGCAGAGCACAAATGCGAATCTCATCCAGACCTATCAAAACGACGAGCTGGTGATTGTCAACAGCGTGTCGGATGACGGCCTCTGGTATGATGTGACCGTCGTTCGCGACGGCAACCGCGGCTATATGCGCGATTATCTGCTGACGCAGATTTCCGAAGCGGACGCGCTCAAACGCATTGATGAGATCAACGCCGGCCAGACAACCCCGCCGAGCGAAGAGACGCAGACCCCGGCGGGCGAGGAGACGCAGACCCCGACGGGCGAAGAGACGCAGACCCCGACGGGCGAGGAGACGCAGACCCCGGCGGGCGAGGAAACCCCGAAGCCCGCGCCGGAGCAGATGACCTTCCCGGCCTACGGCATCACCGTTCAGCAGGAGACGACGATCCTGCTGCGCGACGAGCCGAACGGCAAGATTCCGACGACCGGCGCGCTCAAGACGATCAACAAGCCGACCCCAGTGCGCATCGACGGCCAGAAGACCGGCGAAGGCGAGCAGGTCTGGTATCAGATCGAGAATCTGAACAACGGCGACACGGGCTATGTCGAGGCGTATAACGTGCGCGTCGTCACCGAGCAGGAGGCCAGGGACGCGGTGGAAACGCCCGCCCCGACCGTTCCGCCGATTGAAACCCCGACCCCGGAACCGACCGAGAAGCCCACGCCCACCCCGACCCCGGAACCCATTCCGCAGGAGCTGACCGAGGGCGATGTGTATCACTACGGCTACAACACGGGCAGGCAGGTTGCTTTGCGCGCTGAGGCAAAACAAAGCGGCAAGGAACTCACCCGTATGGAAGCCGGAACGATTATATGGGTTATTCGCCGCGAAGGCGATTGGTGTCAGGTGCGCGTCAACAGCAAAGACGGCTATATGATGGCTGAATTTGTCAAACTGATGGGCGTGGAGGAAGAAGCGGCCTATATCGCCACCCTCGACGACCCGGAGACGCGCCCCGAGCCGACACCTTCCCCGACGCCGACTCCGGAACCGACCGAAGAGCCGACCCCGACTCCGACGGCCACGCCGGAAGCGACGCCGACCCCGGAACCGACCGAGGAACCCACGCCGACCCCGACGGCCACGGCCGAAGCGACCGCCACACCTGCGCCGGTGCAGCTCAGCCTGTACGCGCGCATCCTCAACGACGGCACGCCGCTGCGCGGTAACCCGAGCAATCAGGCGTATCTGCAAAACATCCTGAACAAGGAAGAGGTCGTCTACATCTTCCAGAGTCAGTTCGCCGAGGACGGCATGACGTGGTATCTGGTGCAGTACAGCGGCCAGTGGGGCTTTGTGCGCGCCGACCTCGTCCGCGTGATGGGCGAGCAGGAGACGGCGGAATATCTCGCCGCGCTGGAGGCCGCGCAGGCCACCCCGACCCCGCTGCCGCAGGCCACGCCGGAACCGCTCGGCCCGGACGCGACCAGCGCCTATGCCAAGCTGATTAAGGACGCGGTGAACCTGCGCCGCACGCCGTCCGCCTCCGGCACGTCGATGGGCCGCATCCCGGTGAACACGCTGCTGCTGGTCACCGGCACGGAATACGACGGCACGTACACCTGGTATCAGGTCAATTACAGCGGCATGGACGGCTATGTCCGCAGCGACATGTGCCAGATGCTGACCATCGCGGAGCTCCAGAAGTATCTCGCCGAGGCCGCGCGGGCCACGCCTGCCCCGAACGGCGCGACCGTCACCCCGAACAAGAACAACAACACAACCGTGACCATCAACGGCACGCCGCTTCAGGATCTGCTGCCGACCGACAACAGCTGGTCGAGCGGCACGGGCACGGGCATGCCGAACTACGCGACGACCGCGCCGAGCACCACGCCTGACCCGAACGCCACGCCGACCCCGCAGCCCGTCGCCAACCCGGCGGCACTGCTCAGCAGCAGCGGCAACCTGACGGTCAGCAACGTGCCCGCCGTCAGCGAAAACGGCACGTTTACCGTTTACGGCACGACCGATGCGTATGCCATCGTCACGGCGACCGTCGAAGTGAAGGTCGAGCCGACGGCTACGCCGCAGCAGCTGGGCTTCATCGCCTCCGCGATTGCGGAAAACGCGGCGCAGATCACCCGCAAGACGGTTGGTCAGGCCGTTGCGGACGGCGCGGGACGCTACACCATGGACGTGACCCTGCCCAAGCCGGGCGAGTACATCGTGGAGTTTGCCTCCGGCACGTCTTACGCCAACTACGGCGTGACCTATGACAACGGCGCGACGCCCGAACCGACCGCACAGCCCATGCCGACCGCCGAGCCCGTCAAGGAAGAGGGCGGTCTGGGCATCCTGCCGTTCATCATCGGCGGCCTGCTGGTCGTCGTCGCGGCGGCGGTCTACGGCGTGTATGTCTATCGCCGCAAGACCGAGGAAGCCGAGGAGGAAGAAGCCGACGCAGATGAGGACGAGGAGGACGAAATGCGCGCCGAGCAGCTGGAGCGCCAGCGCAGCCGCTACGCCCAGCCGCAGACCCCGCGCGCGCCGCAAGGCCCGTCGGGACAGGTGCCGAGCTACATGAAGAACACGGCGGCTCCGCAGCCGAACGTCCGCAGCACGGTCAACCCGTATAAGCCGACCGAGCCGACCATGCCGGTTGCGCCGACTGAGCCGGTTATGCCGACCGAGCCGGTCATGCCGACTGCGCCGGTTGCGCCGACCGAGCCGACCGCGCCGACCGAGCCGACCATGCCGACCGAACCGACCGAGCCGACGACGGGCGAGGCCGCTTCGGAGGCCGCGCCGCGCCGCCGCCGCCGTCCGCCGGTTGACCCGAACGCATAAAAAACCAAATCAGAGCGCCGCCCGCGGCATTGAGAAAGCGGGCGGCGCTTTGTTGCATTATGCGCCTGTTCATGGTATCATAAACATCATCATGGGGGCTTATGCGAGAATGGCCGATTCGGAGGTTTGACGATATGAGAAAAAAGGTTCTGAGCCTGATTCTGCTATGGGCGGCGCTGCTCGCGCTGGCGTTGATCTATACGGACAGGGACGAGTATACGTGGCGCTACGAGGGCGGCGAGCTGGCGCAGATCGTCATCACCCGCGAGGAGGCCGACGCGCGGCAGAAGCAGGCTGACGAGGCGATGGCGCTGATGCAGCAGGCCGCGCAGGCGCGCACCGACGCGGGGCTCTGGGGCAGCGAAAACGAATGGGAAGACGATTTCCTGCCCGCGCAGGGCGAAAACGGCGGCCTGAACCTGATGTGGGGCGACTATCAGGCGACGATTGAATACGAAGACGCGGCGCGCATGGATGCGCACGTCGTTTCCGCCGGGTATCAGGCGTTCATCGAAAACGGCGACGCGCACGACGAGGCGGAGGCGGAGAACGTCCTTCTGCATCGGCTGAGCTTCGTCTTCCGGCTGACGGATTCCACGCCGAATCTCTATCTGGCGAGCGAAAACCCGGAGGCGATCCGCGCCGTTACGGTGCATAAGGTCGGTGCGGGCGTGCTTTCCGCCGATTTGTGCGCTTACGCGGCGCTCGTCGGCGCGGTGCTGACGGCGCTGCTCGTGCTCTCGTGGGATCAGACCGAGCGCGGCCGCAAAAACCGCCGGGATATGGCGGTGGTGCTCTGCGCGGCGGCGTTTGCCTGCATGCCGCTGCTCTGGCGCGGCGTTTACGACGGGCACGACCTGTTCTTCCACCTCAACCGCATCGAGGGCATCGCAAACGGGCTGAGAAACGGGCAGTTCCCCGTGCGCATCCACAGCTCGACGCTGCTGGGCTACGGCTATGCCGCGCCGGAATTTTACCCCGAGCTGTTCCTCTATTTCCCGGCGCTGCTGCGCAATCTGGGCGTGTCCCTGTGCGCGTGTGTTCGGGTGTTTGAGGCCTGCATCCATCTGGCGACGGCGGTTTCGTGCTACCTGTGCGTGCGCGGCATGATGAACAGCCGCCGCGTCGCCGTCGGCGCGAGCGTGCTCTATACGCTGTGCATCTATCGGCTGGTGAACGTGTACACGCGCGCGACGCTGGGCGAAAGCCTGGCGATGGTCTTCTTCCCGGTGGTGATGCTGGGGCTGTACGAGGTGCTCCGCCGGGATGAAAGGAAGTGGCCGCTGCTGGCGCTGGGCATGACGGGCGTGTGCATGAGCCACCTGCTCAGCACGATGTTCTGCGTGCTCTTCTGCGCGATTGCGGCGCTGGCGAGCGCCGGAAAGCTGCTTGCCCGGAAGCGGCGCATCCTCGCGGTGCTGGCGGCGGCGGGCGTTACGGCGCTCTGCGCGCTGTGGTTCTTCGTGCCGATGATGCAGTATACGGCGGACGGGATCAGCACGAGCGTCGTGCTCAATTCGTCGGAATACGTGCATCGGCTGGGCAGCTTCCTCGTCGGCTTTGCGGGCGACGTGAAGGCGGACGCGCCGGAGGATTTCGCCTACACCATCGGCGTGGTGCCGGGGCTGGCGCTGCTCATCGGCTGTGCGCTGCTGCTGGCGCGGCGCTATGCGGCGGGGCGCGCCGAAATGAAGACGGAAAACGACGGGCTGGCGCTGGGGCTGCTGGCGCTGGGCGCGCTGGCGCTGGGGCTGAGCACGGATTTCTTCCCGTGGCGCACCCTCTGTTCGATCCGGAAGCCGTTTTCCACCTTCTTCATGCAGATTCAGTTCCCGTGGCGCTTTGTCGGCATGGCCGTGCCGATGCTCAGCGCGGCGGCGGCATGGGGCTATCTGCGCGAGGAAAAGGACGCGAAAACGGGCATGGCCGCGCTCATCGCGCTGTGCGTGGTTTTTTCGGGCTATACGATGCAGACGATGGTGCAGCGGCTGCCCGAGCTGGAAAAGGAGACCTACACCGACACGCGCATCGGCCAGTTTGAATACACCTATCCGTGCACGGAGAAGACGGCGCTCAGGGTCGGCGACGTCAGAACGAGCCAGCCGGGCGTCTGCAGCGTGCTTTCTTACGAAAAGCGCGGCACAGAGCTGACCGCGACGGTGCAGCTTGAAGGCGAGGCGGCGTATATCGAGCTGCCGCTGCTGTATTACCCCGGCTATCGCGCCGAGATCGACGGTCAAGCGCAGACGGTGGCGCGCGGAACGAACAACATGGTGCGCGTCTACGGCCTGTCGTCGGGCGAGAGCGGCACGGTTCACGTCTGGTATCAGCCGCCGACGGCGTGGCTGATCGCGCAGGGCGCGAGCGTGCTGGGCGCGCTGCTGCTGGCCGCGTCGCTTCGGCGGATGCGGAGGCGCGCATGACGGAGCTGCGCGCGAGCGTTCGTCAGGTGGTGGAATTCAGCCTGCATGAGCGCGACCTTTCCCCGGCGGCCTTTGCCGCCAAGCGCATGCGGGAGGGCGCGGCGGCGCACAAGGCGCGGCAAAGCGCGGGCGCGCGGGAGGAAACGGCTTATCAGGCAGAAAAATCGCTGAGCGCGGATTACGCCGCCCGCGAAATCACCCTGCGCGTCACCGGGCGGGCGGACGGGCTGCTGCTCGCCGCGGACGGCGCGCGCATCGTGGAGGAAATCAAGCTGGGCACGGCGGAAAACCCGCTCGTCCCGGCGCATCGGGCGCAGGCGGCGATGTACGGGCACATGCTCTGCCAAAAGGAGGGCTTGACCGGCGTTCGTCTGCGCATTTTATATGTGGATGAAAACGGCGCGCCCGTTCGTCTCTATGAAGAAGAGGCGGACAGCGCGCGGCTGAAGGGCGAATTTGAGTCGCTGTGCGCGGCCTACTGCGCGTGGGCGGAGCGGCTGCTGGCGCGGCGGCGGGCGCGGGACGCATCACTTTTCGGCCTTGCGTTTCCCTACGGCGCGTATCGCGCGGGTCAGCGGACGTTCGCCGCGAACGTGTACGTCGCCATCCGGGAGAGAAAGCGGCTCTTCGCGCAGGCGCCGACGGGCATCGGCAAGACGATGGCCGCGCTGTATCCCGCCGCGCTGGCGCTGGGCGAGGGTAAATGTGCCCGCGTGTTGATGCTGACGGCGCGAACGACGGGCAGAAAGAGCGCGATGGATGCGCTGGCCATCCTGCGCGCGCACGGCGCAAGGCTGCTGGCCGTGGAAATCGCCGCGAAGGACAAGGTCTGCCCGATGGAAAAGCGGGACTGCCGCCCGGAGGTCTGCCCGTATGCGAAGGGGTTTTACGACCGCCTGCCGGACGCGCTGACCGAGGCGCTGACCGGCGGGGACTGGGGGCGCGGGCAGCTCGACGCGCTGGCGCAGAAGCACACGCTCTGCCCGTTTGAACTGGCGCTGTCGCTGGCGCAGGAGGCGGACGTTGTCGTCTGCGATTACAACTATGTGTTTGATCCGTTCGTGGCCATCGACGCGCTGATGCAGGGCGGCGCGGCGCTGCTCATCGACGAGGCGCACCAGCTCGCGCCGCGCGTGCAGGATAACGCTTCGGCGGCGGTGAGCGTGCCGCAGCTTCGCGCGCTTCGGCGCGGCGCGGGGCAGGCGCTTGGCCGAAAACACCCGCTCTACGGGGCGCTGACGGCGGCGATGCGCGCGCTGGAGGAGGCGGCGGGGACGGAGGAATTCGCTTCCGGGCGGCTGGAAAGGCCGCCGGAGGCGCTGGACGCGGCCATGGCACGGCTTTTGGAAGCGGCAGACGGGGCGCTCCTGAGCGGCGCGGGAACGGAAGCGGCGGAGGCGTTTACGCTGGCGGCCTGCTGGCGCTACGCGGCGGGGCGGCTCGACGCGCGCTATGCCGTGCTGACGGAGGGAACGGAAAAGACCGCGAAGATCGAATTGTTTTTGCTCTGCGCGGCGCAGGATATTCTGGAAAAGACGAAGCGGGCGCGCGGCGCGGTGTTTTTTTCCGCGACGCTCGCGCCGTTTGAGGCGGCCAAACGGATGCTCGGCAGCCTCGAAGGGGACGCTTGTCTGGCGCTGCCCTCGCCGTTTGACAAGCATCAGCTCGACGCGCGGATTCTGCCCATCGACCTGCGCTACGCGGCGCGGGAGGCGAACGCGCCGCGGGTGGCCGAGGCGATTCGGGCGCAGCTTGCGGCGCATCCGGGCAACGCGATGGTGTTCTTTCCGTCGTATGCGTATTTGAGCCGCATTGACGCGCTGCTGGCGGCAGAGGGCGTCCCCGGCGCGGCGATTCTGCGCGAGGCGCGAGGGCTGACGGAGGAAGAAAAAAACGCGCTGCTGGGCGCGTTTGACAAGCGGGACGGGCGGACGGTGCTGCTGGCCGTGCTGGGCGGCGCGTTCGCGGAGGGCGTTGATCTCGCCGGGGAGCGGCTGCAAAACGTGATCGTCGTTTCGACGGGGCTGCCCCAGATGGACGCGCGGGTGCGCGCGATGCGGCGCTATCACGATGAAAACGGCGCGGACGGCGCGTTTTTATGCATGACCCTGCCGGGGATGGTGCGGGTGATTCAATCGGCGGGGCGGCTGATTCGCACGCAGAGCGACCACGGCGCGCTGCTGCTGATCGACAGCCGCTATCAGCGCGGGGCGGAGCGGGCGCTGCTTTCCGGCACGCTCATCGGCGACGCGCTTTCCGGCTGATCGGCCTGAAACCAGCGGATCTGTTCTTCGAGCGGGTCGTTTTCAACGGGCGGGCGCAGCGCCAGCAGCGCGGCGATCATGCGGCGCATGCCGGGTTCGCCGTGGGGAATATACAGAAGCTGGCTGTCCTCGCGCTCGGCGATGAGCGCGGACAGCAGGCGGCGAAGGCGGACGCGGGTGGCATGCATGGCGTGTTTCCTCCTAGGGGCGCGCCCCAAATCCGGCGGAAAACCGCCCGGCGGCGGGCGCGGACGACGGGCTGACGTATGCAGAAAGAATAGCATGAACCAAGGAAAAACGCAAGTTGATTCGATTTTCCGACTGTGATAAAATAAAAAGAGATATTTCGTGCCGAAGGCCAGGGACAGCGCCGGACGGCAGAAATCAACCATGGACCGTTGAAGGGAGCAGACCGATGAAAAAAGCCGTATGGGGCGCTTTCCTGCTGATGACGACGCTCGCGGCCGCAGGGCTTTGCGAGATGGATTATACGCTGAGCAATCCGCACATCCGATACGAAAAAATCGAAGGGGCGCGGCAGAAAGAGACCGCGCAGGCGGACGGCGCGGGCATTTCGCTTTCGGACATGGCCGCGGCGGAGGACGCGCAATCGGCCGCGCAGAGCGCGGACACGTGGCCGAAGACATTCACCGTCACGCTGGGCGGCGACACGACGCTCGGCTCGACGGACGATTTGCGCAAGCGGGAGGACTGCTTTGAAAACGTCGCGGCGGACAAGGGCTACGGCTGGTTTTTCTCCGGCTTGCAAACCCTGTTCGCGACGGACGATTTGACGCTCGTGAACTTTGAGGGCACGCTGACGGAGGAGACGAGCAAGAAGGAAAAGCTCTACAACTTCAAGGGCCCGGCGGAATACACCGACATCCTGACGCTGGGCAGCGTGGAGGCGGTGAACATCGCCAACAACCACACGCTCGACTACGGCCAGCAGGGCAAGACGGACACGATCGCCAATCTGGAGGCGGCGGGGATCGTCGTCTCCGGCGGCGGCCAGCTCGGCATCTTTGAAAAGAACGGCGTGAAGGTCGGCATGACCGGCTACTGCTTCCCCTACAAGGGTGGCAAGAAGGACATCAGCGCGGATGTGAAGGCGCTGCGTGAGGCGGGATGCCAGATCGTGATCGCGTCGTTCCACTGGGGCAGCGAATACCGGGATGATTTCACCGGGGAACAGCGCACCATCGGCCGCGCGGCGATCAAGGCGGGCGCGGATATCGTCGTGGGCACGCATCCGCACATCGTGCAGGGGATCGAGGCCTATCAGGACAGCTACATCCTCTATTCGCTGGGCAATCTGGTGTTCGGCGGCAACGTCGATCCCGACGACCGCGACGCATATCTGGCGCGCGTGACCTTCACCGTCTACGGGGATCACTGCGACGCGCCGGAATTGACCGTCGTGCCGATCCGCCTGACCGCGCTGGACAAGGGGACGGATTACCGCCCCGTCGTCGCGGACGAGGCGGACAGCGCGCGGATTTTCAAGCGGATTATGAAGCTCTCCTCCGGCATGGGCGACTTTGTCAACGGGGAGCTGACGGAAGGACTTTGAACGAAAGGATGGGTTTGATGGCTTCGCATTTTGCGCTGTTTGTCGATCTTGAAAACTGCGGCGGCAAAAAGAGCATGCTGATGGACGTGATCGAGCGGGTAAAGATTCGCGGCGACATCCTCATCGGCAAGGTTTACGGCTATACGGACAGCTATTCCGACCTCAAGGAGATTCTGCTGTCCAACACCTTCGCGGTCGTGCCCTCGCTCCGGTTCGGGCGCAACCAGAAGAACAGCCTGGATATTCAGCTCGTCATCGACGCGCTGGACGTGGCCTACACCAATCCGCTGATTGACAGCTTCTGCATCGTTTCCGGCGACAGCGACTATGTGCCGCTCGTCGGCAAGCTGAAAACGATGGGCAAGTTTGTGCTGGGCATTTCCCGAAGCGAGGCGGCCAGCGGCGTATTTATGAACGCCTGCAGCGAGTTCCAGTTCCTGGAAAGCGTCGCCAGCGGCAAGGAGCGCGCGCAGGGGCAGGAGATCGAGGCGCTGACGCTGGCGGATGTGAACGACCTGATCGTGACCATTCTCAAGGAGAGCGACAGCGGGGAGATGCTCGCCAGCGAGGTCAAGAGTGTGCTGCTGCGCCTGAGACCGAATTTCTCCGAAAAGAGCGTCGGCTTTTCCACATTCGGCAAGCTGATTGCGCGGCTCTCCCAGCAATTCGGCGCGTTCAGCGTGGAAAGCGAGCAGTTCAACGTCATTGTGTCGCTCAACCAGCCGCATGTGACCGCCGGGGAGCAGATCACGCGGGAGAACTATATCCGCATCTTCTCGCGCATCCTCTCGGAATACAAGGAGGACGGCTTTGACCGGGTGAATCCATCCATTCTCAAATCGGCGGTGCAGGCGGATTATCCCGACTTTACCGAACGGCAGATCGGCCTGCGGCGCTTCTCGGATGTGCTGCGCGCGCTGGAAAAGGAAAAGCTGCTGAAATTGGAAACGGACGAAGGCGGCAACATGCTGGTGCATATTTTGTAATCCGCGGTCTGCGAACGAAAGACAAACAGCTATTCTCCCCCGAAGGGGGGAGAATAGCCCTTGCGATCACATTTTCAAACGCATGAAATCGGAGCGGCATTTGGATGTACGGAGAAAACACATGAAGCGAATCCTGACATTTTTTATTTTCATTTTGCTGGCGATGGGGCCGGGGGCGGCGGGCGCGCAGACTGTCGTGATGGACGAGGGGCACGTCGCCTTTGATTACCCGGATAGCTGGCTGGTCGTTTCGCCCCAGCTCTGCGGCGTGTACGCGCCGCTGCTGGAGGACGCGGGGCTTGACGCGGACGAGCTGGCGCGGGAGCTTGAGCAGACGCGCACGCTCAGCCGCGCATACAACGAGAATTACACGCAGTATCTGTCTGTGCTGATCGGCGAGGACGAGCTTTCGCAGGAAATCTACGAAATCGAAAACGCGACGGACAACCAGCGCGCGACGCTGCGCCGCCGCGTGGAGGCCAACAGCTTCTGGGAGACGACCGGCCTTCGGACGCAGGACGCGGAATGGCAGAAGGAAGACGGCGGCTATTGGCTCTACGCGCATTACACCGTCACGCGGGCGGGCGAAACGGTGGGGCGCGGGCTGCGCTACATCACCGTTCGCAACGGGCTGTATGTGGAGATGGACTGGCGAATCGCGAGCGGGCGCTTCTCCGGGCGGGATCTGAACGCCTTCCGCGCGCGGCTGGCGGATCTGGTCGTTACGGAGCAAATCGCCGAGCCGGTGCGCGACGTGAAGCTGGACGCGGAAATTCCGACTGAAACTTCCGTGGGGCAGGTGACGATCAGCGGCACGGCGACGGCCGGCGCGACGGTCATCGCGGAAACGCCGGACGGCAACGGCGCGATGCTGACCCTCGACGCGGAGACGGCTTCCTCAAGCGGCCAGTTCACGCTGGCGCTGGAACTGGAAAAAGAGGGCAGTTACGAGATCACGTTGACGGCTTCCAAAGAAGGCATGAACGACGCGTCGCTTTCCGGCGCGATTGCGTACAGCGCCAAAACGCTGCCCGTCTCCGGCATTGCCGAAAGCCAGACCGTGACGAGCGACAAGGTGACGATAACCGGCACGACGCTGGCGGGCGTTCAGCTTCAGCTGGTCACGCCCTTCGGCGTGAGCAAAAAGAAATCGGGCAACGACGGCACATTTTCCTTTGAGCTGACGACCGACACGGCGGGCGATTACAATTACACGCTGATTCTGGATAAGAGCGGCTACAACCAGCGGCGCGTGGCGTTCGCCATCACCCGCGTGACGACGGACGAACAGGAGAAGGACAAGATTCGTCAATCCGCCGTGAAGCTTTCCTACAAGGAATTGCAGCAGGATAAAGCGGAAAACCGGGGTAAAGTCATGCGGCTCTAC
>ERZ826220.2804-NODE-2804-length-14306-cov-7.254579_pt1 | contig 14306 bp, 5 predicted proteins | sample MGYA00519927_ERZ826220 | MGnify/ENA primary metagenome ERZ826220 (study PRJEB31778, sample SAMEA3449225) | human gut metagenome | biome: human gut; feature: human-associated habitat; material: faeces | place: United Kingdom | collected 2010/2012 ...
CATGGAATCGCTATGCGCAGGAAAAAGGCGCTGTCCACGATTTGAAGGACGGCTTCAAAGCGGTTTCCTTCCTCTCGAATCACGAGCTTTACACAGTCGGTCAGCTCGGACAATACATCGCTGAAACGAAACAGGAATTTTCCAAAATCAAAGCGGAATCCGCGGCAAAGGAACGCAGAATCCGCGACATCGACGCGCTGTTTGGCGCGAGTCAAACCATTCGAGAATTAAAGCCGATTCAGCAGGAATACGAAAGCATCCATTGGAACGGAAAGCGAGAAAAGTACAAAGCCGAACATGGCGAAGAATTGAACCGTCTGCAAAAAGCAATCTGGCTTCGCGAAAAGATCATAAAGTCGCTGGGGCTTGCTTCTCCTCTCGACAAGGAACAACGTGCAGCATTAAAAGCAGAGCGCACGCAGCTTGAAGCGGAGCGCGAAGCCCTTCTTCCCAAACTCGAAGAAGTCAAGGCTGAAATGGCGGAACTGAACCGCATCCGATATTGGACGCGCAAGGTCATTCCCGACGCGCTGCCGCGCGTTTTGGATGGACGGGTTTCGGTTGAGGACGCGATGGAAACGGCGGTCAATCGGAAGGAGTTGGAACAGGTTGAGGATGAAGCGACGCAGACAGCCGCGCGGCAGCCGCAGGAACAGGAAAAACAGAAGGTGAAACAGCAGGAAGAAATTGTTCCTATGTAAAAAAATCCACTCCCAAAAAACAAGAGCTGAATATCGTCCATCACATGCTGGCGGTATTCAGCTTTTTTCCTTTTGCCAAACAAAAAACGCATGTCATTTTAACGTGAAAGCAGGAAAAAAAGACGCAGGGATCTGCAAGATGCGCACGTTCGGGAATGATGAACTGAAAAGTGGCGAAAATGTGAAGAATGTGAATAAAAACGCAGGAAACGTATTTGATAAAATGGAAAGCTATGTTATACTGATGCTGAATAGATACATCCACAAAAGCACAAAAATACTTTTGGAGGCATGAAGAATGAAACGTTTTATTGCATCCATCCTTTCGGCAGCCATGTTGTTGAACGGCCTTGCGCCCGCTTATGCGGCGGCGGAACAGGACGGGAAGAAATCCGCAACTGTTAAACACTTCACATTTACGGCTGATGTGATTCCGGGAAAGCTGGAAGAACTGGAGCAATACGACGTTTCCATGATTGATCACGGAGACGTACTGGAAAACGAGGAAGGCGTCGTCGTCTCCGAGATACAGGGAACGTACTATCGAAACCAGAAGCTCACTCAATCTTCGCTTTCGGGGACGAGCTTTGCGTTTGCGCCGATCATGCTGGATAACTATTTCCCACTGCCGGAAGAAACGCCTACGCCGGAGCCGACCGTTACGCCCGAACCGACCATTACGCCTGAAGTATCGGTTACGCCTGAAGTATCGGTCACGCCTGAAGTATCGGTCACGCCGGAAGCGTCGGTTACGCCGGACGCATCGGTTACGCCTAAAGCATCGGCCACGCCGAGCTTATCGCCCGAAGATACCGACACGCCGGAACCCAACGAAAGCCCGAAAGGAGAAGAAACGCCGTCTCCGACCGAAGAACCGGCGGATCAGCCTACGGATGAACCCGCGGAACAGCCGACCGAAGAACCTACGAAAGAACCTGTGGAGCAACCCACCGAAAAGCCTACGGAAGAACCGGCTGAACAGCCGACAGAACAACCCACGGATGAACCCGCAACAGAACCCACGGAGAAGCCGGAAGAAACCCCCGACGAGCAGCCGACCGAAGAACCTGCCGAGCAGCCGGAGAAAAAGCCGGAACAGGAAACGGAAAACAACGAGCCGGAACCCGAAGAATCGCCAGATGAGATTTCGGAAGAATCGGCTGACGAACCCGAAGAACAGCCTGCCGGGGAAAATGCAGAAGAAAACGAGCCTGCACAAAGCGCGTCTGTTTGGCATTGGCTTTTTCACGCTGCTCATGCGGAAGAAAGCGCGCCGTCCAGCATCCGGGGCGAACGGCAGTCGTATTCCCGAAGCGCAGGCTGCGAGTGGATCACCTACCCCGGACTGTTTGACGCTGTGACGGACGTTGAGCTTTCCATGACCTCCACGGGCATCAAGGAAAACATCATCGTCAATCGGTATACGGGCAACCATGTCTACGCGTATCAGATGACGACGGAAGGATTGACCGCCGCTCAAAACGGGCGGGAAATTCTGCTCTATAACGAGAACGGCGACATGATGGCAAAGGTCGAAGCGCCGCACATGACGGACGCAGAAGGCCGTTACAGCACGGATATTGCCGTTTCACTGGAGGGCGGCGGCGGAAGCTACCGCGTTACCTATCGTCCCAATGACGAATGGATGCAGAGCGCCGCTTACCCTGTAACCATCGACCCGACGGGCAATTATTTCAACGATCTCGCCACGGGAATCGGCGACGTGTTTGTTTCCAGCGATAACCCGTCTCATCATTACGACCATACGGTTAAAAAAGGCAATCCGCAATATAATCATGACCTTGAAGGAACGAATCTGTATGCAGGCAACGGCAACATTGCCTATATTATTCCTTCTCTGACGGGTTTTGCCGGAAGCGACAAAAAGGTATCGGAGTTCCCGACAACCAACGGCCTCATGATTCTGAACGCAACATGGAAAGTTTTCGTTCATGAAGGAGGCGGCACATTTGAAGTTGCACTGGTGACGAGCGACTGGAATACCAGCTCGGTCACATTTAATTCGCGTCCGAGTCTCAGCTCAGATATCCGCCAGACAATTACCCTGCACGAAGGCGAAAATCATGTAGATTTGACAAAGATTTTTTCTGCATGGTTTAACACGTCGGATCAGAAAAGAAATTACGGTTTTGCTGTGACAAGCGATAGCTCGTGGGCAAGAATCTGTTCGTCAGATGTTCTGCCTAGATCAGAACGTATGTCGTTTTCTGCCTCCTATACGGATGATTTGCCTGCGCCTACGGTTAAGGCGACAGGCTATGGAAACGGCGTCAATTCGCAGAGCGGTTATATCGACGTATCGTGGAACAGTGTTCCGTTGGCCAGTCGATATCGGCTGGGTATATCGAATGGCAGCACATTCCAGTATATCGACGTAGGCAATACAACTTCATATTCAACGCGCGGAAAAAAGATCTGGCCGACTGATGCTGAAATGGCCGCAGGAAACTATAACCTGCACTGGGACGGAACCGGTCAGGAACTGCCCAATATTCCACGCAAGGATAAGACAGACCTGAATTATTATTTCGTGGTTTTGCCTGCCAACGATTACGGACAGACAGGTTCGCAGTATGGTCAGGCACAGGCTTCGCTGCCGGATACCACGCCGCCCAACCAGCCGTCTACGGTCAGCGTATCTCCGGCAGACTGGAGCAACGCGGACGCTCGGACGGTCACGTGGGCAGGCTTGACGGATATGCCGCTGAACAGGGACACGCTGGGCGACAACGGGCATGTTCAGTTTATCCTTGACCCTGCAATCGGAACGGATGCGAACGCATGGGCGTGGCAGAATACGGCTTCCAACGCTGCAAACGGCTCACAGACCGTCTCGACGGCGGGCTTGGAGGACGGCGTTCATGCGGTCTATGTGCGCGGCGTAGACACCTACGGCAACTACGGCGCGCCCAAAGGCGCGGAACTCAAGGTGGACAGAACGCCGCCGACGCAGCCGGACGTGTCCGTACTGCCTGACGATTGGACAAAGGAAAATACCGCGTCGATCTCATGGACGAATATCGCCGATTTGAACGATTTGAATCGCGTGGAGCTTTCGTGGGACGGCGGTGCATACCAGACAACCGGGCTTTCCGATAAAACCTGTTCGGGATATGAAGCGGATATCTCGTCGTTTGCGGACGGGCTGCATACGCTGAGCATCCGGGGCGTGGATATCGCCGAAAACGTCGGAGAAGCCGGGACTGCGTCGATTCAGATCGACCGCAGCGCGCCGACGCTGACCCAATCTTCCGTTAAACCCGCAGCATGGACGGCGGCGGACAGCGTTATGCTGACGTGGGAAGGCGCGGCGGACGCATACAGCGGTCTTGTCCGGATGGAGTATGCCGTTGACGGCGGCGCTTGGGAAGCGCTCGACGTGAGCGAAAACGGGAGCCGGGAAATTGAAATCGGCGGGCTGGCGGACGGCGAACATCGAATTACGCTGCGTCTGACGGATGCGCTTGAAAACGCTGCGGCATGGGAACATACGATCTATCTGGATCACACTCCGCCTGTTGTCGAGCTGCTTACGCCGCAGAACGGCGCGGTTGTGACGGGCGTTCTGGATATTTGGGGCGTTGTCTCGGATATTTCGCTGACGGACTGGACGCTGACGGCCAAAGGCTCGTCCGGCAAAGAAGTGACCGTTCACGCTGATTCGACCGAAAGACTGTCTGAACAGCTCGGCGTGTTGGACACGGGCGAATTTGCGGATGGAGAAACCATTGAAATCATCCTGACTGCGCATGATGCTGCCGCGCACGAGAGCACGGTTCAGGGCATATACGTCAAGGCTGACCACAGCGCAAAACCTGTTTCGGCAGACGTAACGATTACCGCGCCGCAGCAGGGCGAACGCCTGACCGTCGCCTATAAGCAGGGCGAATATACCGCCGATTACAGCGGCTCGGAGAGCAGCGGCGTTTTCGTGCTGGACGGACAGCTGGGCGGCGCAACGTCCCATTTGAAATTCCCGGTATACCCGATTCTCTACCCGGAAAACAGCGTTCATGCCCTCTCCGTGCTTTCTCTTGATCGTCAGGGCGCGCTGCATTATTCGCAGGGCATGGCCGGAACGCTGATTTTGAGCGATATCTGGAAAGACGAAAATAAAGTTGAATCTGCTGACGGACTTGCATTGTCGGATATGGGCGCGGAAGTGATGGCAGATTCCGGCACACTGGTGTCCAAAACCTTTACAGCCGCGCAGCCTGTGCTGGCTGTGCGACTGCATACCATTGAAAATCCGGCGGCGGGCGGCTCTATCTCCTATGAGGTATCGACCGACCACGGCGCAACGTGGACGGCGATTCGAGAAGGATACGATGTCAAATTTGACACGCCGCAGAATCAGGTGGCGGTTCGCGCCCATTTGAAAGGGACGGGAACGGTTCTTCAAGGTCTGGACATTGTGGGCGTATACGAATCAAATCCCGTTCATTTCAGCGTCAGACTGCTTCGGCCTGTGACGGCGTTTAATCTGACGCATGAAGAAGAACAGACGGAAGCCATGCCGACCCTCTCGACGGACTGCGCGGCGCAGTTGACGGTTCAGCGCCTGTACATGGACGGACAATGGAACAGCAACAGCTTTACGGCGGATATGCTTCCCTTTGAGGACGGAACAACTCATCAGGCTGCGGCGCTGGGTCTGGATGCGGACGGCGCGCTTTACGGAAGCGGTGCGGCTGCGTCGATTCTCATGCGAACCGCGCTGAACGCGACAGACACATGGCAATCCACGGCGCTGGAGCTTGCAGACGAAACGTATGCCATTCGTTTGGAAACGCTCTGCATCGACGCGGCGGGAAAAACGGTAGAAAACGGCAAGTATGCGTATTCGTATGATGGAACGACGTGGACGGATTTCACGACGGGCGGCTATACCTTCCTGAGCAAAGGCACGAAAAAGCTGTATATCCGGGCAACCATGCCCTCCGGCGTGACGCTCAGAGCCATTCATCTGGAAGGCGTGACGGCCAAGACGCGGGCGCTGAAAACGACGTTGGTGAAAGCGCCTTATAACGTGCAGGCGACGGACTACGGCGACTACTACGAAAACGAAAAGCTCCGCCGCTACGAACTCACATGGACGGACGCGAACCGCGACGACGGCACATGCGGAAACGAGCTCTGGTTTGACATTTACCGCAACGGGCGGAAGATTGCATCGACGCAGAAAAATCGGTATACCGACTACGATTATGAGGCAGATGCAGTCTATCATGTTCGGGCGCGCAGAGAATACGACGATCCGGGCGACGGGCTTTCTTCGATACTCACCCGAACGAGCGGATGGGTGAAGGCGGCCATGACGCGTCTGGCGGCGGAGGAACGCATTGAAGGCGTACAGCACAACGTTGAAAACTTCACGCAGTCGGAATACCTCAACGACCTGTACGGCGGCAACTATACCTTCTCCGACACGCCCAATCCGCCGAGCCTGAGCTTCGCGCTGGATCAAAGCCTGCTGGGGCCGCATCGCTTCTGCTCGCTCGGCTTTGAACCGATTAACTTCAATACGGGCAATTTCTATTTGCAGACGCGGGATTACGCGCTGGCAGATTTGGGAACGTCCGGCTTTGATGTGGTCAGAACGTATAACACGCAGAGCAACGAAACGGACGGGCCGTTCGGCGCAAAGTGGACGACGGAATACAGCCAGCACCTCCGCCTGTTCAATGACGGCAGCGTCGGCTACCGCAGAGCGGACGGCAGCGAAGTGATCTTCTATGCGCAGGCGGACGGGGCGTTTGAAAGCAACTCGACGGAGTATGAATTCCTCTCCTATGACGCGGCGCACACCGAATATCGAATCAGCCTGACGGACGGGACGGTTTATGCGTTTGCGTCCGGCGGTCTGCTCAAACGCATTGAAAAGGACAGCGGACAGCATATTACGGAAATCGTCCGGGACGAGGACGGCCTGATGACGAAGATCATCTCGCCCAGTCAGGAAGAACTGCTGGTCGAAATGGATCAGGCCGGACATATCGTCGGCATCACCACGCCGGGCGGCGCGACGCTGCGCTATACCTACTCCGGGAAGAAGCTCAGCTCCTTTACGGATGCCGAAGGCAAGACGACAAAGTATGCCTACGACAAAAAGGGCCGCATGACCGAATGGTATGACGGCAACGGTCAGCGTCAGGTGCTGAACAAATACGACGAACAGGATCGCGTTGTCGAGCAGCAAGACGGCAACCACGGTCGCTATCGGATGCAGTACGGCGACGGTCAGACGATAACAACGGATGCCGAAGGAAATGTCGTTACCTATTTCTTTGATGAGCAAAAGCGCACTACTCGAATTGTGGATGCGTTGGGCGGTGAAACCAGCTTTACCTACGGCGAGCAGGGCGAAATTGTCAGCAAGACGGACGCGCTGGGGCATGTGACCGCCTACGCCTATAACGATGCGGGCGATATCGTCACAACCGTGCTGGAAAACGGAGGCACGATTCACAGGGAATACAACGATCATCACCAGATTACAAAGCTGACCGATTTGAACGGCTCGGTGACGTTGTATGAATACGATGCGGATGGTAATCTGGTTCGGGAAACCGCGCCGAATGGCGGCGTGACAACCTACGCATACGACCACAAAGGCCGTCTGACCCAAAAGACGGACGCGCTGGGCAATCAGACGAGCTATGCGTATGTCAACGGCCTGCTGGCCAAAACCGTGGATGCGCTGGGCAACGAAACGGCATACAGCTATGATGCGAACGGCAATCTGGCGAGCATGACGGGCGCGCTGGGCAACGTGACGCAGTATGAATACGACGCAAACGGCAATCTGCTGAACGTCGTCTTTGCGGACGGAACAAGCGTCAGCTATACCTATGATGCGCTTGGCAGGCAGATCAGCGCGACCGACCCGCTGGGCAATGTAACGCGTTACAAGTACGACGCGCTGGGCAATGTGTTGGAAACGACGCTGCCGGATAAGACGACCCAGACGGCGACCTACACGCACAACAGCCAACTGGCGACAGTCAAGGACGCGCTGCTGAATCAGACGAAGTACACCTATGACGGCAATGGAAACCGCCTGACGGAAACGGATGCGCTCGGTCATACGACGACCAGCGAGTACGACGCGGCGGGCAATCTGATTTCAGAAACCAATGCGGCGGGCGGCGTGACGACCTATCGCTACGACGCGCAGGGCTTCCCGATCTCCGTGACGGATGCGGCGGGCGCGACGCAGACCTATCGCTACGACGTAATGGGCAACATGGTCGAGCGGACGCTGCCCAACGGCGCGACCATCCGAACGGATTATGACGAAAGCGGAAACGTCATTCGCGAAGTCAACGAGCTTGGCGGCGAAACGACCGTTGAATATGACCTGCTGGGCAGAATCATCGCAATCACCGACCCGATGGGCGCGGCGACGGCGTACAGCTACGATGCAAACGGCAATCTGCTCTCCGTGACGGATGCGCTGGGCAATGTGACGGCGTATGAATACGACGCGCTGAATCGCGTGACGGCGGAAATTGCGCCCAATGGCGGCAAAATTGTCTATGCGTATGACTGCGTGGGCAATCTCATCGAAACCACCGATGTGCTGGGCCATACGACGACATACAGCTATGACGCGGCAGGCAATCTCATCGGCATGACGGATGCGCTCGGACAGGCCGTCGGGCTGGAATACGACAAGAACGGGCGCGCGACGACGGCTATTCAGAAGAACGGCGGTGTGCTGGCGACGGCCTACGATAAAGCAGGACGCGTTATTTCCGAAACGGATGCCAACAAGCACACGACGAGATACCGTTACGGCAAGACAGGACTGGTCAGCGAGATCACCGATGCACTGGGACAGAAAGCGCTGTTTGAATACGACGCTCTGGGCAACGTGACCAAGATCACAGCGCCGGGCAACGCCGTTACGCAGTATGCCTACGATATTTCCGGCAGACTGACGACGCAGACAGACGCAACCGGGCTTGTGACCGAATACGGCTATGACGAAAACAGCCAGTTGATCTCTGTTGTGACCAACGGAAACGAGAGCCTGTACGAGTATGACGCAATGGGCAACGTTTCCTCGGTTACGGATGCGGAAGGGCGCTGCATAAAGCTGTCTTACAACCTGAACGGCAATCCGACGGAGATCATCTACCCGGATGGAACGAAGGACGTAACCGAATATGACGCACTGGGCCGTGTGGTTCAATCTACGCCGCGCACGGGGCTGGCGACAGCATACGCGTATGACGAAAGCGGAAACGTCGTTCGCATGACGCAGGGCGAACAGACGACGGCCTACGAATACGACCTGCTCGGACGCATGGTCAGGCAGATTGCGGCGGACGGGACGGAAACCGCGTATGCCTATGACGCGCTGGGCAACCTTGTCGGTCAGACGGATGAACTGGGCAACCAGACGACGTTCAGCTACACGGCGGAGAGCCTGCTGGAGCAGGTGACGTATGCCAACGGCGCAAGTCAAAGCCTGAGCTATGACCTTGCAGGCAACATTATCGGCGAAACGGATGCGGAAGGCAACGCTAAGCAATACCAGTATGACAAGGCCAACAGGCTGATTGCGGTTGTTGACGAGCTGAGCGGCAAAACCAGCTATGCCTATGACGCAATGGATCATATTGTGCAGGTGACGGACGCGCTGCGCCATGCGACGAAGTACACCTACGACAAGGACGGAAACCTGACGAGCGAAACCGACGCGCTGGGCAACAGGGTGCAGTATGCCTACACGCCGGAGGGCTGGCTGAGCAGCGTCACCAAGGCGGACGGCGCGGTGATGACGTTTGAATACGACAAAACGGGCGCATTGACCCGTCAGAACGTCGGGGACGGGCAGAGCGTCACGAGCAGCTACAACGAAATCGGCAAGCTCACAGAGGTATCCAGCGAAGCCGGAACGATTCGCTATCAGTACAATGAGCAGGGATTCCTGATCTCCGTGGAGAATGTCAATGGAGACGTGGTTTCGTATACCTACGACGCATATGGCAACAAAACGTCCATGACCTATCCTGACGGCAGGACGGTCAGCTATACCTATGACGCGATGAACCGAATGGTCGGCGTTGTGGGGCTGGATGGCGAAACGACGAGCTACGCCTACGACGCGGCGGGCAGAAGAATCCAGACGGTTTCCGGGAACATGACCACGCGCTATGCGTATGACAGCGTAGGCAACCTGACGGAGCAGGCCACCAGCGGCGCAAGCGACATTGCGTTCCGTTACAGCTATGACAGGAACGGCTACATCACGGGCGAAAAGCGCACGGAAAACGGAACGGAGACGGAAAACAGCTATGCGTATAACGCGCTCGGAGAGCTGACCAGCTTCCTGCAAAGTACGGGCTACGGCGAAAGCTACGCCTATGACAAGGCCGGAAACATGCTGGAAAAGGCGATTACCGGGACGGACGGCCAGAATGTGACGCTGAAAATGGCGTATAATGCGGCCAATCAGCTCACGGGCATGACCAACGGTCAAAGCAAGATTGCGTACAGCTATGATAAGAACGGCAGCCTGATTCAAAAGACGCTGACCAGCAAGACCTACGGCAAGCTGACGGATCGCTATGCGTATGACGCGCTCGACCAGCTCACCTCCTACGTCGGATATGACGGGTATCAGCAGCAGTTTACCTACGATGCGAACGGTATGCGCCTGAGCAAAAAGGAAACGGGTGACACATCCCGCTCCACGCTTGAAGAACTGCTTCGCGGGAATATTGCCGGACTGCCGGAAATCGTTGTTCCGCAGGCGCAGGACGACGCGGCGGACGTGCCGGAAGAACTGGCGTGGGCGACGACGGATTATCTGTACGATATCACGCAGGAATACTATCAGGTGATCTCCGAAACCCGGACGGAAACGAACGGTCATACGGCGACAACCGCTTATGCCTACGGCTTGGAACGCATTGCGGCGTATACGGCAGACGGCAAGACCAGCTATGTCTATGACGGACGCGGTTCGGTTGTGCAGACGGTGACTGCGCCTGTTGCGGGCGAAAAGGTATCCTCCGCCCTGCCGGATGTTGCTGTGAAGGTGCAATCCTTCTTGTATACTGCTTTCGGTGAGCAGATGGGCGCGCAGAAGGTGAGCGGCTTTTCCTATAACGCCGAAGCCTACGATGCAGCGACGGGCATGATTAACCTGAGAGCCAGACAGTATGAGCCTGCATTGGGTAGATTTGAGCAAAAAGATATTGTTAGAGGTACTGCAGGATATCCCATATTGCTTAATCGTTATTTGTACTGTCGAAACAATGGTGTGAATTATATTGATCCGACAGGAGAATCTATACTTGGAGCATTGATAGGCCCTAAAGTAATTAAGGATACGTTACTAGGTGTTGGTTTGATTATTTCAGGTATAAGTGCAGGAATACGGACAATAAAGAATTTTTATAAAGCATATAATTCGCCAACTGCGAAATTAAGAAGGCAAGAAGAGAAGAAACGACGGGAAATTGAATGGAAACAAGAACGGGATCATATTCTTACTTCGAATTCACTTTGCGGGCCTGCACCTGCAACCATTCCACAGAATACTCCGACTCCCGATACGCAACCTAAAAAAACTTCAAATAAATCTCAGACAGAAGAACAGCAAGAATTCGAGCTTAATGAGTCAGGATATTTTGGAGAAGTAGGACAAAGTGGAAATAGTAAAGTAAGGAATATATCAGGAGGAGATGAGGCAGCTAAACGTTTCTTTGAAGAAAAAACAAAAGGATATGTAGATGAACAAGAAATAGAAAATGGAAAAGTTCGAACCCTTGAAGATGGAACTAAGATAACCTATAGATCAAAATCGCATTCTGATGGAACACCTGCTATTGATATAAATAAGGGGAACACTTATAAACGACAGAAAATACATTTTGTTCCATAATAGGAGGGAAATATGTTGTATACCATAACAAAAAAGATGACAAAAAAGGAAATAAAGATATTTGAAAATATAATTGGGGAAAAAATTAAAAGAATATTTGTTCGAGGAATGCCAAAACAATTGACCATCGTAGATGGAATGGATCTGTTTGAAGTTATACTCGAAATGGAAAATGAAAAAATAAAGATTTGTTGTCGTTCAAGTGTAGAAATTGATGGTGATGAATATGTTCAATTTGAAGTAAAAAAGGATGAAAAAAAGAAGGACGAATTCAATTACTTATCAATAACTATAGAGGAAAAAATAAATAGAATCTTGATTTTCTCTGATGATGTTTCATGGGAAAATGAAATGGATCAATGGAATATACATTCTGATGTAGAAATATTACTTGAAACTAATAAAAAAAAGTTTCTTTTTGAGGCAATAGACTCTATAGCCGGATTTATAGAAATATATCAAAATGAAGCGAATATACGAAATAGAATAAATGATACGGAGTCAATATGGACGGCCTTTAAGACAGATAAGATTTGTAAAGTAAAAAGAAGTTGTATAGAATTGAAATAAAAAAGGCTCAAAAGCTATATAACGATATTTTTTACTGCAAAAGCAGGAACTGTTGTAGATTCTAAAACCTGCAACAGTTCCTGCTTTTTTAGGTAATGTGAATAAAATGAAAAAGCAAACAGAAATGATATAGCAGATATTATTCACAATATCGATGAAGCAGGAGGATTACCAGATAAAATATTCCTTGACAAAATTCGTTCCATTCACATATTATTATTTCGGCGGTGAATCTTGATTGTGATCGGAAGTTTCGCAATTTCTGGGGCAGTTCAAAAGCCATCCGGCGGCTCAGTGATACATTGTGCATCCAGAACGGTTTGTCGATTATCGAGCAGCCTAAGGGACATAGCAAGAGCTATAATAAATGGCTGGGTAATGAAGCGAAAACCTCTCAGCGGGATGTGCTGAGGGAAGCAATTGATGCTGCATTGGCACGCCAACCGAAAGACTTTGAAGAACTGCTGACCATGCTCCAAAGAGGCGGATGGGAGGTTAAAAGGGGAAAACGAATCAGTCTGAAAGGAAAAGGACAAGAGCGGTTCAAACGACTGGATTCGCTGGGAGAGGACTATTCGGAAGCGGCACTTCGAGCGATAATCGCAGGCGAGAAAGAGCATCATCCAAGAGAAAAGAAAACAGTTCAACCGATGCGGCAGGTCAATCTGTTGGTCGATATTCAGGCAAAGCTGCAAGCTGGAAAAAGTACAGGGTTTGAGCGTTGGGCGAAGGTCTTTAACCTCAAACAAATGGCTCAGACGCTCAATTATCTGTCTGAGAATAATCTGATGAACATTGAGGATTTGACGGCGAAAACGGATGCGGCGACTGCACGGGTTCACGAGCTGCAAGTCACGATTCGTGAAACGGAAAAGCGCATGGCAGAACTCCATGCGTTAAAAGGACACATCATCAATTACGTTAAAACGCGGGAGGTATATGTGGCATACCGTATGGCAGGGTATTCAAAGAAATTTGTCGCGGAGCATGAACAGGAGATTAGACTGCATCAGGCGGCAAAGGAGGCTTTCTCAGCGCTTGGTACACAAAAGATACCGAAGGTAAAAGCGATTCAAGCTGAGTATGATGCGCTGAGAGAGAAGAAAAAGCAGGCATATGCAGCGTATCATCAGGCGCAGGATGAAATGCGGCAGTTGCTGACGGTGCGTGCCAATGTGGAACGGATACTTGGCATCGAGGAAAAAGAAAAAGGACAGCAGATAGAGAAGAAAAAAGAGCGTTGATGGCGTTCTTCCGTCTTGAAAAAGCGCACCGAAGGGTGCGCGCAGCCGCATGATTTGTCATGCGAAAATGGGGTTTGGGGAAGAATTTCCCCAACAAGCAAAGCGCCTCTGGATAACCAGAGGCATTGCTTGCCATGATTGCAACAAATACCTCTAAAGCATTGTGAATTTGATATTATCGGTATTCAATGGTAAATAAGAATGGTTGGCTTGCTTGCTGTGTGTATCCCACATAGCAGGCGAGCTTCTTTTTGTACATGGAATTTTTGGAAAAGAGAGAAACAGAAAAAGCGGCTTGAAATTCATGGATACAAAGCGATTTCTTTCGATTATAAAGATGGGTGGCAGCCAATGAGGGCTTGCAAGAGAAAACAAAAGAATAATTCAAGGAACTAAAATAGAAGTATCAAAAATTACAGCTTTTTACGTCTTAGAAGTGAAGGATGAAGTGCGCGGATACAATTTGAAAAAAGTGAGGAGGAACGATGATGAAAAGATTTGCGACAATGATGGGTGCGTTACTTTTGATGCCGACGCTGGCATTGGCAAACAGCGACATGGTTTCCATTTCCGAACTGCGTCAGCAGGTTGAAGCTATGGGACGGTGGACCGAACGGCAAAGTAAGCGTAGACATACCCATTATTGTGCCTGAGGTGGGAAATGTGCCGATTTTACAGGTAAGCGCGGTAATGGGAAAAGATGTTGCGGAAGAAAAAGGACTGATCAAATCCGAAGAACAGGGAAATGGAATCCTTTACGAAGATTTTGATATTCTCTCAAAATTAAGTGTGGATGTGAGCAATGCGGCAACAATTTTTTGCGCAAACCCAGAAGAAACGAATTTGGCTTTTTTTCAGGTCAACCTTGAT
>ERZ826220.2836-NODE-2836-length-14183-cov-4.375354_pt1 | contig 14183 bp, 12 predicted proteins | sample MGYA00519927_ERZ826220 | MGnify/ENA primary metagenome ERZ826220 (study PRJEB31778, sample SAMEA3449225) | human gut metagenome | biome: human gut; feature: human-associated habitat; material: faeces | place: United Kingdom | collected 2010/2012 ...
TCGTAAATCTGCAAAGAAGCCGCGGCCAACTCCGGTTGCCCGTGGTGTTATCACAAACGTGATTTATCATACCATCGAAATGCATATGATTCTTTTTATAACAATCGAATAGTGATGCAACGTGTGCAGGATGCTTTTGTAGATGCGTGTATAGACTTAAATCATATGTCAGCAAATAAAAAAGAAACCGTTTATTATCTGTATGCAGCCGCATATTTACGCAAATATACTAATGAAACTTGCCGTACTCTAAATCAGCATTTTCTATTTTTAACAGAAAGTATATTAAAAATCTTAGACCAAGCTCTAAGATTACAACCATTTTTTACCAACGCGTATCTTTTAAAAGGAATGATAGCGGAGTTAGATAGAGATATAAGAAAAGATGCAGGTGCGTATTATAAGATTGCACTCGAACAGTTGTATGAAAAACCTTATGCCAGTTATTCATACTATGTGATAGGAAAATATTACGAAAAATCAAGGAAAATGAGCAAAGCTGTAGAACTCTATACTTGGTCTTTGCGATTAAATAACTTTGAATATAGAGTGATTTATGAATTGGCTGTACACGACATAAGAAATAAGAATTATAAAGGTGCTTTAGAACGTCTTAAAATGATTCATAACATCTTAAATAAAAAGGAAGTCGCGAATTACTTGCAACCCAAAGAATACACATATTTATTCAAAATCTATCTTGAATTAGAGAATGTGTACGGAGATAAATTTTTTGAGATACAGAAATATAAAGAAAGCGTACAAAGGAGAGATAAACTATGTGATATGGTCAGAAATACAAAAAGAGAAAATCGGGCATATGATGAGATTTTTGGAAAATCAGCACAAACATTTCGGAAAGAAACCTATAATCACCTTATTGATATAAGGATGAAAAATAGGTAATCAATTTGGAAAACAATAGAAAGGATAGCGAAAATGATACTGTATACAGGAGAGAGTGAGGCAATTGGAATCAGTCCAACGCCGATTGATTTTATAGAAGAACAAGAATTATTTATTCATGACTCTGATGGAACGTATCCTTTGGTTTCCTCCTATTCTTTCAAATGGAAAAATGAAATGGGATAAGAAACGGGGAAAGCTGCAGAAGATTTTTAAAACGGAAAATTTTGTTATGGTTACATTTGGAACAAATGAATTTGATGCAGGAAAACATAATAGAATACGAGTGTATTTGGAAGACTGGGTTAATGCGAATATAAGTAAATATAAAACTCCGAGTGCATTTGCTAAAGGGATGTATTCTTATATGAACAGGATGAATGTTCAGGTGGGAAAAAATAAAGTAGCTTTTATCGCTGGATATAGAGAAAAGGAAATGAACTATTGGGAAGTGATATATATCACTCCAATTCCCCTACCTCTTTAGGTTATGGGATAAATTGTAAAATTCGTGTAACGCCAGTGGTTGGCAGAGAAACGGTATCCCCCACTGACATGATTAAGGCCTGCCAGAAGAAATACCGGCTGGGGATTAAAACAATTAATTTGTGTGATACCTCAATGAGTAACCGAAGTTGTCCATCGGGGCTCACGAATTCTGACATACTATAGATATAGGGAGGTGATTATATAATGGAACTAAAAAATTTATCATATTCTGCATTCGACTTAGAATTGTTAAGAAAATCAGGACTGGGACATCTGATTTGTGAAGATAAAATATGGTCTCCTGCATTACTGATAGAAAATGGAAATGATATTGTTGGATTGAAAAAAAGTGATTTTTCTCCTATAATTAAAAGAAAAAAGGAGAACGATATGAGTTTAATTCTGATGATGAAAAATCAAAACGGATTGGTAGCCGTTTCTGATTCAAAAAGTACGATTTCTAACGGCATGGAGGAAGAATATGGGCGTAATGTTCAAAAAATCTTTAAAGGAAACAACTATATACTGGGAACATGGGGAGTGAATATGCTACATATAGATGTTACGGTACGTATCGAAGATGTATTAAAAAGTCTGGTCGAACGATATCCTGATGATTTTGGGGCTGTATTAAAGGAATTTCAATATCATCTCAAAAGAGATTGTGAAGAAGAATATTATTTTATCGTTGGGTTTCGCCTTAATAGCCAGTATTACAAAGATAATTACTCCTATATCATTGAAGGATACACCATTACGGCTGGAGATATCAACATGAATTTTTCAGACTGTTCTCCTTCTGGATGCAGAGCTGCGGGTGCAATAGATATGCTACCACGAAATTTCTCTATCAATATGAACTGGACAGAAGGGGAATTAAAGAAGAAAGCGGAGTTATTAATGCAAACAGCTATTAAGCTTGGAAATGAATTTATGCCATATAATCCGGTAGGTGGAGAAATCCAAATGGTGTATCTTAAATAGTTTTTTGTGTCGCCAATATAAGAGTCATTAGTAGCAGCTAGTGGCTTTTTTGCTTATAAAAATCTTTCTACAGAAAAAAAAGAACATAAAGGAGAAAGGAGAATGGAATGAGAACAGGAAGAAAACTACAGAACCGAGAAAGAGTAGAAAAATGTAAAGAAACATTGGATCAACTATCCAGATTCATGGGAGATATCCTAGATGGGAAACTCTCACAGAGGGAAGCGGCAGAGGCGTTAGGACTTACCGCACAGGGATTAAGCCATGAATTAAATTCCTGTTTTAAAAAATATCTGAAATATTCACATGTGTTTTCCGATGAAGATATCAAAAACCTGTTGGGAGATGTGGAAACTCCTGCTGAAAAGTTGGCAAAGGATGTCCTACAGGTTGGAGAAGATGGCAGATATCTTTTAGTCAACAAGGAATGCCAGAAAGATTTCATCGAAGAGGTTAAAAACACATTGAATGAAAGGGATTATTTTATACTAAGCCAGTATTACGGTCTGGAAGATGGGAAAAAGAAAAACTTGACCCGAATTGCAGAAGAGATGGGAGTCAGCAGCAACTACATAGGCCAACGGAGAAGATACAGTCTGCGGAAACTTTATCAATATAAATGCTGTGCCTGCCTGCTGCCAGAATACAAAAAACTTCGGAAAGATGTCCGAGAATATGGACAGATGCAGGAAATACAAAAAGAAGCTTACACAAGGGAGGGGTAGAAACATTGTCCGAACTCGCTGGCTACAGCAAAAAGGAAGTGCTTTCTGTCCGACTTTTTAAAAAATATTCTACAGAAAAATCAACCAATCTCAAATTCTGACATACTATATATGAGAAAGTTGGTGAGAATCGGAAGCAACGTAAAAATCCCAGGAGATTCGCACTACAAAAATAAAAATATTGTTCTTACTCTTCTAAAAAAAATAGAAATGCGAAAGATGACAATGCCTAATTTTTGTATAAACTTTCTAAATAAAGCAGCGAAATTGTTACCAATTTTATACGATTTCGCTGTCGCATCCCTCGCGGATGCGTGGATTAAAATGTGACGACAGATTTACTTATAGCTCCAGTTAAGTCGCATCCTTTGCGGATGCGTGGATTAAAATGTATTGCTCTGATTTGCCATGTGTGTAATTAAAGTCGCATCTCTCATGGATGCGTGGATTAAAACCTTTCGGAGGGCTGGGCACTGTAAAAACTGACTTCTGTCGCACCCTTCACGGGTGCGTGGATTAAAATCCATCAATAGTAGTATGACAGAATAGTCATTCAGTCGCATCCCTCGTGGATGCGTGGTAACTTGTCGAGGTATCAAGATTGTCATATAGGAGGTCTTAAAGTGTGATTATTAAGAAAAATAATTTTCGGAAAATATTAGTTGCTTTTTGCATTGGAACTTTTCTATGCACTGGATGTCATAATAAACAAAATATAACACAACTAGAGTCTTATGATGGGAAAGAACAAGTTTCCGAAGCAAAAGAAGAAAGCAGGAGAGAATATAAATATCTTGCAAAAACAACAGTAAAAAATGGAGATGCAGAGGTTCGTTTATTTATACCATCAGAATCAGAAAGGGTGGCAGCCTCACAATCTAAAGCCACATTACACGGAGTTACAATTAATAATGAACTCCTGAAAACTGCAGAATCTCCCAAACAGATTTCAAAAAAAGGGCTAAAAGAGGAAAAGGATATACTTGCTTCCAAAAAGAAAATCCAGAATATTGTATCTGATAAAGGTTCCGGGAATGAAAAGACTTTTCTGTTTAGCTTATCCTATGATATTACAAAGAAAGACACGATTTATCCTTGTATGGAAATTATTAGAGCAGAAAAGGTAACACCAGAATATGTGTTAAAGACTATAATTACTGTAGATAACCGATATACGGACAAGGAAAGTAATAGTCTTTTACAAGAGATTTCTGCCGCCTATGGCATTAATTTGCAAAACTAATTTGGGAAGGAGAAAAAAATGCCTGTGTTAAATGAGCTGAAAAAAGATGTTTTAAATAACACCAAATCTAAAACTATTTATGAAGAAAATCACCAAATCTATCAATTATGTCAAAAACTACGGCAAATACGAAAAGAAAAAAATTTAACACAAAAAGATGTTGCTTCTCAAACGGGACTATCACAGCAGATGGTATCTAAGATAGAATCTTTTAACGGAAATCCATCCATGCTGTCATTTTTAAAATACTGTAATTGTATAGGTGTAGATATAACTGTCGGAATAAGCTGCTAGAAAGCAATATTGTATGAGAAAAAGAGAGTAGCTAATGCTACTCTCTTTCTCTAAGTTACAAAATTAGGAGTCATCGATTAATATCGACAACTGATATAATATTATTATATCATATTCATCATATATGTCAAGAAATATTTTTTTTAACAAAAAACAAGAATTCCCCTACCTCTTTAGGTTATGGGATGAATTGTAAGGGCGGAGAAACAGTATCCCCCCACTGACAGGAAGTTAAGCCTTGCCGGAAGAAAATCCCCGGCATTCAGCCTCTGCATAAGAAATACCGGCTGTGGATTAAAACAATAGCTGAACATCTTACTAGACCCCGATTGCAGCGGGTCTTTTTTTTACGAGGTTAAAGTTATACAGAAAAAGTGCTTTTTTGTCGATTCTATCATACTAATAATGAGTTACAAAATTAGGAGGATGAATTGATGAAAGAAAACACAACAACCATTTTTTATTTTCCGTTAGGAACCCCTTACTTTCCAAAAACAGATTTAAGATTAGAGAGAGCAAAGTGGACAAATATAGAAGATTTAAATGGTATTGATAAACTGTATAAATTCCTTGAAATCCACATGGGGAGAGATGATGGATATTACGGATATTATCCTGTTTATAGCCGTCCAATCTGTAATGGAAGACTATTAAATATAAGACAAATTGGTTTTATTGATTCACAGGATAGTATTAGGTCAATAAAAACATTCGGAGATTTAAGACAACACATGGATTATTATATTGTGGCAAATAGCTTTAAATCCCCTAAATTTCGCAGAGCAGTAAATGTACATAGTCTAACAAATATAGTGGTTGATATCGATGTACATCATGCAAGAGGAGGCATTAAAGGATGCCGAGATGTTATAATGCAACGTTTGGATGCATTGTTATATCTTATTTTTGTAAAAAAACCTATTGGATTGCCTTGTCCCAACACAGTTGTACATACTGGCCGGGGAATACAGTTATGGTGGACAATCAAGCCGTTAAGTGCAAAGAAATTAAAATATATATATAAGGGAATACAGGAATATCTTTTTACTGCACTCGAAAAAGAAATCAACTCTGCAGATCCAGAATTAAAAGAATATGTATTGTTAGATATCTCTGCATCAAAAAAGATGTCAGGGCTTTTTCGCTTGCCTGGAACATGGAATACAAGATCGAAAACATATGGAGATTTCTGGATATTGCATGATAATAAATTAGATGCTACCAAATTATATTTCGCATTACATCCAGCAACAGGAAAACCTTATATAAAATATAAAAAAAAGAAGAAACAAGGAAATCCTGTGTTTCGAAAAAATAATTATGGAAATCATATTGACAACATGATTCGCAGCCTGATTGAATTACGAAGGTCTGCGGGTGAAATGGAAGATGGTTACCGTGATTTATATTGTCTCATTGTCTTATCTGCTTATTTATCAAATGATACACCAGAAGATGAGGCATGGAATCGTGTTGTTGCGCTCAATAATTCCTTTAAAAATCCTTTACCGGAAAAAGAGCTGCGTAGTTATATGTCAACAGCAATGCAGAAAAAGTATAAATACAGGAATGAAACAATCATAGGATATCTTGGGATAGATGATGAAGAACAAAAAGCATTAGGATTTTATCCTGCTAATGTACATTACTATGAAGAAAGACAAAAAGCCAGAGAGCGTGGACAGAAAAGAAGAAAAATGAAAGAAAAAAGAGATATTAAGATTATCGAATTATTTGCAAAAGGAGTCCTGCAGGAGAAAATTGCAGAACTCGTTGGCTGCGCACAGTCAACTGTATCAAAGATATTAAAAGCAGCAGGAATCACAAAGAAAAAAACAGGGATTAAAAAAGCTGTAACGATTCTATGTCAGAAAGCAAAGAAAAAATGTAAAAAAGAAGTTAGATCAGAAGAAAAATTAAAACGATTAGCTGCCGAAGATCCGGAATTTGCAAAAACAATGGAAAGACTTGCTGAGTTAAAAGAAAACAGGAAAAAATATGAGCGAACGAAAGCAGAATTTACACAGGAGCCAGATCAAGAATTTTTACTTATGGGGGAAGAAGAATTCCAATACGTGATCCAAAACAATTGTGAGGAATATAATCATTCTCATGCTACAAAATTGTAGAATAAAGTAATATAATTCCCTGAATTGTAACAAATTAGTGCCACAGAGATATCTGGGGCTTTTTGTCGTATAGTAATTTCACGCCAACACAGGATATTTCCAATTACCAAAGATGATAAGGAGACCTGCTCATCACATCAGCCCAGATTTCTGTCATTTTTAGGTTGTGGGATGGCTGGGGATTAAAACAATATTCCATCGTGCATATATAATTGATGTTTATATTTGGTCCCTTGGTCTGTTTTCTTTTGGGGTCTGTAGTTGGTGGTGTATAGGCTCTTTTTTTGTATCCATTATCTTTTTGTACAGAAAAACTGCCCTATGGCATATTCTTTCATACTATCTATGAAAGTTCTTACAGACTACATTACGAAAGGAGTGTGTATTATGGACACTATTTTTACTAGGGACTCTACACTGTCCCCCTCTGAAACTTTACAACGTGCATCATCTGTACTTAGCAGTATTCAGCATCCCGTTTCTTTTTTGCCTTCTGCTCACTTTTATGCTGCGTCTTCTGAGCAGAATCTGGTTGGTACAGCCATATCTATGGACTTTTTGCAATCTAAAGTCTATAAGTCTTATCGCAAAAAACGTTTTCGGGAGCTGTCCTCTTACTGCTTTGATACTATCTTATCCCCAAAAGAATTTTTCCAGCAACTACTAGGGAATATGGGTAAATTTCTTTATATCCGTTGTCAGCCCGACTTCTTTAATCTTTATCCTTCGGACTGCCTTCCTGCTATGCTTGTTCTTGCTAATGAACTTTATGAAGCTTCTCTGAACTATACCGATGATAAGGCCTTTGAGATCTCGGAAGCTTTCTATATAGATTTCTCCCGCTATCTCTTTCATCAGATTGACTGGTGGCTGGTTCACTGTTTCTATAGCGGACGGTCTACTATGCAGGATTTTCTATTTACTTCCGCTTTTGATATAGATAAAGACAGCTCCGCAATGGAACTTCTTTCTTACCAATTGACTGGGTATATCCTTGACCTGCTTTATTACTATGTATCATCTAATGGACAGGAGACCGATTGTTCCAAAGCCGCCTTCAGAGAGAGTATAGCTGAAGATAAACAAGAGATAGCTTCTCTTAACCAACAAGTTACCTCTCTTACAGCTCTTTGTACGCAGCTAAAAAAAGATAATCTATCTTATAAACGTCAACTAGAGCAAAGTTTTTCGCAGACAACGGGAGAAGATGAGAAGATTGGTGATATACAACGGGAGTTAGAACAGGTTTATACAAGATTAAAAAAGATCTCTTGGGAAAAGGATAAGCTTACAGAGAAAAATGCTCAACTTATAGAGGAAAATCATCTCTTAGAACAGCTATTTTCGGAACGGAACAGAGAAAAAAATGGTACGACTTCTTCTAGCATTGATTATTCTTTACCTTTTCTGTTTGTTGGAGGACATTATTCTACCGTGGACAAGTTACGTTTCCTTTTCCCTAACAGCCGCTTTATCTTTAACGATAAGGAAGTGCCCAAGATTTTGGACCTGTCTACCTGTAAAGCGATGTTTGTGTTTACATCTTTTGTAAGCCACACTTTATATAACAAAACAAAGTCTATGTGTAAGTCAGCTGGTATTCCGGTCATACATGTCAACCATTCCGGATTGAAAGCCGTTTTAGGTGAGATATCCTCGGGATATACAATGTTGTCTTAGAACATGTTCAACATAAAAAGGAGAAAGTTATGTTTAAGAAAAAAAATTCTATCAATAATCGTTTAGAAGCCCCTATTCCAGAATTTAAAGAGGCAAAGAAAACTAAAAGGAAACCGACTGCAAGGCAGCCTAAACCTCCTAAAATAAAAGAGAAAAAACAAAAAAAACAAAAAACCTTTAAACAGAAACTTTATATTGGATTTGCTACTGCCTTTGTGTTCTCCTTGTTTTTTGCTGCATTACTACTTGGAAAACCCAAAGATGACCAGCTCATACTCTTACCAAATGAATCCGGCACCCTTTCTCTTACAAATCCTATCCTTGATCATGTTACATCTTTTCAAAGTGAAGATGAAAACATAAAAGTAAACAGCAATGGTAAAGTTAAAGCGACAAAACCGGGTGTTTACACGGTGAAAATCTCAGCTTTATTTCGTACTTTCTATTGTGAGATTCATGTACCAGGTTTTAAAGAGGATAATCTCATTCTTTCTGCTGGATATACATATCAGTCGCAGGCAGTTGGTACGGGTAACGATACTGTAAAATGGGAAAGTTCTGATAAAGGGGTTCTTACGGTAAGCCCAAATGGTTCGATCGAAACTTTAAAAGAAGGAGAAGCAACGATAACAGGAAAAGATAATGGTAAAAAGTTTTCCACAAGAGTGCAGGTAGTTGGTATCTCTATAGACAGTTCTATTATTTTTTCGAATACAGAGCATCAATTAAAGATCAGTGATGCAGTAAGAGACAAAGTAAAGTCATGGAGTGTAGATGATGAAAACATTGCCTCAATTGATCAGAATGGAAAATTGAAAGGATTATCTGCCGGTGATGTCCGCGTTACATGTAATATCGGTAACAATACTCCATTGTTTTTAAATGTTACAGTTGCAGGACTTGATAAATCAGAAGCATACTTAAAGAAAGACGAGAGTATCCAGTTAAATATCACAGGGTTAAGCAGTACAAATGGGCTTCATTTCACAAGCGATAACACAAAGGTCGCTACTGTAGATGAAAAAGGAGCTATCACGGCGAAGAATGCAGGAAAAGCCAACATCACATTAGCTGGAGCAGGTCAGAGTATGTCTTGTACAGTTTATGTTATGGATATTGCCGATAGTTATATTATTCCATTGGGTTCTACACAAAAATTTAAAATGGATTATCTTGGTAACGATGCAAAATATATCATTGAAGATACTGCGGTTGCTTCAGAAGCTTCCGGGAAAATTACAGGAGTATCTGAGGGACAGACCAGTATGACCGTAGAATCACATGGAAAATCCTTTGATACAACTTTATATGTTGCACAGATCCAGCCAACATCTACCGAGGTTATGGAAGGAGAAGAAACTTCTGTTATGATCACAGGTCTTCCAGATGGTATAAGCCCTGTCTGGAGTTCTGCTGATGATAAGATCGCTAAAGTAGACGGAAATGGAAACATTACTGGAGTCAAAGAAGGGGAAACGGTTATTAAAGGAACCGTAAAAGGAATGGTATTTTCATGTAAGATAAAGGTATCTAAAGGGGATGCTACTGAAGCATCGTCAGAAGAAACATCGGGGGAGACAACGGAAAGTTCTTCCGAAGCAGCAGAAAGTACAACACAGGCAAAGAAAAATTAGAAATATTTTACTGAAAGACCCATGTTTTTTGCATGGGTCTTTCAGTAAGATAAAGGAGAATATATGCTAAGAGCAATCAAAATCATACATAGCTGGAACCAGATAAAAGAATATCGTTTTTTATCCGATTACTTTCGAATGATGGGAATTTATATTTGTGGATATACTCCACAAACAGACTGTTTATCTTCTGATTTTGATGTTGTAATTATTTTAAAAAAGGACATGGATAAAAATGATGTAGAAATGTTAGAAGATCTTCTTGTGGCAGCAGTGAACGAGGCACTTGACAAAGTAGATGAAGCATCTGCAGCAAGTATGTCCAAATTCACAGGAGGCATGAATGGATTACTATAGTAACCAGATCAGCAAATTGATTGACGAGCTGTCCAGATTGCCGGGCATTGGTGCAAAGTCAGCATCCAGACTGGCATTTCATCTGATACATATGCCGAAAGAAGAAGTGAAACGTCTGGCAGACACTATGGTCGAGGCAAGAGAAAATGTACGTTACTGCAAAGAATGCTGCACCCTGACGGATCAGGAACTCTGCCCAATCTGTAGTAATTTAAATCGCGATCATAAGACAATTATGGTTGTAGAGAATACAAGAGACCTGGCAGCTTACGAAAAGACAGGAAAATACAACGGCGTCTACCATGTACTTCACGGCGCAATCTCCCCGATGCTTGGCATCGGTCCGGGAGACATCAAGCTGAAAGAACTGATCCGGCGCCTGGAAGGCGATGTAGAAGAAGTCATCATTGCGACAAATTCAAGCCTGGAAGGCGAGACGACCGCGATGTATATCAGCAAGCTGATAAAACCCACTGGAGTCAAAGTCAGCCGCATTGCCAGCGGCGTGCCGGTAGGCGGAGATCTGGAGTATATTGATGAAGTAACCCTTTTAAGAGCACTGGAAGGCAGAATAGAGCTGTAGCTGCGGGGAAAAGCACAGGGAGATACAAAAAAGATGGATAAATACGAGTTTAATATTAAAGTTGAGCAGATAAAAAAGCTGGTCAATAAAAGTGATTATGAGACAGCCATGAAGATTGCGGATACCATTGACTGGCGCAGAGTCAAAAGTGTTATGATGCTGTGCACCATTAGTGACCTTTACAAGATCAATCGAAGATACGAGGATGCCAGAGATATGCTGCTTCTGGCATATGAACGCCGTCCGGGAGGAAGGACGATCTGCTATTCTCTGTGCGAACTTTCCATTAAAATGGAAGAGTATGTACAGGCTATCGAGTATTACAAAGAGTTTGTGCAGGTAGCGCCCAAGGATCCCGGCAGATATATTTTGCAGTACAAATTATATGAGGCGCAGGATGTCAGTCTGGAAGAGCGCATTGCTGTTCTGGAAGAACTGAAAAAGAGAGATTACAGAGAAAAATGGGCATATGAGTTGGCTTATCTATATCATAGAGTAGGACTTGCTGCCAGATGTGTAGAGGAATGTGATGAGCTGATCCTTTGGTTTGGCGAGGGCAAATACGTTATCAAGGCAATGGAGCTGAAAATGCTCCATCAGCCGCTAACACCGGAACAGCAGGAAAAATACGATCATCGTTTTGACGCGCCCGGTACGCAGCAGTATTCTCAGAATTATGCGCAGGATCCCGGTTATGGACAGAACGAAACTTATGATCCGAATCAGGGCTATGTGCAAGACGGAAGTTACGACCCGAATCAGGGCTATGCACAGGGCGGAAGTTATGACCCGAACCAGGGCTATGCACAAGACGGAAGTTATGACCCGAACCAGGGCTATGCACAGGATGGAAGTTATGACCCGAATCAGGGCTATGCACAGGATGGAAGTTACGATTCCAATCCGGACAATGTGCAGGAGGGGGCTTATGATCAGGTGATTGATGGCACCAGAGTCTATGAACCGGTGCAGCCGGTACAGCCCCAGCAGGCACCCGCGCAGCCGGCGGAAGATGATTTCGACATTCATGTGAAGACCATGGATGTGGGACAATATAATACGATCAATCTACAGGCAGAACTGGCAGCAGGCCTGCGGGAGGTACTGAGTGAGGACCATGCGAAGGAGACTTCGGATTCCATTACCCGTTCTATCGTGGCACCCATGATCGATCCCGGGGATTCCGATACGGAGTCTCTGGACTATCCGGAGATCGCAGATGTCAGTGAAGACGATCTGGAGCCGGAGACGGAGCAGATGGAGAGCTCGGAAGTATTCTTTGGGGAGACTGGAGAAATCGGCGATCTGTCACAGGTGCCCCAGGTAGAGACGGAAGAGATTCTGCCGGAAGAGCCTGTTGTTGCAAGAAGAACCGATGTAGTACCGGAGCTATCCGAAGTACAGAAGACATCGGAAGTACAGGAAATCGTGAAGGAACCGGAAGTACAGAAAGTACCGGAAGCTCCCGTAGAGCCACCCAAGGAACTGGCCGATGTGCTGGCACAGGAATCCGACGGTCAGATCAGCCTGGTAATGCCGGAGGCAGAGAGCATTGAGAAACAGATCACCGGCCAGATGAATATCGAGGATATTCTGGCAGAGTGGGAACGCAAGAAGAAGGAGAACCTGGAGAAGAGAGAAGAAGAGGTTCGCCAACATGTATTACAGCAGACCGGAGCCATGTTCACGGAGTTTGAGCAGGCGGTAAGAGACGGATTGCTGGAAAAACTGGAAAAAGAAAAAGCTGCGGACACGGCAGATACCGTGGCAGAAGATACAACAGATACCGATGAGGTAGAAGAGCTGGAAGAGATCACGGAAGAGCCTGCCACAGAGGAACCCGTGGAAGAATTGACGGAGGCTGCTCCTGTAGAGGAAGCGGAACAAGAGCCTGTAGAAGAGCTTCCGGAAGAGGATACTGTAGAAGAACTCGCGGAAGAACCTGCATATGAGCCGGAAGCAGAAGAATTTGAGGAACCGGAAGCAGAAATCTATGAGCAGGAAGAAATCGTAGACGAGGAACAGGCAGAACCGGAAGAAGCAATGGATGACGAGCCTGTAGAGGAGCCCACGGCGGAAGCAGTAGAATCGGTAGATGAGGAAACAGCCAGCGAAGAGATAGAACTGACGGCTGAGGAAACGCCGGAGGCCGGGGAAGCACCGGAACAGCCGGAGCGCCCCGCAGTAGAGCGAGACAAAGCAAAGGTTCGTGCGCTTACCAGAGAAGAGAGAGAACTGTACGCACCCTTTATCCAGAGCAGATCTGCCAGAGAGCAGTTAGTCAAGGCCATTGATAATATCAGTCTGGCAGCCTACACCGGCAACGTGATCATCACTGGAGAAGAGGGTATGGATACCTTATCTCTGGCGAAGAACATGGTTCGCGAAATTCAGGCAACCGACAGCAATTTCTCCGGAAAAGTGGCAAAGATCTCTGGACATGCATTGAATAAAAAGGATACTGCAGATACCTTATCCAAGCTGAAAAACGGCGCGCTGATCATTTGCAAGGCATCCGAAATGAACGATGCTACGGCAAATGTACTTCACAAGGCATTGCAGCAGGAGAGTCAGGGAATCGTAATTATTCTGGAAGATACGAAGAGGGATATTGATAAATTCCTCGAGAAACATGAAAAATTGAGAGAGTGCTTTACCGCACGAATGGATGTGGAAGCCCTCAGCAATAACACGCTGGTGGCATTCGGCAAACAGTATGCACGGGAGATGGAATACTCTATTGACGAACTCGGAGAGCTGGCGTTACATACCAGAATCGAAGATATGCAGACGATAGATCATGTGGTTACGGTAGTGGATGTAAAGCAGATCGTGGATGAAGCGATCGCTCATGCAAATAAAAAGACATTGAAGCATTTCTTCGATGTACTGTTCGCCAAGAGATATGACGATGAGGATATGATCATCCTCACCGAGAAAGATTTTGTATAACTTATTCTGAACAGTTAAATTTTATAGCGGGAGGCGCGGCCATGACGAAGGAGAAGGTATTTATTTCCGAAGCAGATCAGTATCTTTTTGCCCAGGGGACCCATTATGATATTTACAAAAAACTGGGTGCACATCTGTCGGTGGAAGACGGCGTGCAGGGAGTCTATTTCGGGGTATGGGCACCAAATGCAGCACAGGTGAATGTCA
>ERZ826220.2838-NODE-2838-length-14162-cov-4.301411_pt1 | contig 14162 bp, 13 predicted proteins | sample MGYA00519927_ERZ826220 | MGnify/ENA primary metagenome ERZ826220 (study PRJEB31778, sample SAMEA3449225) | human gut metagenome | biome: human gut; feature: human-associated habitat; material: faeces | place: United Kingdom | collected 2010/2012 ...
CCCCATGGTTTTGTTCTTCCTTCTGGTACTTCAAAACCTTCTGGCAGATCATCAAGCTCCTGAAATACATATTCAACATTGATCTGTTCTTTGATCCTGTTTCCGATGATCTCTTCAAACTCCTTGAAAATGTCTTTGCGGATAATAAAGACTACTTTATTAAATCCTGCTTCTTTTGCATCATGAATGGAATAATCCATGATAATTTCTCCGTTTGGTCCCATCTGGCTAACTGTTTGATTCCTTCTCCAAATCTAGAGCCAATTCCAGCTGCCATGATAATTAATGTTGTATTCATTCGTATTTTCTCCCCTTTACAATATAAAAGTCCTTTTTTTATAAAAAGTGAATCTATTTTTCAAATTTTTTCGTATTTTTTATTCAATATAACTATTCACTTTATAGACTGATTTCTTAATGTCCCTGTGAACTTAAGCTTTGCATATAATTTCTTCCTTCAAAAGCTAATATTGTTTTATAACCCTAGACTTCTCTAGGGTTATAAAACAATTTTAATCCGTAACTTTGTAACTATTATTTAATCTTATGCTAATTTTTAGTATTTAAACAGTTAAAAATATTCTTTATTTACAACAGACTATATAACATTTTATTTCCGTACTATATTTTATATAATCATATTATATATGCATTAAATATAAATAATTTTTTACATAATAAAATTTAATTACTATTTTCCAATACTCTTTGTTATTCAATCATATAAATTGCTGATTATTAATTTCTAGTACAACTTATAATTTTGAAATTTTATTCAATATTTTTATTAATAATTTTTGATAAGATATCTGTCTATTTGAATAATTTTTTAAAAAATATTTAATCACTTCTTCTGGAATTTCTAATCCACTACTATATTTTCTCAAAATATCATCAGATGGATTTTTTTTCCCTTTTTCAATTTCTGTTATATATGATTTTGAAATACTAGTTTTTTTTGACAACTCAGAAATTGATAAATCATTTGCTATTCTTAAAAGTCTTAAAACTTCCCCTATTTCGCTCCGAACAATATTTTGATGCATTTTTTCCTCCTTTCTTTATAATATTCATTATATATAACATATCGCTCTAATCTGACTCTCTTGTCAGCTATTTAACTTGATTGTTAAACAGCTGACCCAAGTCTTAACCCCATTTTTTACTTTATATAACCAAGGATACTAATAATAATTCTTATAGCAGCAACTGCCACTTTATCGATTCCTGGATGTTCTTCTACCCATTTACAGAAAATTACCATTTTCTCCCAAGCCTTCAGTAAAAAACGCTTAGAGCGCTTTTTCATCCGGTTTCTCCTTTCCTTAAAATTTTTCTGCTTTTTTATGCATAGATGATATCATCCTTTTTCAATAATGTCAAGCGTAATTTTTTCGCAATTTTAATTAATATAATCTTGTCATTTGTTTTCTTCCATATACTTCTTAGCATCCTTCATAAAACTAACAGCAATCAACACAATCACCGCTCCAACAGGAAATGCCGCAACAATACTAACACTCTGCAAGTTACTCATAGAACTCTTAGCAAACAATAAAGCTATTGGCAATAAAATCAACAAAATACACCACATTAACTGAATTCCCTTATGTGGCTGTTCATCTTCTTCTAATCTATGGTAGCTATAACAAGATGCAGTCAACGCAATAGAATCAAAAGATGTAGCATAAAATGCAATCATCGTAATTAATATCACAGCCATAACTACTGGTGCACATGGCAGTGTTTTTATAATAGAAACAATCATTCCATATAAATCACCAGTTTTTGTATATTGTGCAATAAAATCTTTAACTCCAGACATTTGAAGTCCCATAGAATAATTTCCTAAAATGATGAAACTGGTTAATGTTGATCCAACTCCAAATGCATATCCACCCAGAATAGTCTGTCTAACAGTTCTACCTCTTGAAATATTTCCAATGAAAAACGGAGCTGCTACGCACCATACCATCCAATATGCCCAATAATAAATTGTCCAATTTTGTGGAAAATTCGTCTTTCGAAGCGGATCTGTAAATGTTGATAAATCTACAAAATTTTGAATCATCTTTCCTAATGATGAAAATCCACTTTCAATAATATATCTTGTTTCTCCACCAAATAATAATACATACGCTAATAAGCCAAAGAATAAATAAATACAAGCATTTGCTAAAAAACTAATTCCTTTAAATCCATGTAATAAAGAATATGTATATACCGCACATGTAATAAGTAAAATAATAATATTGATCACTGTTCTACTTACTTGAATATGTAAAAATTCGCCTATGATTGTTGCCATTAATGGCGTTGCGACACTAAATGTTGTCGCTGTTCCCGCTAATAAAGCAAATACCGCTAAAAGATCTATAACTCTTCCAATAAAGCCATCTGTATGTTTTCCTAGAATTGGTCTGCATGCTTCAGAATATTTTTGACGATTTCTTTTTCTTACATGTAGCATAAATCCAAATGCAACTGCCAATACTAAATAAAATCCCCAAGGAATAAAGCTCCAATGAAATAATGGATATACCCCTGCCCATTCCTGAACACTTCCCATTTCCTTAATATGTGGATCTGTTGCATACAGTACCCACTCTGAAAATGAATAAAATAAAATATCTGCTGCCAATCCGCAAGTAAACATCATTGCTCCCCATGCAAAAAATGGATATTTTGGCTTCTCATCTGGATGCCCTAATACTATATTTCCATATCTAGAACTTGCAATATACAAAGATAAGATAAAAATTCCTAACCCTATGATAAGGTAGTATGTTCCAAATGTATCTCCAAAGAAAAATCTAATCTCACTTAATACTACATTTGATTGCTCTGGTGCAAAGAAAAACAAAACACATAATGCAATAACTATTGCCAATGGCAAAATTGTAATCATCCAATCAATCTGACCTTTTTTCTTTTTTACTTCCCTATTCATTTATTTTCCCTCCAAATATTTCTTATAATTTTCATCTAATTGTGCTAATTCGCTTAAATTATCTATCTCAACAATATCCCCTTCTTTCATTGGTTTTATTCCCAATTTATATTCTTCTGGGTAACAAAACATTGCAATATCATCCCAGTAAATCTGACGATTTTTCTTTTCCTCAAATTCAATTTCCAGATGTTTTTTTAACTTCGCACCATCATTTTCTGACCAACGAGAAATACTATATAATTGCCATCCTCTATTTCCACCATTTCTACTACAAGATGTTACAATTCCATCTTCAACAGTTTGCAACCATTCATCAGTATCATGTTCCACCCATACACTGTTATATCCTGATCGTTCAAATTCTGGTTTTAAAATTTCTGTATTGTAAATAATCTGATCTCCATCAAGAATCATAACATTGTTTAAATATTGTCTTGCTACATATAATGATGAAATATTATTGCACTCGTCATAATAAGGATTTTCTATCAATTTAACTCCTTCAAATTCTTCTTCTAAAACTTTGAATTTTTCTTTTAAATAGCCAACTACTACATAAATTTCTGTAATTCCATTTTCATGCAATCCATTGATGACTGTATCGATCATCCTAACTCCATTTACTTTAACTAATGGTTTTGGAGTTTCTAATGTAACTGGCTGCATTCTACTTCCAAGTCCTGCAGCCATAATAATTGCTCTTTCTACTTTATACATTGCAAAAATCCTCTCTTACTCATCTTCTAGTTTTTGTAATTCTTCTTTTACAATTCGATAATATTCCTTTGCATATCGATACTGACGAAGTGAATATTCTCCAAATTCAACTCCTAAATTTCTTTTATATTCACACCAGTTACTCCACAGCAATCCGCCAATTGCAATATAACAATAAATTTTTGTTCTAATACTTTTACTACATTCATTCATAAAATAAGCATCTATCAAATGATCCACCTGTGTTCTGTTATATAAAGAGTAAATACAAAACATTGCAACATCTACATGAGGATCCTGCATTCCTGCATACTCCCAATCTATTAATCGAATATCTTCCTTACCATCTTTTTCTACAAATAAAAAATTGTCTGGAACAGCATCTATATGCGTCAACACCTTCTCTTCTGTATTTTGTTCTACATATTTTTTTAAAGATAATACATTTTCTTTTGTCTTTAAATAATCTTTATATACCGATGATTTTCCATCCCATAATTTTTCGTAAAATTCAATCTGACCAAATAAATCAAACTCATGATTGACTTTCAATTTCTTTTCATGAAAATCACGCAAACGATTCATGCATTTTTTTACATCTTCTTCATTTAAAGGATCACAAACTCTTGCATCTTTTAAAAACTCTGTAATCTTATATCCGTTATCTGGATTGATATATACAATATCATCACAAATATTTTTATCTTTTATGCAATTATATACTTCTGCTTCTTCTCTACGATTTATTAATTGATCTGTTCCTTCTCCTGGAATACGCATAATATATTTTCTTGATCTGCACTCAAATAAAAATGATCTATTTGTCATTCCTTTTTTCAAAACTGATATATTAACCACTTCATCTGCATTAATATTTAACGCTTGGCAAATAACATCAATTGCATCTGTTTTCAGCTGATCAGAATCGCTATCCAATTCCCTTAATTGCTCATATGTATTAATCTCAACAACATCCAATGAATGAACAACTTTTGCACAAACAATCATGCGATCTTTTTTATATAACGCTTCTTCCCAAAATGCATCATCATAACGATGATCCTTTGACAACTCTATAATTCTCTGTTTGACAATTTCAGCATCTTCTTTTACTAAATACGAAATACCAACCATAGAATTTCCACCCTTATTCTTTTGCACTGAAACTAATTCCATTTTACGATTAACTCTGACATTACTCTCATCATCAACCAAATCACTCACCATATACCATGAATATAACTCATTTTTTGAAAATGGATTCTTATTACACCATATATCACAAGGAATAATATATGCATTTTCTAAATAATCTACTGCTAATTTCATTGAATGCAAATTATTTTTTGTTGCATATTCTGAATTGACTATTAGTTCCACACCAAATTGATCAATTAAATATTCATATTGTTCTTTCATAAATCCTACAACAACATAAATCTCTGTAATTCCAACTTCATGTAATTGTTTAATAGTTCTTTCAATTAATACTTCTCCATTAACTTCTAATAAACCTTTAGATGTTTCTGTATTGATTGGAACCATCCGCATACCAAAACCTGCTGCTAAAATAACTGCTCTTTTAGGTTTTCTATATTCCATTTCTTTATATGCTTTCCTAGTTAGCCTTACAGATTCATCTACATATCCATTTTTTATTAATGATTTTATAGAACGATTTACAACTCCCAAAGAATGCTTTGTCCTTTCCGCTAATATTCTTTGATTTATATATGATTCTAATAATAAATTCTTTAATATATCTCTCTCTTGTATGTTCATTTATCTCTCCCTTCCTTGCTTCATGAACATTTCATCAAAAAGAATCCGACTCTTTTAAGAGTCGGCAATAGAATTGTTCTTTAAATATGCTTATCTTTCTTCTTTAATAATCCTATTTTATTTATCAATTCTCTTCTTTTGAAAACTATAATAATGCACAATAATAATAATATGAAATATCTTAATAACGTATAACTAAATAAGAAATTGCAAAAAACTCCAATAAAAATCATAATAGCTGAAAGTAAAACAATCGTCTTGTAATTATATAAATTATGACCTGGTATATATGAATACAATATTTTTTGGCTTACAATACAATGTCCAATACTGTATAAAATATAACATATTAACGTTGTATAACCAGCTGCTATATATCCAAACTCTCTTATAAAGAAATAATTTAGTATAATATTTATTCCAGCTGCTAATATTGATGATATCATCAAAAACTGTGTTTTCTCAAAATAGAATTGTGGAACAGCTAAAATATTATACAAGAAAATAAAAAATACGCTTGCCGCCACTGGGGGAATTACATATGCAGCACTCGAATATCCTGACGATCCAAATATCAATACTAATTCTGGACTAAGGAACATCAAAAATAAAGAAATTCCACCAACAATTAATAACAAAAAATCTATCGTATTAGATATTCCATCATAATCTTTTGATTTAATTTTTTGATATACCCATGGTGTAAATGAATTTGATATAGCATTTGTAAAAATCTGAATAAGCATACCTATATTATACGCAACACTATAAAACGCAACCTCAGATGTACCAACCATTTTATTAATCATTATTTGGTCACCTTTATTCAAAATCATTCCTGATAGATAATGTGGTAATAACGGAATTGCTAATCCTAATGCATACTTCCAATATTCATAATTGTACCAACACTTTCCATGAACAAATTGTCTAATCATAATAATTCCACAAAAAGCCACTTCTACAATTACAACTGAAACTACTCGTGCTGTTGCTTTATCATCTGATGCAAATACGAAAATCAATCCTAATATTGGATTTAATATAGATTTACTCACTGTTATTAGTACTAATTTTTTATATTTATACTCAAATCGCTGTCTTCCTGACCAAAAACTTAATGCAGGTGTAAATGCCATTTCTATGAACATTAAAAAAATGAGATGTGGAGATAATCCTAAAAAATCACTCCAAACTGAATGCGTTACTAAAAAAATTAAAAACACACCAAAAGTAATTGTTAAGGTTAATCCTTGCATTGATGATACATATCTATCTCTATCTTGCTTTTGATCATATTTATTCATACCATTTGTAAATACTCCATAATATAAATATAATGAAGTCACAATAGTCAATATCTGTAACCATGATAAATACAAACTATATGTACCATATTCTTTTGTTGATAATACTCTAGTAAAAATGGGTACAACAACAAATGAAATCCCCTTTTGTAAAATACTGCATGCCGTAAACCACAAAGCCGCTTTTACTTGAATACTACTATTTTTATACTTATTAATAACTCCTGTAACATTCACAATTACTTTCCTTCCTGTATTTTTCACTTTTCATTTAACAAGTTATCGCAAATCATTTTTCCTATGTTTTCACCCTTTAACAATTTTATATATTCTTTTCTTTTTTCAAATAGAATATCTCCATCCTTAGAAAGCTTCTCTACCTTTTTAAAAGTTGTTTCCACATTTTCGCTCAAATATAATCCATTAACAACAAGTTCATCCATATTATCAACTTTATCTAAATATAGAACTGGCTTATTCATAATATAAAATTCAATCATTATAGATGTATAATCACAAATAACACAATCCGCTTTTTGTAATGCTCCTAAATAACTTTCACTTGCATCCAATGTTACATTACCTAACTTTTCTATTCTTCGTTTATATTCAACTATTTCATTTTCAGTTAAAATATTTTTATTTATATAATTAGAAAACATTAATGGATGTGGACGAATTATTAATTCTAAGTCTTTTCTGAGCTCAAAAAAATCTAATATAGTATTTCGATATTCCATAAAAGAACTTTTCTCATTATTATCTTTTGATGTAGTCCACCTTGGTAACCATAAAAATGTCTGTATTTTATTATTATTATTATTATTTGTTTTTATTAAATCAAATCTAGGAAATCCTATATCATATACAATCTGACTTTTTTCCTTTTTTTCACAATAAGATAATTTATTTTTGCAATAATCAAAAGTTTTTTTACAATCACAAAATAATTTTTTCGCTGTACATAATAATTCTCTTTGAAAACAATTCTCAATCATTTTTTCTCCATCAGCAAAAAAATGTCCGTATGGAATATAACATAAGTCTGCGTATTTGCTCATTTTATCAAAACTATATTCATCCGGATATTCATGCGTATATGGAAGTCCTAAAAAAATATATTTTGCATTTAATTCTTTTAAATCAATAAATTTTTCTTTTTTAAAATCAAAAGAAGATATCGATTCATGTTTTCCTGGCAATTTCTTACAAAATTCTAAATTTCCCATAATAGTTTCATATTTCATTTTATTTTCATCTGCTGTATGGTCATACCTCGGCAATGCCACAAGAATTACCTTGACATTATTTTTTTTTGTCATTTGATAATAAACTGACATTACAGAAGTAAATATTTCAGTTCTTTGCACTAAAAAAACAATATTTGTCTTTTCTTCTATGCAGCAAATATTTTTCATTTTTAAACGTTGTATTCTATAATAATATTTATTGTAAATAATTTTTTTTATAAATTTCTTCAAATTTTTATTCATTTATTATTTCTTTCTGTAACTTAATTTTATATTACTTTTTACCTATATCAACTATTGTCTTATAAATCTGATATAAATCAGCTTTTGCAGTAAATAAATCATATCCAGCTTTTCTTATTTCTGGTGTATAATCAATTATATTTTTCTCATTTCTTATTTTACATTTTTTAATCTCTTGAGCCCATTCTTTAGCTCCTAAATCTAACGAATAATACTGTATTAAATCTGTAACTTGAGTTTCTTTTGGTACAACATCTGATGCAAATGTCGGAAGCGAATTAGCTTGAGCCTCAATATATGTAATTCCTAATCCTTCCCATAATGATGGCATCACAAATGCATCCATTGCAGAATACCATTTATAAACATCACTTTTACTTCCAACCCACAACATCTCATTTTCTATACCATATTCTTTTACTTTTTCTTTCATTTTAATCAAAATAGGATCATCTTTTTTAGGCGCAGAACCAACCCATAAAAATTTAATATTCATTCCTGATTTTATTAATTCATTTACAATATCAATCATAAAACAAGGGTTTTTCTGACTTGCATATCTGCAAACTGTTCCTAACACAAATATATCATCAGAAACATCTAATTCTTTTCTAATTTTATTTCTTTCATTTCTGTCAAATTGAAATTTCTGTACATCTATTGCATTTCTCAAAATCTTAAAATTCTTTTTTCCAAAAGAATCTTTTCCTGCTTGTTCAGAACATGCTACTAATGAATCTGCAAATATTTTATATGTAATATTACACCCTTTTTCTAAAATTCTTCGTTTAATTCCTCCAGGAATTTTAGTATTATGACTATGAAATATTACATTTTTAATACCATAATGATGTGCCATAATAGCTAATTCTACTGTTTGTGCATTCATCTGATTAATATGCACTATATCATATTGATTATCTTTTAAAATTCTTTTCATTTGTTTAATTGAATTTTTATTTTTTTTTACCAAAAAAATTTTTCCATCATTATTTTTTATATGCTCAATATAAGGTGAATCAAAATCTAAAAACTGTATAAAATCAACATCTATTTTATGTTCTATCAATGTATCATATTGATTCATAATGACTGTTGCTACTCCATTGGCAACTCTTAAATTATTTAAAACAATAAGTATTTTCATCTCATATCACCACTTTCTATTATAGTAATTTTTTACTTTTAGTTCCAAAAAAATTCATATGGTAATACACCATAAGAATTTACCCCTGATGATTTGTAAAAAATCAAAAACATAATCATCATATAAATATAAACAAAGCCCTCAACTATTCTTTTATTATATTTCATTTTTATATTAGCTACTGCTCTAGCCATCAATGAAAATGAGAAAAAATAAACATAGAATCCCATTCTAGAAAAAATATAACTTTGAAAAATTAAAATTCTAAAAATCAGTGCCGTAATAGACATATAAATCAAAAAATTTGTTGGTAATTGTAGCACTTCTGATGTTTTAATTTTATCTTCTTTAAAAAAAACAATTTTTATTTTTTTCTTTATGCTTATTTCTGATTCAATAATTTTATCTTTTTTAATCAAGAATAAAACTGCTATAAACAATGCAATGGCATGCATAGAAATTTGAAATATACTATTAGCTGACACATCTATTCCTGCTCCATGATAACTTCCACTTTCAAAATAAACAGAAAATTGTCTAAAAATAGTTTTTATTAAAATAGATACAATTCTATCTAAAAATAGTGCTCCAACTAACAATATAATAATATATCTTCGTATGTTTTTTTTGTTATTTTCTAAATACATTAACGGTATAAACATTAAACATATAATTGCCGATTGATGTATTGACGTTGCCAGTAAAACAGTACATAAATATTTTATATAATTTTTTTCCATTAAAAAATCAAGTCCAAACAAAATTATTGATATAGCTAACGCCTGAGCTATAATGTTTAAATACATCATCATTGTAAATGAAGTAATAAACATAAATGTTTCTAAGACAACATTATCTGAATGTTTATAAATATATCTTGCATTAGATCCATATACAATAAAACTCGTAACAAATATAAACCATTGTGGATTATCACTAATAATACCTAATATCTTATCAAATACAATAAATCCCATATCATATGTATGTACATGATAAAAATTTGATAACTCTCTCCATCCTAAGTTTGCTATTACTGTAAATCTATTAGCATAATGACTAGCTAAATCTATTCCTACTGTATATTTTCTTAAACCTGAAAAAAGAATCAATATCATAAATGAAGAAAAAACAAACCATTTTCTTTTTTTTCCAAATAGGATTCCATTTATTAGAATTATAGTTAAAATCACAATATATATATACATTAGTTGTCTCCCTCATTTTAAATACGTTTCAAAAAATACTTTAAATTTTCTGGAATAATATTCTTTATAGTCCTTTTGGCACTAAATTTAGGTTTCAAAGTTTTCATTAACTCATCCACATTTTCCAAGTCTGTATACTCTTGTCCTGTTTTTTTTGCACATGATATTATACTTCTATTATGTGCGACAATTTTATCAAATGTGCTTTCTTCAATTATTATTTTATCTTTTATATTGTTAAATAACTTTTCACCTTTTGTAGAACATATTACAACTGCAGAAGCCCCATGTTTTGCTGGAAACTGCGGATGCTCCTTCTCTATTCCCCAATAATCACTTAATAAAATATCCGCTATTCTATCTGATTCTTTATATTTACAATGATAACAAGTTTTTCTTAACGTTTTTCCTTGTAAAAAAGCTCCATAATAAGGATCGTTATATGATAAATAATACTTTTCTTTTCCATTTTTAAAATTAACACAAAGCTTATAATGTTCACCTTTTTTATGTTTCTTTTTATTTCTAAATGTATATTGATTAACTGTCTGATTATTTTTTCTTTCCATCCATTTAATATACTCTTCAAAAAGTCCCGGCGATGGAACTCCATGACAAGCCACTTCAACAGTTATCAACTTATCATAATCCTTTTTTAGATATTTTTTTAATCCTGCAATTTGACATCCTGTCCCACTATATAACACAACTTTATCATTCAATAAATATCTTTTAACTTCTTCAAATGTTCTCTCTGTATTTGACTGTACATATTTTGACTGTTGAATATATTTTAAATCTTGTATTTTCTCTACCATTCTATGATGTACTGACTTATTATCGTTCCAGGAACAACCATATACAACACCCGAATGCATTATAATATACTTTGCAATTTCGCTAAACACTCCTCCTGAAGTACTTCTATCTATTGCATCTTTATCTTTTGTAATAGCTGCATATGATCCTATAACTGAATTATATTGATTTTTTTCTATTTCTGGACAAACATTTTTACAAAGCCCACAATCAATACATGTTTGTTCATCCACCGTTGGTACATAAAATCCTCTCGTATTTTTTTTCATTAAAATACTTTTTTTAGGACAAATCTGAAAACACGCTCCACATCCACAACATCTATCTTCAATTACACCAGCTATATTTTTTTTCACTATTTTCTCCCCATAACATTATCTAATGCATCTAGCAGCCATTTTCCTGATTTTTCTGCTTCTCTCATTACTATTTGATTTATTTTATCAAAATTTATTTCTTTTAATTCATAAATAGAGTCAATATTTTTTTCATCAATCAATCTATCTTCTTCTTGTAATAATTTCACTAAATTATATACTCTGGAATTTTCAGATTTCTTATCTGTATCCTGAAAACGCTTAAATAAAATAAATTCTTTATTAAAAATAGACGAAAATATACATCCATGAAATGAATCTGTACAAACACATTCTGCATTTTGAATCAAATTTAACCATTCCTGCGGTCCTGCATCGACCATTTCTTTAAATCCTGTATCAAACGGACCTTTTGAAGTTGGTACTATAACAACCTTCAATTTTTTTGACTCAGCAAATTTTTTTACTGCTTTTATATAAATTGGATTTGGTGTTAATAAATAACAAAACATATAGTTATCTTTAATAATACGTTCCCCTGTGTATTTTTTCCAATCATTTTTTCCAATAAGCAATGTTGGATCAATAACAACTGGAACATCCTTTCCTGTAATCTCTTTTACTATATCTTTTCCTTGTGGTTCCCTTACAGAAATATAATCAAATCCTTTTAAATACTTAGAAATTTTATTTTTCTTTTCTTGAGTTGTATCCATAACCCCAAAGCTAGGTGCATAAGCAATTTTTGATTTACTTTCCTCTAAAAATGAAAAATAAAAAACAGGATTCATTAATGCTGGAGACCAAATCTGATCACTACCACAAATAAATATATCATATTTTTCTGCTTCTTTTTTTATTTCAGCTGGATTTTTACAGACACCACTTATTTTCATATTTTTTTTCTTAAACTCAGCAAAACGTTTGCTTCTAACATCAAATTTCTTAGAATCCTTATATTCTCTTTTTCTTTTTGCTTCTTTATATTTTCCTAAAAAAAGTTTAGGCGAATTTTTATTCACCAACCAATTTAATAACTTAGTTTTCAATGATGCATTATAATCCAAATCCGTCACATCATATCCATTATTCACTAAATATTTCTGAAGGGCTAATGCTTGTAGCACACTTCCATAATTTCCATTATTTAACCATGTTAACTTTGCTATTTTTCTACTCATATATCTTATCTTTCCTTCTTCTATCTTTCAAATAATCGTTCGTGCTCTTTAGCCACCCTTTTAACATTAAATCTTTCGGCAACCTCTCTTTTTCCTTCTGAAACCAATTTCTTTTTCAAATTCTCATCCTGATAAATCTCAATCACATTCTCAGCAATCTTCTCATCATCATCCACTGGAGCCAACAATCCATTCACATGATCTTGTACGATAAAAGGAATTGCATCCACATCAGTCGCCACAATCGGCTTATTTGCCAACATATATTCTGGCAATACCAATCCAAAACCTTCCCATCTAGAAATCAAAACGGCAATATCAAGAATCTTAATATATTCCATAGGTCTTCTAGTCCAACCAGCAAGAATAAATGAATCCGTCAACTCATTATCATCAACTTCCTGTTGCACTTCATCCCAATCCGGTCCATCTCCAACAATAAGAAAAAAAGCTTTTGGTATTATTTCTTTAATTCTCTTTGCTGCCTTTACAAACACATCTGGTGCCTTCTGTTCTGCCAGTCTTCCCACCATGCCAACAACAAATGCATCTTCTGGAATTTCTAAAAGTTCTCTCGTATCCATATGATAATCCATATTATACTCATCGAAATCAATCCCATTATAAATTACCTTAAGCTTTTTTTTACCACAAATCCTATATTTTAATGCTGATCTTTTCTCAGCCCCCGAAATACAAATAATCGTTGAACAAAATGGTGCCAACACCTTTTCAATTCCAACATATATTAATTTCTTTAACTTATTTCCCCTCATATTAAATGCCCATCCATGTGGATTATACACACACTTATTTTTTAATCCCATGTTTGCAATTCGTCCTAATGCTCCTGCCTTACTAGAATGGCAATAAACAATATCCGGCTTATATTTCTTCAACAACTTACGTATTGCCTTAATCGCATTTAAATCACTTTTTGGATCAATACTTCTGATCATATCCACATTTTCAAAAGCATCTACCAAATTCACATAGTTTTTCCTCTTATATTGATTTGAAACAATCAGAATAATCTCGTATTTTTCCCTATTACTATATTTAAGTAAGGACCTTAAATATCGTTCCACACCTCCGGGAGATTGTGCAATATGAACAATTCTTATCTTTCTCTCTTCTGACATCGAATTTCCCTTCTTAATTCATCATCAACTTTTCTTCTACTCCTACTGTGCCCCATCATCCCCACAAACAACAAGCCACACTGTCTTAAACAATAT
>ERZ826220.2841-NODE-2841-length-14156-cov-2.884689_pt1 | contig 14156 bp, 12 predicted proteins | sample MGYA00519927_ERZ826220 | MGnify/ENA primary metagenome ERZ826220 (study PRJEB31778, sample SAMEA3449225) | human gut metagenome | biome: human gut; feature: human-associated habitat; material: faeces | place: United Kingdom | collected 2010/2012 ...
TATTTCCCGGTTTCCGGGGAAGTTGTTCCGATTCATTCAGGCGGGCAGATTACCGGTATGGCACTTTCGGCACGCAACGTATCGGATGAAGAAATGCAGAAACGTTTCTTTGACATGGCCGTGGAGGAAAGTTCTATTTACCCTTGGCAGTTTGATGTGGAGAGTAATAGTTTCATCTTTCCGCAAGGTTTTCTTGTTCGTTTTGGTTATGATGAGTCGATTACTTCCATCACCCGCGACGAAATGGATCGTATGGTTTATCCGGAGGATTTGAAGGAAATGCCTAGGGAACTTTTCAACGAAGGACCTATGGGGCTCAAGGAGATCTGGGCCCGGGAGGCATAAATTCAGAAATAGGAGGGGCGAGAGATATGCTGGAGGCGGGTATCATCCACACGCAGGAGACCTGTCTGCGCCTGGCGCTGATCCAGGACAGCTGCTTCGGAAGGACCCGGAGGGTCGTCCGGGGCGTGATTGCGATGATCCCGGTACTCATCGGCTACTTCGTTGGCTTTGACCGGCTGGGAGGTATTCTGCTGTTGGTCCTGGGGGTCATGATCTACTGTACCACGGGAAATATGTACGAGCGCGATGCGGAGAAAGCCTACCAGATGACGCCGGAGAAGTACCGGAGAGTGAACTATTACTTTCGGGAGAACGATCTTCTGGTGGAGTCCGGCGGTGCACAGAGAGCAACACCTTACGCCGATATCATAGGGCTAATTTCGGATGGAACGTATTACTATCTTTTTGTGAACCAGAGTCAAGCATATATGATGCAGTTAAAGAATGCCTCCCGAAAGGATGAGGACCATTTTGAGGCGGTCCTGCAGGAGAAAACAGGGAAGAAGTGGAAGTATAAACTGCCGAAGGAGCCGTTTTTCCACGCAATGCGCAAGCAGCTGCGGGAAAAACGAGGCCGCTGAGGAGGCACGGAAATGCAAAGCATGATCTTTGGCGCGGGGTCTTTGGGGACGATCTTGGGTGCTCTCCTGACGGAAGGCGGAGCGGATGTGACGCTCGTGAGCCGCAACGAAGCGCACATCCGTGCGCTGCAGCAGAAGGGAGCAACCATTACGGGAACGATGGAAAAGTGCGTTCCGGTGAAGGCGTGTCTTCCGGAGGAACTGCATGGCAGCTATGACCTGATCCTCCTTATGACCAAGCAACTGGACAATCCTGGGAATGTTGTTCGCCTTCTGCCGCGGCTGCGGGAGGGGGGGGCCTTCTGCTGTCTGCAGAATGGTATTCCGGAACTCTCTCTCCAGGGAGTGGTGCCGGACAAGACCATTCTTGGGGGCGTTGTAGCTTGGAGCGCCACATGGCAGGGGCCTGGTGTCAGTGAGCTTACATCTCCGCCGGACTCCGTGGGAGTTACACTGGGAAGTCCCTTTTCTCCGCAGGTGGAGACCATGCTGGCGCAGGCTGCGGAGTTGCTTCGTCAGGCGGGCTGGGTCAGGATTGAAGAAGATATCCTCTCCATGCGATGGAGCAAGCTACTGGTCAATGCTTCAGTCAGCGCCCTTTCCAGCAGTTTGGGACTGCCTTGTGGCGGTGTGACACATGATCCGAAGTTTCAGGAACTATCTCTTCGAGTACTGAAGGAGTGCGTGGACGTAGGCCGGGCGCGGGGAGTGCAGTTCCGGCCGGTAAATGGTTATCCTGTGGCGGAAGTCCTCTATTTTACCGATGCAGCTGGGCTGCAGCGGGCGCGGGAGCGGATGCCGGAGGTCTTTGATTCAATTCGGACATCGGTTTCTAGTATCCTGCAGGATTTGCGGCGGGGCCGGACCACGGAGGTAGAGGCCATCAGCGGTATCGTGTGTCGCTGTGGAAGGGCTTCCGGAATTCCGACTCCCTTCAATGATCGGGTGGTGGATGTAATCCGGGAGATCCAACAAGGCCGACGGCTCTGCGGGCCAGAGAACTTCGCTGCCTATCAGGAACTTCTGGCACGGCCTGTCGCCGGAAAAGAAAACGAATGACATCCGTATCACCAAGGACGGAAGGAGTACATGATGAACGCAAGAATTGTGAGTTTTATTGAAGGTGGCTGCCGCAGGGAGGATGCGCAAACGACGGGTGTATATCCGGAAAGCATCAATCAGCTGGGAAATGGAACCATTTTTCTGGTGGATTGCGGGATAGAAGACCGCCTGTGTGCCGTGAATTGCCCTGATTTTTCAGGGGAGGCGTTCCGAGCTGGTGGGCAGGACTGTGTCCTGGTCCCGCTGGACCATGCCTGCGCCGAAAACCTGCGGCGACTGCTGCCGTTTACTGCGCCGTCTCCTGTACTGCGGGAACAGCGGACCATCGGTCTGGGGGATCGGCTCGGTATCGCTGCGGATGGGCAGATCCGTGCGCTGGAGGGATATGATGCCTTCCCGGTCTTTGCCCAGCAGAGCATCCGGGAACTAACACTCACGGGACGGAGTTTTTATGATGTGCTGGATTGTGCCTCTTTTGCGGTCTTCCGCAATGGTTTTCACCGTTCCTTTGGTGCAGATGGTGATCACCTGAAAACGGAGGGTGAGGTACGCCTGGCCATTGACTGCGGCTATACCATGATTACCCTGGACTGCAGTGAACATATTCACGGGGAAGCCCAGAACATGTCTTTGGCGCAGCTTTTGGAAAAAGGCGGTTTGCAGCCGAAGTTAGAAGAGCGCTATCTGGGGAAAACTTTCCGAGTAGAGGAGCATGAGATTACCTTTGGTCGGGAGGAGCTTTACGAGATCCATCAGATCTACGGCGAGGCTATCGACTTTGCGGATAAGATTTACCATGCTTTCATTGAGGGGACGAATCTAAATTTTGAACTGAGCATCGACGAGACCGCGACTCCTACCACCCCGGCGCAGCATTACTATGTGGCCCGGGAACTGATGGAACGCGGCGTGAAACTGGATACGGTGGCGCCTCGGTTCTGCGGAGAATTCCAGAAGGGCATCGACTATATCGGTGATCTGGAACAGTATGCCGCAGAGTTTGCCGTACATGCAGCCATTGCCCGGAGCTTCGGTTATAAGATCAGCATCCATTCCGGTTCAGACAAGTTTTCTGTCTTTCCAATTTCCGGTCGACTGAGCCGAGGCGTCTTTCACGTGAAAACGGCCGGGACCAACTGGCTGGAGGCTATGCGGGTGGTGGCAGAGGAAGATCCGGCGCTCTATCGGGAGATTCACTGCTTCGCGCTGCAGCATTTTGAGGAAGCCACGCATTACTATCATGTGACGACAGATTTAGGCCGCATCCCCAAGATTAACAGTCTGGAGGATTGGCAGTTGCCAGAGCTTTTCCAGCAGCCGGATGCCCGGCAATTGCTCCATATCACATATGGACTCATTTTGACGGCCTGCCGGGAAGATGGGGGGACCATCTTCCGGGATCGGCTCTATGGCCTTTGGCGCAGCCACCGGGAAGAGTATGCCCAGCATTTAGAGGAACATATTGGAAAACATCTCGCACTTCTTTACTCCGAGATCCCGGAGGGTTGAGCATGGAAACAAAAGAGCTTCACTTTGGCATTTTGGGCTGCGGCGGCGCGGCAAAATATCATGCTGCCGCTATCCGGGCAACGGAGGGAGCAGAGTTGGCTTGCGCTTGCGGTAGTACGGCAGAGAGCACAGAGCGTTTCTCGCGGGAGCAGGGATGCCGGGCGGCAGCTGGTTTTGGGGAGATGCTGGCGGACCCTGAGTTGGATGTTATCACTCTCTGCACTCCCAGTGGTCTTCATGCGGAGGAGGCGCTGGCGGTCCTTCGGGCCGGAAAGCACCTACTGATCGAGAAGCCGATAGCCATCCAGCCTCAAGATGCCGACCGCATCCTAACTGCGGCGGAGGCTTCTGACAAGACGGTGGGCGTGATCTCACAGATGCGCTTTTCTGATGCTGCTCAGGAGATTCATACCGCCATTCGGGCGGGGGCTTTGGGAAAACCGGTATCCGCAGCGCTGACCATGCGTTATGAGCGAAGTCAGACCTACTATGACAGCGGCACCTGGCGGGGAACTCTGGCCATGGACGGCGGGGGGATCCTGATGAATCAGGGGATCCATGGCATTGATCTTCTGACGTTTCTAATGGGATCCGTGGAGGAGGTCTGTGGCTGTACGGCGACCCGACTCCGGAAGATCGAGGTGGAAGATACCGCGGGAGCAGTGCTGCGCTTTGCCAGTGGTGCCATTGGCACTATCCACGCCACCGTCTGCAACCCTGGTGGTGCGCCGTTGCGTATTGAGATCTGCGGGGAAAATGGCAGCGTGACCTTGGAAGACGAGGACATCACTTTTTGGGGACTGGATTGTCCCTGCAGCATCCCGATAGGGAAACGCAACACAAGTTCCGCTGCAGCAAGTCCCACAGGGATCAGCACGGAGAATCATAGCCGGCAGTTTGCTGAGTTTGTGGCAGCAGTCCAGAGTGGGCGGCAGCCGGCAGTAGGCGTCCGGGATGGGAGACATGCCCTGCAGGTAGTCTGCGGGATCTACGACTCCGCCCGGGAAGGCCGGCCGGTGAAGCTGGATATTTGAGAGAAGGAGGTGGCCCATGCGAGACTACCAGGAGAATGAATTGATCCGTGCGTGGCAGACGGGAGAGATCCCGATTTATTTCCATGATACTGTGGTAGTGGGCAGTGGCTGTGCAGCATGGAACGCGGCGGACACCCTATATGATGAGGGGATCCGGGACGTGGCTGTGGTGACGGAGGGAGTCCGGATGGGTACCTCCCGAAACACGGGTTCCGACAAGCAGACGTATTATAAACTGTCTCTGGCATCCTCCCAGTCGGATAGCGTTTATGAGATGGCGGAGACTCTTTTTCGGGGAGGCTGCGTTCACGGTGATACCGCTTTGGTGGAGGCTGCCCTCTCTACCCGCTGCTTTTTTAAGCTGGTACAATTGGGGGTTCCTTTCCCCCACGATGGCTACGGACAGTATGTGGGGTACCGGACGGATCATGATCCCAAGCAGAGGGCGACGTCCTGCGGACCGTTGACTTCCCGCTATATGACGGAGGCACTGGAGCGTTCTGTGGAGCGCAAGGGTGTGCAACTCTATGATGGTTACCGGGTGCTGGCGATTCTGACAGTGCAGGAAGGTACTGAACATCGGGCAGTAGGGCTTCTCACTATGCGTCGGGAGGAAGGAGCACCTTGGGATGGGTTAACACTTTTCTGCTGCGGCAATATCATTTATGCCACTGGTGGCCCCAGCGCTATCTATCGGCGAAGTGTTTATCCGGCGTCCCAAACGGGGGGACATGGCGCAGCTTTCGCAGCAGGTGCCCACGGTACAAATCTCACAGAGTGGCAATATGGCATCGCCTCTATCAAGTTTCGCTGGAACCTTTCCGGGAGCTATCAACAGGTGCTTCCACGGTATTTCTCTACGGACCGGCAGGGTGAGGATGGCCGGGAGTTCCTGGCGGAATCCTTTGAGAACAACAGTGATCTGCTGACGGCAGCTTTTTTAAAGGGATACCAGTGGCCCTTTGACCCGAGAAAACTGGGAAAGGACGGTTCCTCCCTGATAGATCTCGCGGTTTACCGAGAGACGGTAGTTCGGGGGCGGAGGGTATTCCTGGATTTTACTCGAAATCCATCGGAATTGGAGCTTGACGGAGTACCGGACTTCTCCCGCCTGCGGGAGGAAGGCCGCAGCTATCTGAAAAAATCAAAGGCAACCCAGCGGACTCCGGTGGAACGGCTCCGGGCTATGAACGAGCCGGCCTACCAACTCTACCTCTCCCACGGAATCGACCTGGAACGGGAGCCGTTGGAGATTGCAGTCTGTGCTCAGCATAATAACGGCGGACTCAGCGTGGATGCTTGGTGGCAGTCGAACCTTCAGGGGCTCTTTCCAGTGGGGGAGTGTGCGGGGACCTTTGGGGTATATCGCCCCGGCGGAACGGCGTTGAACTCAACCCAAGTGGGATCTTTGCGGGCGGTGCAGTACATCGCACGGAAGGGAAGACCAGTGCCAGAGAAAGAGGCATTCCGTCCGGCTGCAGAAGCTGCCCTGCGGGAATTCTGGCAGTACCGGAATGACTTCGTGTCCTCTGGAGAGGGAAAACGCGGTCCTGGAGAACTGCGGCAGCAGTATCAGGAGGAGATGGACCGCTGCGGGGCCATGGTCCGGAATGCAGATGCGATCCGAACCCAAGCGGAGCGGGTACGGGAGTATCTGCTGAGGCAGGGGGCGGAGACCCGGGCCAGGGATCACGGAGAGCTGTTGGCGGCCTTGATCAACAGGGATATCTTGCTTACACAGCTAATGTATTTGAATGCCATGGAGCAGGATTTGGACCAGGGCGGCGGGAGCAGGGGGTCATACCTGGTGCAGCCGGAGCGGGAGGACCCCTGGGATGGGACAGCTTTTGCAGAGGAGACATTGCTGGATCGACAGACGCTGCAGGCAGAAAGCTGCTTTGTTCCGGTTCGTCCTTTACCGGAGGATCAAGCATGGTTTGAGTCTGTCTACAACGATTATCGAACCGGCCATATTTTGGATGCTGCCCCCGTGCGTAGAGAACGGATAAAAGCGAAGGAATAGCGTAGAAAAGGAGCGTAATATGAAGCATTATCGTAACAAGGAAGATGCTGTGTTGACGGAAACGGATGCGAAACACGGGTTTTGGAAAATGATGGACGAAAAAACCGGCTGCGGCAGCAAAGTCTGGTCCGCCATCGGATACAATGCAGATACGGAGTACCATTTTGGCGCTGTCCATGATGACATGGAGGTCTTTTTGGTTCTGGAAGGCTCTGGCTGGGCCATGATAGGGGAGGAAGAGTTCCCAATCAAGAAGGATACCTGCTATGTGGCACCTGCTGGTGTGCGACACGGTACCCGCAGCGACAGCGAGGAACATCCCCTGCGGCTTTACTGGTTCCATGCGCCGCAGTTGGATGAATAAGAAAAGAACGGAGGAAAAGACGATGGAGCTGAGAGTTCGGGAGGACAGGAAATATGCCATTGCCTGCCCGACCAGCATGGGTGTACGCATCACGCCGGCGGACCGGATGGCGGTGCATAACAGCAATCAATTTTACCTGCAGGCTACCAGTGCGGAGAGCAACGTGCTGAATGTGACCGCGTCACTGGGGCAGGAGTGCCTGGCGATGACGAAGTTTGTGAAAGATAGCCCCATCGCGGCCTTTATTCAGGCACAGCTCCGTGCCCGGAACATCCGCTATGAGGGGATTGAGGTAGATCAGGGCGGCCCCTGGGGTTATCGTCACCAGTTCAACATTGCAGATTCTGGGTTTGGTCTGCGGGCGCCTCGGGTTTGGAATGACCGGGCCGGCGAAGTGGGACGGACCCTCTCAGCAGAGGATTTCGATGTGGAGCGGATCTTCGGCACAGAGGGCGTTGGTATTCTGCACCTTTCCGGTCTTGTAGCAGCCATGAGCCCGGAGACTACGGACTGCTGCTTGGCGTTGGCCCGGGCGGCAAAGCGTCATGGGACGCTGGTGAGTTTTGACCTCAATTACCGTGCCACCTTCTGGAAGGGCCGGGAGGAGGAACTCTCCGCTGCCTTCCAGGAGATCGCTTCCTATGCGGATGTGCTGGTGGGCAACGAGGAGGACTTCCAGCTCTGTCTGGGTTTCCGGGGGCCTGAGACCGGCGGAAAGGCCCTGGCGGACAAGATTCAGGGGTTCCAAGGGATGATCTCTCAGGTGAAGAAAGCCTATCCCAATACCCGGGTCTTTGCCACGACACTGCGGCAGGTGATCTCTGCCAATGAGCATCTCTGGGGAGCCATTATGCTGGCTGGGGATGACTGGTTCGTAGAGGACCCCCGTCCCATCCAGGTGATGGACCGCATTGGTGGCGGTGACGGTTTCAGCGGCGGACTGCTCTATGGCATCCTGCAGGGCTGGGAGCCGGAAAAGTGGATCCGCTTTGGCTGGGCTACTGGTGTACTGGCAGCCTCCAGTCTCAACGATTATGCAGAGCCTGCAGATGAGAAGCAGGTCTGGGATATTTACGCCGGGAATGCTCGGGTACAGCGCTGAGGAGGAATGGCAATGGAAAGAGCGGATATCGGTTTGGTGGGTCTTGCCGTCATGGGTGAGAACCTGGCGATCAATATGGAATCCAAGGGCTTCACTGTGGCAGTCTATAATCGTACGGTAGAAAAGGTGGACCGCTTTGTCAGCGGCCGGGCTGCCGGGAAAAATGTCATTGGGTGCCACTCGCTTGAGGAGCTGGTGACCCAGCTGAAGCACCCGCGGAAGGTTTTCTTGATGGTCAAGGCCGGCGAGGCAGTGGACAACATGATCCAGCAGCTCCTGCCTCTGCTGGATCAGGGTGACATTATCATCGATGGTGGTAACAGCCATTTCCCAGACACCATCCGTCGGACAAAGTATGTAGAGAGCCAGGGCCTTTTCTACGTGGGTACGGGCGTCTCTGGCGGTGAAGAAGGCGCCCTGAAGGGGCCCAGCATGATGCCTGGCGGATCTCCGGCGGCATGGCCGTGGGTAAAGCCTATTTTCCAAGCCATCTGTGCCAAGGTGGAAGACGGCAGTCCTTGCTGCGACTGGGTGGGAGAGAATGGTGCGGGCCACTTCGTGAAGATGGTCCATAACGGTATTGAGTATGGAGATATGCAGCTGATCTGTGAGACCTTTCAGCTGATGCATGATGGCCTGGGTATGAGCTATGAGGAGATGCATCAGGTCTTTGCCGATTGGAACCGGACGGAGCTAGACAGCTATCTCATTGAGATCACCCGTGATATCCTGGGCTACCGGGATGAGACCGGGGTTGTGGTGGTGGACAAGATCTTGGATACCGCCGGTCAGAAAGGTACAGGAAAATGGACCGGGATCGCTGCGCTGGATGAAGGTGTTCCTCTGACTCTTATTGGCGAGGCAGTGTTTGCACGTTGCCTCTCAGCCCAGAAGGATGAACGGGTGGCGGCGTCTCAGTTGTACCCCCGGCAGTATCCGCCCTTTGAGGGGGATCGGAAAGCCTTTGTGGAGTGCATCCGAGAGGCACTCTACGCGGCAAAGATCATCTCCTATGCCCAGGGCTACACCCTGATGCGGGCGGCAGCTAAGACCTATGGCTGGAATCTGAATTATGGAGGGATCGCCCTGATGTGGCGTGGCGGGTGCATTATCCGCAGTGTGTTCCTGGGCAAGATTAAGGAGGCATACGAGAAGAATCCGGACCTTACAAACCTGCTAGTGGATCCCTACTTCGCAGAGACCATCAAAGGGCTTGTACCTGCGTGGCGAGAGGTGGTCGCCTACGCAGCCAGGGCCGGGATCCCTATGCCGGCAATTTCCTCTGCCCTCGGTTATTTTGACGGTTATACCTGCCAGCGCCTTCCGGCAAATCTTCTGCAGGCCCAACGGGACTACTTTGGAGCCCATACCTATGAGCGGACCGATATGCCGCGGGGTCAGTTTTTCCACACGGATTGGACAGGCCATGGCGGACATACCGCGGCTTCAACCTATAATGCCTGAACTTACGGGTGCAGAAAGGGGAAGTATTGGATATGAAATTACCATTTCAGCCGGACTTTACTGACAGGGTCGCAGTGGTGACCGGCGGTGCTGGTGTGCTTTGTAGCGAGTTTTGTCGGGCGTTGGCTCAGTGCGGGGCTAAGGTAGCGATTCTGAACCGGACGCTTTCTAAGGCAGAGGCACTGGCAGAGGAGATCTGTAGTGGCGGAGGGATTGCCGCTGCCATTCAGGTGGATGTCACGGACGAAGAGAGTGTGCGTCGGGCCCATCGAGAGGTCCTGGACCGCTTTGGAGCTTGTGATATTCTGATCAACGGCGCAGGCGGAAACGCCCCTGCCGCCACGGCAGACGACGAGGAGTTCTCTTTGGACACTCTGCTGCGCAAGGACGCTAAGAGCTTTTTTGATCTGGAAACCAGTGGCTTCCGTCAGGTTTTTGACCTGAATATTCTGGGTACTTTGCTGCCCACCCAGGCCTTTGCCCGGGATATGGCGGAGCGAGAGATGGGCTGCATTCTGAATATCAGCTCTATGAATGCCTACCGCCCGCTAACCAAGATCCCGGCCTATTCTGCGGCTAAGGCAGGCGTTTCCAATTTCACGCAGTGGCTGGCAGTGCACTTCGCCAAGAGCGGTATCCGGGTCAACGCCATTGCACCGGGGTTCTTTTCTACTGCCCAGAACGCTGCTCTTCTCTGGAATCCGGATGGTACTCCTACGGCCCGTACCGGAAAGATCCTAGCGGCTACCCCCATGGGACGCTTCGGCCAGCCGGAGGAGTTGGTGGGCAGCCTGCTCTACTTGCTGGATGAGAACTGCTCTGCCTTTGTGACCGGCGTAGTGCTGCCCATCGACGGTGGCTTCAGTGCTTATAGCGGGGTGTGAGATGGAGATATTCCGAAAAGCGGCAACAGAGGATGGCCTTAGCCAAGAGGAAATCCTGCAGGCTCTGCGAGAGAGCCTACAGGGAAGGACGCTTCGGCATGTGCTGATCCTGCCGCCGGATTTTACGCGTTATCATTCCAATGCGGGTTTTCTTACAAATGCCTATTACCATATGCTGCAGGATGTGGGAACAGAGGTGGACATTATGCCCGCCCTAGGAACCCATGCGCCTGTGACTCGTGAGCAGTCGGAAAAGATGTTTGGAGATATTCCTTACGAAAAACTCATTCCCCACAACTGGCGCACAGATGTTGTGAAGCTGGGCGAGGTTCCGGCCGAATATCTGGAGGAGATTACAGGTGGGCTTTGGCATGAGAGCATCGACGTGGAGATCAATCGCCGGGTCATGGACACGAAGTACGACCTCATCATCTCACCGGGACAGGTGGTGCCACATGAGGTCATCGGAATGTCTAACCATGCGAAGAATCTCTTTGTGGGTGTAGGCGGCAGCGACATGATCAATAAGAGCCACATGGTGGGGGCTGTTTATGGGATGGAGCGCATGATGGGCAAAGACCACACCCCAGTACGAAAAGTCTTCGACTATGGGATGGAGCATTTCCTGAACCAGAGGCCTATCCTCTTTGCTCTTACGGTGACTACTGCGCCTGAGGGAAAAAACTGTACCCATGGCCTTTTCTTGGGGGAGGGGCGCACCTGCTTGGAAGCGGCTATCCAGCTATCGCAGGAGAAAAATATCGATTTTGTGGAGACCGGACTTAAAAAATGTGTGGTCTACTTAGATCCGGCGGAATTCCACAGTACCTGGCTGGGAAACAAAGCCATCTATCGTACCCGCATGGCCATGGCGGATGGAGGCGAGCTCATTATTTTGGCGCCTGGTGTCCGGCAGTTTGGAGAGGATGCTCAGGTGGATGCTCTGATCCGGAAGTACGGCTATCGTGGACGGCTTCAGACACTGGCGGCTTTTGAAGCCCCTGGAAATCAGGATCTGCGGGATAATATGGGTGCTGCAGCGCATTTGATCCATGGATCTTCGGATGGCCGTTTCTCCATCACCTACGCGGTGAAGGAGATTACCCAAGCGGAGATTGCCGGGGTAGGTTTCCAACCGGCAAACTACGAAGAGATGGCCCGGCTTTACGACCCGGAAAAGCTGCATTATGGCCGGAACATCGTGGATGGAGAGGAAGTCTATTTCATTCCCAATCCGGCACTGGGACTTTGGATCGATCGGGAGAGATTCCAGGCGGATGCCGAATGAGGCCAGCCTGAAGAGAAGAGATAGGAGGAGACCATGGAAGTACTGGAGAGATTGTCCAATGCTGGCGTCATCCCTGTGGTGGTGCTGGAGAATGCAGAGGACGCCGTCCCTACGGCTCAGGCGTTGCTTGCCGGCGGGATCGACGTCATGGAGATTACCTTTCGGACGGCTGCCGCTCGAGAAGCCATCACGGCGGTAGCGGAGCACTGCCCGGAGATGTTGGTGGGTGCCGGCACGGTAATTACCCTGGAGCAGTGCCGCAGTGCTGTGGAAGCCGGGGCAAAGTTCATTGTATCCCCTGGCTTTGATGCGGAAGTGGTGCAATGGTGTGTGCATGAGAGGGTTGCAGTGACACCTGGTTGTGTTACGCCCACAGAGATCATGGCAGCGATGCACTATGGCCTTAAAGTCGTAAAATTCTTCCCGGCTAGTGTCTACGGCGGTTTGCCGGCAATGAAGGCGCTTTCCGGCCCCTTCGGTGGGATCAGATTCATTCCCACCGGTGGTGTCAGTGAGAAGAACCTGGCAGAGTATTTGGCTGCCCCGTTTATCCATGCGGTGGGTGGGAGTTGGCTTTGCACCAAAGCGGACATCGCTGCTCACCGTTTCAATCGAATTACGGATCTCTGCCGAGAGGCACGTCGGCTGGCCTTGGGCTTTGAACTGGATCATGTGGGTATCAATCAGGCTGATGAGTCGGAGGCACGGGCATTGGGGCAGAGTCTCAGCGCGGCGTTCCAACTGCCGTTGGAGGATAGCGATAACCATATTTTAGCTGGATCCGGCGTTGAAATCATGAAGGAACCCTTCCTGGGCAGTAAGGGCCACTTGGCCTTGCGAACCAACTCTATTCCCCGGGCAGCAGCGGAACTGGCTAAGTCCGGCTTTCGGTTGGAGGAGTCTACAGCCAGATATCAGGGCGGACGGATAAAGACTGTATATCTTCAGCAGGAGTTTGGCGGCTTTGCGATCCATCTGCTGCAGAAGTAAGGAGGAACACATGAGAGTTTTGACGTTTGGTGAAATCATGCTGCGTCTGCGGGCCCCGGGACAGGAACGATTTTTTCAGAGCAATCTGATGGAAGCAACCTTCGGCGGAGGGGAAGCAAATGTGGCGGTCTCTTTGGCAAACTACGGAATGGAAGTGGAATTTTTTACGTTCCTCCCAGAAAATGCCGTTGGCGATGAGTGCGTGAGGGAACTACGAAAATTTGGCGTGGACACAAAAAAAATCCGGCGTGGCCCCGGACGAATGGGGATCTATTTTCTGGAAAGTGGTGCAAATCAGCTGCCCAGTAAGGTGATTTATGATCGGGCCTACTCTTCCATGGCCCTGGCTAGACCCGGTGATGCAGACTGGGGCAACGTTTTCCAGGGAGTAGATTGGTTCCACATTACAGGTATTACTCCGGCCATCTCCGAGAGCGCTATGGAACTGAGCCTGCAGGCGGTGAAAGAAGCCAAGGTTCGGGGGATCACAGTCTCCTGTGACCTGAATTACCGGAAGAATCTTTGGAAGTACGGCGTGCAGGCCAGCCAGGTGATGCGGGAGATGGCAGAGTATGTGGATGTCGCCATTGCCAATGAAGAGGATGTGCAAAAGTCCCTGGAGATCACGGCTGATGTAGATGTGGAAAGCGGCGAGTTGGACCGGGAGAAATACCGGGCCCTAGGGGACAAGGTTCTGGCGACCTATCCCAATATGAAGATGATTGCCATTACTCTGCGGGAGAGCTATAGCGCTGATTGGAACGGATGGGCTGCCTGCCTTAATGACAGAGAGCATTTCTATGTTTCTAAAAAATACGAGATTCGGGACATTGTGGACCGGGTGGGTGGCGGCGATAGTTTTGCCGGTGGCCTGATCTATGGCCTGGATTGCTACGCGGACCGCCAGCAAGCGTTGGAGTTCGCCGTGGCGGCTTCCTGCCTGAAGCACAGCATTATTGGCGACTTCAATCGGGTTGGCACTGCAGATGTAGAGAAGCTGATGTCTGGAGACGGGACCGGTCGGGTGCAGCGCTGACCTATTTGCATAGGCCGAAGAAAACGAAAAGACCGGAAGCCACTGGCTCCCGGCCTTTTCGTTTGGAAGCAATCTTCTCTTTTTTACACCAGAAAGACCTGCACGCCTCATTCTCCGGGGTAGCGCAGGGTGCCCTGGAAGCCGCCCTCGCCGCCGGCGATGATGTCCCCGGCGATGGGGTGGTCCTCACAGAGGTAAAGGTTCAGCTGCACGTCCTCCGGCCGGTCCGGATAGTTCCGCACCTGATAGGTCCAGCGGCTGACGCCCTGCCCCAGGTAGTCCCGCAGGTCGAAGCCCTGGGCCAGCTGCAGCTCATTGTAGGCGGCGTAGCTCCCGGTCAGCTCCTCCGGCAGCTCCAGTTCCATGCTTTCGACCGGCTCCTCATCCACCTCCCAGCCCAGCTCCTTGAGGTACGCGATCCGGTCCTCGTTGTCCCGCAGCACCGTTTCCTCCGGCGCTTCCGCCTCCCGGGAC
>ERZ826220.2847-NODE-2847-length-14137-cov-3.494816_pt1 | contig 14137 bp, 9 predicted proteins | sample MGYA00519927_ERZ826220 | MGnify/ENA primary metagenome ERZ826220 (study PRJEB31778, sample SAMEA3449225) | human gut metagenome | biome: human gut; feature: human-associated habitat; material: faeces | place: United Kingdom | collected 2010/2012 ...
AAGTGCAAAAGCGGGTGAATGGTATAAAGGTACGGCAAATGCCATTTATCAAAACTTAAGTTTTCTTGAAAGCTTTAAACCTGAAAATGTTCTTATACTTTCAGGCGACCATATCTATAAAATGCACTATGGCGAAATGCTGAAGGCACACAAGGAATCAGGTGCGGCTGTAACTATTGCCGTAATGCCTGTACCTTGGGAGGAGGCAAGCAGATTCGGTATAATGAACGTTGACGAAGAGGGTACTATCACAGACTTTGAAGAAAAACCGGCAGAACCTAAGAGCAATCTTGCGTCAATGGGTATTTACATATTTACATATGAAGTGCTTAAAAAGTATTTGGAGGCTGACGAACGTGACCCAAGTTCTGCAAATGACTTCGGTAAGAATATAATTCCTACAATGCTTGAAAACGGCGAAAAGATGGTATCATTCAGATTTGAGGGCTATTGGAAAGATGTCGGCACAATCCATAGCTTGTGGGAGGCAAATATGGATCTTGTTGACCAACCTCCTAAGTTTGATCTAAACGACAGAAGTTGGAGTATCTATTCAAGAAATATGGCACTTGCCCCTCATTATGTCGGACAAAATGCTAAAATAACAAATTCAACCGTAACAGAGGGCTGCTTTATTGACGGCGAAATAAAACATTCGGTTATTTTCGGCGGCGTTGAACTCGGAGAAGGCAGCGTTGTCAGTGATTCGGTAATTATGCCGGGTGCGAAAATCGGAAAGAATGTTGTAATTGAAAAAGCTGTTATAGGTGCAGACGCTGTTATAGGTGACGGTGCGAAAGTCGGAGTTAATTCTTCGGACGATAACAAATACGCATCAAAATTGTGTACCAATGATCTTGTTCTTATCGAAAGCGGTGCCGAAGTCGGCGTTGAAGAAGATATTTGCAAGGGCAGTATGGTAGAAGCATAGGAAAGGGGACAGAGCCAATGAGAAGAGATACTATGGGTATTATTCTGACAAGTAATGACAGAATACCTCCGATTACAGATATAAGAGCAAATTCAGCACTTCCTATCGCAGGAAGATACAGAATAATAGATTTCGTGCTTTCGTGTATGGCAAACTCGGGTATAACAAATATCGGTGTTGCGACAGAAGCGAATTACTCATCTTTGATGGATCACATTAAATCGGGTAAGCCTTGGGACCTTGACAGAAAGAATTGGGGACTTAATATACTTCCTCCAAATCTGGAAAAGGTATCATACGGTTCAATAAAGGGTAATATAGATATACTTGCAGGTATAAGCGATTTTATTCACAGAAGTCAGCAGACGTATGTAGTATTGTCGCTCGGTAACAGCATATACAATATTGACTTTGAAGAAGTTGTAAAAAATCATATCGAAAGTCAGGCAGACGTTACAATTCTTTATAAAGATATGAAAGGTATGCCTGAAAGAGAAATTTCAAGATTTACAACGCTTGAGCTTGACGAGGAAAATCGTATTACAGATATTGAGGTTCAGCCGTATTATCCAAAGTCGAGTATGGCAAGTATGGACGTTTACGTTATGGAAAAGGCTTTGCTTGAAAGTATTGTTGACGAATGCAGTGCAAGAGGCGACAGAGATTTCGTAAAGGATGCACTTGTTAAGAAAATGACAGGCCTTAGAATTTACGGATATGAGTATACGGGTTATACTGATAAGATTGATTCGCTTAAAGCATATTACAGAAATAATATGAATTTCTTGAATTCGGATATAAGACGTGAATTGTTTAATCCTAAAAACCCTATCTACACAAAGACAAAAGACCAGTCACCGACTAAATACGGAAGTGACGCATCTGTACAGAACAGCTTTATTTCAGACGGTTGTGTAATTGAGGGTACTGTAATTAACAGTGTACTTTCAAGAGGTGTAAAAGTCGCAAAGGGTGCGGTCATTAAAAATTCAATCATCATGCAGGATTCTGTGATTGAAGAGGACGTTGAACTTAGTCATGTTGTATTTGATAAGGAAGTTAATATAACAAAAGGAAGAAAACTTATAGGACAAGAGAGCTATCCTCTTGCAATATCAAAAGGAACGAAGATTTAATAATAAAGATTTTAATGACAAATATATAATAGAACTGTTCAAAATTTGAGCAGTTCTGTTGAAGTTTTACGGAATTTAAGAATATTTATTGACAAATAATTCTTATAGAGATAAGATTTAATCATATAGAAAGGAATAATTTGTTATGAAAGTTTTATTTGCTACTTCGGAGGCGGCACCTTTTGTTAAAACAGGAGGTCTTGGTGATGTAGCGGGTTCTTTGCCTGCAACGCTTAACGAAAAAGGCGTTGACGCAAGAGTAATTTTACCGCTGTACAACTGTATACCGCAAGAATATAAGGACAAGATGAAATATATTGACCATATCTATATCGATATGGCTTGGAGAAAACAGTATGTCGGTGTTTTCGAGTTGGAGTATAACGGATGTAAGTTTTATTTTATAGACAACGAGTTTTACTTTAACGGCGATAAGCCTTATGACTTTATACACCTTGATTGTGAAAAGTTTATATTCTTTTCAAAGGCTGTATTGTCAATTTTGCCGACAATAGATTTCAGACCGGACGTTATTAACTGTAACGACTGGCAGACAGGACCGATACCTGTATTCCTTGATACGTTCCAGGATAATCCGTTCTATCAGGGTATCAAGACTGTTATGACAATTCATAACTTGAAGTTCCAGGGAAGATGGGATTTCAACAAGATTAAGGACGCAATGGGTATAAGCGATTATTACTTCACTTCCGACAAGCTTGAATTCTACAAGGATGCAAACTTGTTAAAGGGCGGTATGGTTTATGCAAACAAGGTTTCTACGGTAAGTTCAACTTACGCAAACGAAATCACAACAGAAGAATACGGAGAGGGACTTCACAATCTTCTTCGTGCAAGACAGAACGACCTTTTGGGTATAGTAAACGGTATTTCTTATATTGACTGGGATCCGAATACAGATCAGTCTATTTATCAAAACTATACAGCAAAAACAGTTCACAAGAAAAAGGCTGAGAACAAGAAAAAGTTGCAGGAAGAATTAGGTCTTGAAGTGAATGCCGATAAGATGATGATTGGTATTGTATCACGTCTTACAGACCAAAAAGGTTTTGACCTTGTAGCTTACAAGATTGAGGAACTTTGCAACGGTGGCTGTCAAGTAGTTGTACTTGGTACAGGCGACGAAAAATATGAAAATCTTTTCAGACATTATGCTTGGAAGTATCCTGACAGATTCTCGGCACAAATTTACTTTTCAAATGATATGGCACGTAAAATTTATGCGGCAAGTGACGCATTTTTAATGCCGTCAAGATTTGAGCCTTGCGGTTTGTCACAACTTATCAGTATGAGATACGGTACTGTTCCGATTGTTCGTGAAACAGGCGGACTTAAAGACACTGTTATTCCATATAATGAATATACAGGCGAGGGAACCGGTTTCTCGTTCGCAAACTACAATGCAGACGAAATGATAAATATTATTTGGTATGCAATGCAGATTTACTATGACAGAAAAGACGAGTGGAAGAAAATCGTTGATAACGGTATGGCAGTAGATTACTCATGGAATGTATCGGCTGATAAATATATTCACTTGTATCAAGAACTTACAGGTATATATGATTTACCTGAAAAGAAAAAGCCTGCCAGAAAGACAGCCGCAAAAACTACAAAGAAACAAGAAAAAAAGGAAACTTTTGAGGACAGTATAAAGGCAGATGCCGAGGCGGCTGCAAAGGCTGCGGCAGACGGTGCAAAAGGGCCTGAAATAGTTGAAGTTAAAAATCCTTTTGAGGAGAAAAAATCCCCTGCTGCAAAAAAGACAACAACGAAGAAAACAACAACAAGAAAAACAGCGGCTAAGAAAACTACAACTAAAAAAACAACGGCTAAGTCAACAGCAAAGAAAGCGGTAAAAGAAGAACCAGCAAAGGCAGAACCTGTAAAAGCTGAAAAAACAGAGCCTGTAAAACCTGTAAAAGCCGAAACAACTAAAGCAGAGCCTAAAAAGGCTGAACCGGCTAAGTCGACAGCAAAGACAACGACTAAAGCCGAAACGGTTAAGGAAGGTGCAAAAGCGAAGACAACGGCATCAAAGAAAACGACACAAAAGAAGACTGTAAAATAAACCGATGATAAGAAATCTTCGCAAGAAATAAGAAGAATTTTAAAGGGGTGTAAAATAAATATGGCACAAGCTAAAAGTATGGCACAAAATAAAAACACAAAAACAACAGCAACAGCAATAAAAAAATTGACAGCGTCGGAAGAAGTATTGAAGAAGGAAATTGTAGGTAAGGTAAACAGACATTTCGGTAAAGTTATGGAGGATGCAACTCCTCATATGGTTTACACTGCGTGCGCACTTACTGTTCGTGACAGAATTATGGAAAAGTGGGCCGTATCTCATCAGACTGTAAAGAAGATGGGTGCAAAGAAACTTTATTATTTATCATTTGAGTTCCTTATGGGCAGACTTCTTTGCACAAACATTTTAAACCTTATGCAGACTGAAGAATATCAGCACGTTTTAAATGATTTGGGTTACTCACTTCCTGAAATTGCCGAACTTGAAAATGACGCAGGTCTTGGTAACGGCGGTTTGGGACGTCTTGCAGCTTGCTTTATCGACTCACTTACAACATTGGATTTGCCTGCATACGGTTGTACAATCCGTTACGAATACGGCTTATTCAGACAAAAGATTGTTGACGGTTATCAGACAGAACTTCCTGATTCATGGCTTGATAACGGTAATGCGTGGGAAATCGCAAGACCTGAAGAAACTGTTGAAGTTAAATTTGGCGGTGAAGTTTATACTGATTGGGTAGACGGTAAATTTACTTGCCGTTACAACAACTCACATACAATTTTGGCTATGCCTTATGATGTACCTCTTTGCGGTTATGATTCAAAAATTGTAAATAAATTAAGATTGTGGAGTTCAAAATCTCCTGACCATATGAATATGCAGGAATTTAACAGCGGTAACTATGTTCGTGCCGTTGAAGAAAAGGAACTTGCAGAAGTTATTTCAAAGGTACTTTATCCGGAAGATAATCATACAGAGGGTAAGGAACTTAGATTAAAGCAACAATATTTCCTTGTTTCTGCAACATTGCAGTGGATTTTGAAAGAATTTGAAAACAGAAACGGTCAAGATTGGTCAAAATTGCCTGATAAGGTCGTTATTCATATCAATGATACACACCCTACAATGGCTATTCCTGAAATGATGCGTTTGTTGATGGACGAAAAAGGTCTTGGTTGGGATGAGGCATGGGACATCGTAACTCATGTATTCGCATACACAAACCATACAGTAATGAGCGAGGCTCTTGAAAAATGGCCGCTTGATATGTTCAGAAAGATTCTTCCGCGTGTATATATGATCGTTGAAGAAATGAACAGACGTCTTATGATCAGACTTAACGAAGTTTATCCTAACGATTCGGCTAAGCATAAGTATATGGCAATTATTTCTGATAATCAGATATTTATGGCTAATATGTGTCTTGCAAGCTGTTTCGCAGTAAACGGTGTTTCAAAGTTGCATACAGATATTCTAAAGCAGGATATTTTTGCTGATTACTATAATATGAATAACGACCACTTCTATGCAATCACAAACGGTATTACATTCAGAAGATGGATTGCTAACTGTAACCCGGAACTTACTGAGCTTATTTCTTCAAAGATAGGTAAGAATTGGATCAAGGACGCTTCAGAACTTTCAAAGCTAAAGAAATATGCTAAAGATCCTGCATTCAAGAAGCAATTTGCTGAAATTAAGCGTAATAACAAGGTTAGACTTGCACAATATATTAAGGAACACAACGATATAGTTGTAAATCCTGATTCTATCTTTGACGTACAGTGTAAGAGATTGCACGAATATAAGCGTCAGATGATGAACGTACTTCATATTCTTGCAGAATACAACAGAATTCTTGAAGATAACGTATATGCTGAAAATTACTATCCAAAGACATATATATTCGGTGCAAAGGCTGCTCCGGGTTATAAAAGAGCAAAGCTTATTATCAAGCTTATTAACTCAGTCGGAGATATGATTAACAACGATCCGAGAGTTAAGGATAAGATTAAAGTTGTATTCCTTGAAAATTACAGCGTATCAATCGCTGAAAAACTTATCATTGCGGCTGATATTTCAGAACAAATTTCAACAGCTGGTAAGGAAGCTTCGGGTACAGGTAACATGAAGTTTATGCTTAACGGTGCACTTACAATCGGTACACTTGACGGCGCAAACGTTGAAATGCTTGAACAGGTCGGTGAAGACAATATATATATCTTCGGTCTAAAGGCTGACGAAGTTGCCGCAAGAGTTAAGTATGCGGGAACTGATGAAGTTAAGAATATCTACTCATCAAACGCAAGCCTAAGACACGCACTTGAACAGCTTGTTGACGGTTCAATCGTTCCGGGCAGCAACCAAATGTTCAGAGATTTGTATCAAACATTGTTGTTCGGTGACTACGGATTCCCTGACACATATATGGTAATCAGAGATTTTGAAGAATATATGAAGACTCAAGAAAAGATGTCTGCTGATTATCAAGACAGAGATAAGTGGATTGAAAAGGCAATCTTGAATACTGCAAGTGCAGGATTCTTCTCAAGTGACAGAACTATTGAAGATTACAATAAGAACATTTGGCACTTGACACCAATTAAATAATAAAAATAAAGAAGTGACTTAGGTCACTTCTTTTACGATAAAGGGGTAAATATGGATATAGAGCATAATTCCAGAGAAAAATTTTATAGATTTCCTTTCGGAGCGGTGACTCGCGGCGGTGAAGTCAGATTGCGTTTGGCTGTGTCGGGCGCAGGTATTCCGTCGGCGGTTCGTCTTGTCTATATGGAGGATGGCAAGGGCGAAGTCCGAAAGGATATGCCGTATATTTTTGATGTCGGTGACCACTGCATATATTCGGTGAACGTGAAAATGCCTGAAAAAGCAGGACTTGTTTGGTATTATTTTGAACTTGAAACCGAAAGAGGTATGGTTTATTACGGCAACAATTCAAAACAACTCGGCGGAATTGGTGAAATGTGTTTTAATTCACCGAGTAATTCGTATCAGATAACTGTTTATAACGAAGATTACAAAACTCCGGATTGGTTTAAAACTGGTATTGCGTATCAAATTTTTGTAGACAGATTTTGCAACGGCAACGAAAACGGAGAATTTTTAGGAAATCGTACAGATATAATAAAGCGTAATTGGGGCGAACAACCGTTTTATAAAGCCGAACAATTTGGCGGTGAGTATAAAGCAAATGACTTTTTCGGCGGTAATTTGAAAGGTGTAATTAAAAAATTGCCGTATTTAAAAGATTTGGGAATATCGGTAATTTACTTAAATCCGATATTCAAAGCATACTCAAACCATAAATACGATACGGGCGATTATGAAACAATCGATCCGATGTTTGGTGATGAGGAAACATTTAAAGAGCTTTGTTCAAAAGCAAAAGAAATGGGAATACGCATAATTCTTGACGGTGTATTTAACCATACGGGAAGTAACAGCCGTTATTTTAATAAATACGGCGAATACGACAGCATTGGCGCTTATCAGTCGAAAGAATCACCGTATTATACTTGGTTTAGATTTATGGATTGGCCTGATGTGTATGAATCATGGTGGGGAATGACGACCCTTCCGCAGATTGAAGAACACAGTGAAGAATGTCGTAAGTATTTGCTTTCGGACAAAGAGGCAATCGTTAAAAGATGGATAAAGAACGGTGCGTCCGGTTGGCGACTTGATGTTGTCGATGAATTACCGGGATTTTTCGTTAAAGAACTTAGAGAAAATGTAAAAAAAGCCGATAAAGATGCGGTTATTATAGGTGAAGTTTGGGAAGACGCGTCAAATAAGTCCGCTTACGGTGAAAGACGTGAATATTTCTTGGGTAAGGAGCTTGACTCCGTTATGAATTACCCAATGCGCAGAGCGTTGATTGACGCGGTAAGCGGAAGAATTGACGTTGAAGAATTTGACGCACGTCTTATGAGCATTAAAGAAAATTACCCTGCACCTGCTTATTATTCGCTTTTGAATATAATAACAAGTCACGATGTCGAAAGAATAATGACCCGTATGGGTGATGCACCGTCAAGACACGAAATATCAAAAGATTTTCAGGCGAGCTTTAAACTTGACGGCTATGCACTTGAACTTGCCAAGGAAAAAGCAACTTTAGTAGTCGGACTGCAGATGATGCTTCCTGGTGTGCCTTGTATATATTACGGTGACGAAATCGGTATGCAGGGATATGGCGATCCGTTCTGCCGTCAGACATATCCATGGGATAATGTTGACGAAGTTGACAAGGACGGAAGAATCAGACAACGCTATAAGAATATGATTAAATTGAGAAACAGTTCAAAGGCATTCTCAATCGGCGATTTTGAATGTGTTCATAAAGTCGGACACGTGTACGGTTTTGTACGTTGTTATCATGATGAAAAATATCTTATTGTTGCCAATCTGGGTACAAGAGAAGAAAGAGCACGTGTAGATGTTGCGAGATACGGTATGAGAAAACTAAAATGTCAAACGAGTGACGATAACAGCTTGCTTGAATCGTCTGACGGTATTCATTTTATTGATATACCGAGATTATGGATAAAGGTTTACAAGGTGGAAAAATAATGCAAGGTAAATTTTCGGATTATTTGCTTGTTTCGGATATGGACGCAACGTTGCTTGATGACAATCACACCATATCTGAAGAAAACAGACAAGCGATAGATTATTTCATAAAAAACGGCGGACGGTTTACTGTCGCAACGGGAAGAATGGTTGAGGCAGTTCGTGCATATATGCCGAATTTGCACATAAATGCACCGGCGGTATTACATAACGGTGCGAAGATATATGACTATGAAAAAGATTGTGCGGTATTTGAACGATTTATTGAGGAAAACAGAAAACAGGCAATAAAGCGTGTATATGATGATTTTCCGCAAATAGGTTTGGAAGTGTACAGTGATGAAATTGTGTACGTTTACAGAGAATGTGAGGAAACAAAGCGATTTTTGACACGCAGCTATGAGGTTGTTTATAGTTTACCCGATGAAATTTGGCAAAGACCTTGGATAAAGGTGCTTTTGATTGGTGAAAGAGAACTGCTTGACAAGTACGAGCCGATATACAGAGCCGAATATGATAACGGCTATGCGGTCAGAAGCGGTGACAAGTATCTTGACGTTGTTGCGAACGGAGTTTCAAAGGGTAAGGGAATGCTTGATATGGCGAAAAAAATAGGTATTGAGCAGAACAAAATTATAGCTGTCGGTGACAATATGAATGATATTTCAATGTTGGAAGCAGCGGGAATTTCGTATGCAGTTGAGAACGCAGAAGAAAGCGTGAAAAAAATTGCGGACAACTTAGCGCCGTCTAACAACGGCAGTGCTATCGCATATATCATAAATAGACTTGAAAAAATTGTAAAAACACAAAATTAAGGCTTGAAATATCGTCAGTTTTATGTTAACATAACTCTATAAAAAGTATTTAAGGAGGTATTTATGTTTAACATATCACTGTTGCTTTCGGCGGCTGTTATTATAATTTGCGTACTTGCAAATAAGTTATCAAACAAAATCGGAATGCCTGTACTTATTGCGTTTATCGCACTTGGTATGGTGTTCGGTTCGGACGGAATACTTAAAATTCCTTTTGAAAATTATAGCTTTGCAGAACAGATTTGTTCTGTTGCGCTTGTATTTATTATGTTTTACGGAGGTTTCGGCACTAAATTAAGCGAGGCTAAACCTGTGGCAGTAAAGGCACTGTTGTTGTCGAGCGTGGGAGTTATTTTCACGGCGGCTCTTACAACAGTGTTTTGTTTTTTTGTTTTAAAAATAAAATTGCTCGAAAGTATGCTTATCGGTGCGGTTATGAGTTCTACTGACGCGGCGTCTGTGTTTTCGGTACTGCGTTCAAAAAATCTTAACTTGAAGTATAACACTGCGTCAATGCTTGAAATGGAAAGCGGAAGTAATGACCCGTTTGCATATATGCTGACCGTTATAGTTCTGTCGTTTATGAAGGGCGAAAACAGTGTCGGACAGATGGTTTACAGTATCGCCGCACAAATTGTTTTCGGTGTTTTGATAGGTTTTTTGATTGCGCTCGGTGCAGTATGGTTTATGAAACATTTCACTTTTAATACATCGGGTTTTGATGCGGCGTTTGTGCTTGGAGTGGCGGTGCTTGCGTACGCATTGCCGACATTGGTCGGCGGAAACGGTTATCTCAGTGCGTACATAGTAGGTATCGTTTTGGGAAATCAGAACATACATAACAAAAAATCACTTGTACATTTTTTTGACGGAATGACCGGACTTATGCAAATGCTTATATTTTTCCTTTTGGGACTTTTGTCGTTCCCGTCAAAAATATTAACTGTTCTGTTGCCGTCAATATTTATAGCACTGTTTATCACATTCGTTGCAAGACCGTTGGCGGTTGCGACAGTGCTTGCACCGTTTAAAACAAAAATTTCGCAATATCTTGTTGTATCGTGGGCGGGTCTCAGAGGTGCGGCGTCAATCGTGTTTGCAATAATGGCTATGGTAGGCGGTGTGACAATGGAGCAAGATGTTTTCCATATTGCATTTTGTGTTGTATTGTTTTCAATTACGCTGCAAGGGTCGCTTCTTCCGTTTGTCGCAAGTAAAACGAATATGATTGACAAGACCGGTTCTGTACTGAAAACGTTTAACGACTATTCGGACGAAACGGAAATTAATTTTATTCGCTTGAATATTGACAGCGGTAACAGATGGATTGACTGTGCGGTAAAGGATATTTCACTTCCGCCGCAAATGCTTTTTGCGGCGATTTACAGAAATGACGAAACGATTATTCCGAACGGTGAAACGGTAATATATGAGGGTGATACGATAATTCTCGGTGCACCGTCACACGGAATAAACGGTGATGTTCGTTTTAGGGAGATTTCAGCGAACGACAGAAAAAATTGGCGTGGAAAAAGTATGGCTGAAATTGAATTTCCCGACGGCTATCTTGTGATTATGATAAAACGCGGTGATGATGTCGTTATTCCTGTCGGAAGTACGATAATAGAAAAAAATGATGAGCTTGTGCTGGTTTCAAAATAAAAAACATAATATTCAAAAAATCACATCATATGATGTGATTTTTTTTGTTAGCTTAAATATATGGTTTTGTTACAGGCAAAGGTTCAGAACCGAGTGAACGCAGAAGCTGCATTCCTGCGGAACGTGCGTTTGTGACGGCGGTTTTAACCGCTGACGCCTCACCTGTGAAAATTATAATCACTTCATTTGAATGGCTTGTACCGCTGTCCGGACGAAGTGTTTTTATCAGTTCGACACCAGCAGATTTTAACGCAATATCTGCGATTACCATACCAATCGGAGCAGGTGACGCACATACAAAGCCGAACGGTCTGCCTATCGGCACATCAAATGCCTTGTTGATAGCCTCACCGCACCTTGCACTGTACTGGAATTCCATATGACCTGCTTCACTTATGTATATTTCGCCGGCATTTATGTCTATGTATTCAAGCGCTAATTCAACGGCTCTCTTAACGTCGGCAGGTGTTTCACCGCCGATTATGATAAAGTTTCCGTGACCGCCCCAGCCTTTTGTATCACGCGGAATTTCGATAGAGATAACCTCTGTCGAAGTAGCTTTAACCGCATCATCAACGGCTTGAATTTGTGCTCCCGCACCTGTACGGGAACCGATAAGACCGACCGCGTGGAACTTTTCAGGGATATTCATTTGCTTTCTTAAATCGTCATCAATATTGGCGATATAAAGACCGATTGTATCGCAAACGCCGACACCGACAAACTGTGTCATACCGCATTTCCCGAACATATCGTTATTCATAATATCCCTCCCTAAACCAGTCTTATATATATTATATCATTATTTTAACCTTTTTGCAATCCTAAAATGAATTGTTATACATCAAAATGTAGAAAATTTCAAATAAGTATTGATATTTAGGGCAATTTTTGATATTATATAGAGTATTGAAATAAAAATACATTAGGAGTTGAAGATATGCCTGCTTGGGTTGTTGATTTGTTAAACCGCTTGAACTCTACATTTGTGGTAGACGGACGTTGGCAGTGGTTTGTTAGTGGATTGGGATATACGCTTTTAATATCTCTTTTCTCGGTATTGTTGGGTTTGGTAATCGGTATTCTGATGGCACTTATGCGTCTGTCAAAAAGTAAGATTTTAAGAGCCGTTTCGGGAATTTATATTGATATTATCCGCGGTACGCCGACAATGGTGCAGCTGCTTATAATTTATTTTGTTATTTTTGCAAATGTGCATATTGATAAGTGGGTAGTCGGATTTATTGCATTCGGTATAAACAGCGGTGCATATATTGCGGAAATCGTCAGAGGCGGGATATTGTCCGTAAATATCGGTCAGACTGAGGCGGGACGTTCGCTTGGTATGACGCATAAACAGACTATGGCAAGCATTGTTATGCCGCAGGCTATGAAAAATATTCTGCCGGCGCTTGGTAATGAATTTGTTGTATTGATAAAAGAAACAGCCGTAATCGGTATGATTGCGAATATCGACCTTGTCGGAGCGGCAAGAAAGGTACAGAGCCTTACATATGATTACCTTATACCGCTTTTGTCAATAGCAGTTATATATTATGTTGTTATAAAGATTATAAGTACGTTGCTTTCTAAAGTTGAAAAAGGTATGAGAAAGGCGGATAAGAGATGATAAAGGTTACCGGTTTAAAAAAGCATTTTGGAGATTTGGAAGTATTAAAGGGAATTGACCAGCACATAAAACAAGGCGAAAAGGTTGTTGTTATAGGTCCTTCGGGTTCGGGTAAATCAACATTTTTGAGATGTCTTAATTTGCTTGAAGTACCGACAGAGGGTGAAATTCTTATTGAGGGCGAAAGCATTACCGCTCCGAAAACAAATGTAAATAAAATTCGTGAAAAAATGGGTATGGTGTTTCAGCAGTTTAATCTGTTCCCGCACCTTACAGTGCTTGACAATATAACTCTTGCACCGATTAAGGTTAAGAAAATGCCGAAAGCAGAGGCTGAAAAGCTTGCACGTGAGCTTTTGAATAAAGTAGGTCTTGCGGACAAAGAGGACTCATATCCCGCACAGCTTTCGGGCGGTCAACAGCAGAGAATTGCAATAGCACGTGCACTTGCAATGCAGCCGGATATAATGTTGTTCGATGAACCTACATCGGCACTTGACCCTGAAATGGTCGGTGAAGTTCTTTCTGTTATGAAAGACCTTGCGGACGGTGGTATGACAATGGTGGTTGTAACTCACGAAATGGGATTTGCCCGCGAAGTCGGAACAAGGGTTTTGTTCATGGACGAAGGCGTTGTTCTTGAGCAGAATACTCCGTATGAATTCTTCTCATCTCCCCAAATGGACAGAACGAAAGAATTTCTGTCAAAGGTTCTCTGATGCGAAACGGACCGCTTTCTGCGGTCCGTTTTATATTTTCGGGCGAAAATTTTCTTTTTTTCCTTGAATTCTTCCCGATAATATGGTAACATTCAAATACATCTTTAATCATGCGAGGTTTTAAAATGAGTTATAAAGCACCGATCTCTCCGCTTCCGCCGATGGGCTGGAATTCATACTGCACCGTAAACTGCGATCCCTCCGAGAAGCTTCTTCTCGATGCCGCCGACGCACTCTGCGATCTCGGGCTGCGCGATGCGGGTTACGTTTATGTGAATCTCGACGACGGCTGGCTCGAAAAGGAACGCAACGCAAAGGGCGAGATCGTCTCGCGCGACGCGATCTTTCCGCACGGAATGAAGTACGTCACAGACTATATACATTCGAAGGGGCTCAAAGCCGGAACATATCTCGGATGCGGCTTCACTACATGGAACGGCGATGCGGGTTCGCTCGGTCATGAGTACGAGGACGCACGCAAGATCGCCGAATGGGGATTCGACTATCTCAAATACGACCGTCATCCCGTCGAGAGCGATCCGCCGCGCGACACAATGTCCGAGTATCTGAAAATGGGTATGGCAATCCG